>ERZ773233.1002-NODE-1002-length-17176-cov-5.706734_pt1 | contig 17176 bp, 11 predicted proteins | sample MGYA00580991_ERZ773233 | MGnify/ENA primary metagenome ERZ773233 (study PRJEB29015, sample SAMEA2738178) | human oral metagenome | biome: human oral; feature: human-associated habitat; material: saliva | place: China | collected 2161 ...
GTGCCGTGGGGATTGGTCAAGAAGTGGCGCAAGTCTGCTGTTCTTCCTCCCTTGAAAAGGGTTTCTGCACGGCTATCTGTGAGGAGAGCTGGAATTAACTTTGTAGGGGCGATGTCGTGACAATCACCTGCGAAGCCATTTCTTTGGAGAATGTCTAGGGATTTGACCTTGGGATAGAGTGGACTTTGTGCGATGTACTGATAGACTTCATTATCTCTGCGGATGGCTTTGGGAGAATGAAAGGCAAAGGTGTCTAGGTAACTGCCCATCGTGCGCTGTATCGCTACAATGGTTTGTTTGCCTTGGCTGTTCCACCAATACTGACCTATCTCCATGACAGAAGACTCGGCTGGATAGCCTTTCTCCATTCCAACAATGAGTAGGCACATTCTGAGCACTTGATAATTTCCCGATGTGGTGAGAATGGTGAAATAGTGCTGTTCCTTGTGTTTCCTCGCTCTTGTGGTCTGCACTTGCAATTTGGCTCTACAATGAGGACAAGTGCAAGTTTCTCTAGGTTTGTTCATTACCCAACGATGCCCACAATCCATACACGTTGTGCAACCTTTGGGTAGTCGGTAGGCGAAGTGGGAGATACATTCTCGAAATGCCCACTTGATTTGTTGCTTCGTTATGGGGCGAAGATGCTTGCTTTGCTCCATTACGGCTGCTTCAAACTTATTTCTTGCTTTCATTGTCTTAGTCAAATAGGGTGAGTTGAGGTACTTCTTCTGTACTGGCTTCGTTCTTGGGCTTACTTCGCTTGCGGTCTTGCAATTTGCGGAGTTCTTCGGCTTGATATTGTGCAAGGGCTTGTTGTCGGGCTTCGGCTTTTTCCTCATCGGTCAATACGATGGTGTGATTGACGACTACGTTACAGGGGATTGCATTGCCCACTTCTAAATCGTCTTCATCATAGTAGTGTTTATCACGAGTCGTGATAAGCATTACAAGGATGAAATCAACAGGTTGGCGGAGATGAAGTTCAGAAAACTACTGTAAATTGCTATATGGGGCATAGATCTTAGGGGGATTTTCCACAAAGAATATCTGCTCACTGCCGAAAGTAATGAAATGCTTTTCATCGGATTTCTTTGCTCCTTTCTTTTTCACCATTTCCCCTGCTCATGAAAGAAAGTAGCGGTGGACAAATCTGCCGACCGTTTTACTCTGTTTGTTCTTCTTGAATGGTTATTCTCTCCGTCCTTACTTCGGAATTATTGCTGTCTGGTAAAAGTTTTTCTGATGATAAAAAATAAGGCTGAAACCCTCTTGCAGGATTTCAGCCTCTTTTGTTACTTTGCTTGTTGCAAAAAAAAATCGCTAGTCACATGAGCAAAAGCACATATTTCACCGGACAGCAATAGTCGCGAATAGAAATCAACAAACGCACAGCAGTAAACCCAAAAACGAATCAATTTGTCGCGAAAAACACAGAGAATGCGGACAAAAAGACCCGAATAATAACAACTTTATACCATTAGAATTAACACTACACATCATATTCTGACAAGTACACCTTAGAAAAATACTACCTACCACCTATTTTTTGACAACTCTACTTGTCTATTTCAATAAAACACACTACATTCGCGGCACAACCATCTTCTACTTTGTTCATCAAAACAAAATAACATGAAAACAAAGAGTCCACTTCCGGTAGCGCACCGTCCGTTCTGGTATCAATCCCTCGCCAAATGCGCCTTACCCCTCTCTTTGGGTCTCCTTTTTGCCACCACGGCTCAGGCCGCCACGGCTCCCCATGAAAACAATGCCCCCGTACAGAGCACGCAAAAGCCCCAACCTCGTCAACAAGTGACGGGCACGGTAGTGGACACCGAAGGCGAAGTCTTGGCCGGTGTGACCCTCCGCGTGAAAGGCACAACGCAGGGCACCACCACCGACGCCAAGGGTCGTTTCACCCTTCAGGCCAAACCGGGCGCCGTGCTCCAAGTGTCGTACATCGGCTACGAGCGTCAGGAGGTGACGGTGACCGGCACACAGCTGAATCTCACCCTCAAGCCCAACGACAACTCGCTCAACGAAGCCGTGGTGATCGGCTACGGCACGGTGCGCAAGGCCGATTTGGCCGGATCGGTGGCCGTGATGGACTCAAAAGCCTTCAAAGACCAACCCATCACCCGCGTGAGCGACGCCCTCCAAGGCCGTGTGAGCGGTGTGCAGGTGGTCAACAGTGGTATTCCCGGCGGTAGCGTGAAGATTCGCGTGCGCGGTACGGGCTCGATCCACAACACCAACGAACCGCTCTACGTGGTGGACGGCGTGGTGCGCGAGAACGGTCTCGACGGCATCAACCCCGAGGACATCGCCAGCATGCAAGTGCTCAAAGACGCCTCGTCGACGGCCATCTACGGTAGCCGCGGTGCCAACGGCGTGGTGCTCATCCAAACCAAAAGCGGTAAGGCCGGCCAAACGCTCGTCACTTTCGACGCTTCGGTCGGTGTGGGCAACGCCACCCACATGCCCAAAATGATGGGCACGCGCGAATATGCCGAACTGCTCAAGCAATACAAGTTCAACGGCAATCCTCCCGAAGCCCTCAAGCCCTATCTCGACGGCACCAAAGCCGGTATCGACTGGCAAGACATGATGCTGCAAACGGGCGTGACGCAGGACTATAAACTCTCGCTCAGCAAGGGCAACGAAGACACGCAATTCTACGTGTCGACCAACTACATGAAGCGCGAAGGTGTGGTCGTGGGCACAGAGCACGAACGCTACAGCGCGAAGACCAACGTACACACCAAAGTGTATCCTTGGCTCGAACTCACCACCGACATCCAAGCCGCGCGCATGCAAGGCCACGGCAATGGATTCTTCGGCATGAACGTGGGCAACCCCCTCGTGCACATGCTCAACTATTCGCCCACGATGGACATGTACGAGGCCGACGGCATCACCTTCGCCCACGACCCCTACAACAGCATCAGTGCCGACAACCCCTACGCCCTGCTCACCGCCGTGAAGAGCGAGCACATGATGCACACCGTCAACGGCCGTTTTGATCTCAAATTCAACCTCGGCCACGGATTTACCTTCACCACCACGAACGGTCTCGACTACCACGACAGCAAGAACTATGGTTTCCGTCCCAAACGCATGGGACTGGGCAAAAACAGCATGAGCAACGGCGACCACTTCCACCTCATGCTGCAAACCACCAACAACCTTACCTATAATAATAAGTGGGGCGACCACGCACTGACCGTAACGGCCGTTTACGAAGCCACGAAGAGCGAAAGCCGCAACATGCGCATCGGCGGCAACGACCTCAAGGCCGAATCGGTGGGCTACTGGGATGTGAACAACGCCGCCGTGCGCACCGCCGGCAACAGCTACGAATCCTATGCACTCCTCTCGGGTGTGGGTCGCGTGATCTACAACTATGCCGACCGCTATATGCTCACCGGTACGTTCCGTGCCGACGGTTCGAGCCGCTTCACCAACAAAAAATGGGGCTACTTCCCCTCTGTGGCCGTGGCATGGTCTGTGCTGAACGAAGACTTCATGCGCCCACTGCGCTCGACGATGAGCAATTTGAAATTGCGCGGTAGTTATGGTGTGATCGGCAACCAAAACATCTCGCCCTACTCCACACTCGGCCTCCTCACACCCATCGGTTTCAACTTCGGCGGCAAGACCGACTTCACGGGCTACCAGTCTAACGCGATCGCCACGCCCGACCTCACGTGGGAACGCACCCATCAGGCCGACTTCGGCTTTGATCTCGGTTTCTTCGGCAACCGCCTGGAACTGAGCGTCGACTTCTTCTCGAAACACACCTACGATGCCCTCCTTCGTCGCCAACAACCGGGCTACAAGGGCGCACAAGGCTACTGGGTGAACGCCGGCGAAATCACCAACAAGGGGATCGATGTGAGCTTGACGGAACGCATTCTCCAAACCACGGACTGGCAATGGACTGCGACGTTGAATCTCTCGTACAACAAGAACGAAGTGGTGAAACTCACCGCCGAAGAACCCATCCTCTACGGCTCCTCTCCTGCGGCAGGTAGCGTCGATCCGGTTTCGATCGTCAAGGAAGGCGAAGCCGTCGGCACCTTCTACGGCTATGTTTGGGAAGGCATCGACGAGAACGGTAAGGACAAATACACCGACTTCAACGGCAACGGTAAAATCGACGCCGGCGACCGCCGCGTGATCGGTTGTGCCAATCCCGATGTGACCTTAGGTTGGAACACCACCATTCGCTACAAACAATGGGAGTTCAACGCCTTCTTCAACGCCGCCTTCGGTGCCCAACGCCTGAACATCGCACGCTTCATGATGAACGCCATGCCCGGCGCCTCGATGTTTGTGACCGATCGCGACTATGCGAAGAATATGTTCGTCACCGGTGCTTCGGCCGAACAAAACCGCGGCAAGACGATGCCCGCCCTCGATGCCAAAGACAACTTGAACTACGGCAACTCGAGCAAGTGGGTGGAAAATGCCGACTACTTCCGCGCCGAAAACATCAGCATCGCTTACAACCTGACGAAGGCGCAAACCAAGTTTGCCGACATCCGCCTCTCGTTCGGCGTGCAAAACCTCTTCACCATTACGGGCTACAAGGGCTCCGATCCCGCGGGCTTCTCGTTCGGTAACGCCGACTACGAAAATGGTGTCGACATGGGTGGCTATCCCTTCCCGCGCACCTTCACACTCGGCGCTCGTTTCACCTTCTAATTCCGATCTTCATCATGAAACGCCATATATTCTTCGCCGCTCTCCTCGCCACGACCCTCTTCGGCACCGCGGCCTGCTCTGATTTCCTCGATGAGGAACCCAAAGGACGCCTCACTCCCAAGACGTTCTACTCCACGCAAGACGAACTCGACATGGGCGTCAACGCCCTGCTCGCGCAAGTGACGCAATCGCAGTCGTACACCAACATGCAATACCCCCAATGGCAGGGCGATGACATCACGGCCAATCCCGGATCGAACAAACAAGCCTGCGCACAGCTCGATGCTTTCCGCGCATCGGCCGACAACAAGGGCGTGGTGGCTGCGTGGAATCAACACTACAAGATCATCCAACTGGCCAATGATCTCATCGACAACGCCGGTCGCACGCAAACTTCTGCCACCGAACGCAACATCGCCCTCGGACAAGCCCACTTCTGGCGTGCCTATGCCTACTTCTATTTGGTGCGCATCTTCGGCCCGCTGCCCATCAGCTTGCACAGCGAATCCGACGGCGGCAAAACGCAACTGACCGACGTGGAAGGTGTGTACAAACTCATTGTCGACGATCTGACCAAGGCCGACGAACTGAATCTCCCCACTGCCTACAAGGGTGAGCCCCGCAATATGTTTGGTTGCGACGTGTATGTGACGCAACAAGCCGTGAAGTCCACCCTGGCCGCCGTCTACATGGCCATGGCCGGCTATCCGCTCAACAAGGGACAGGAGTATTACGCCAAAGCGGCCGACGCTGCAGAAGCAGTCATCAAGGGAGTGGAAAACGGCACCTACAATCACAACATGGATGCCGAGTGGAAGAACGTCTACTCGATGGGCAACAACTATAATAAGGAAACGATTCTCGGCATCAACAACTCTCCCGACCGCAGTTGGTCGCGCGATTCAGAACTCACCAGCACGATGCTCTTCGAAAGTCTGAAAGGCTGGGGCGACGCCTGGGGCGAAATCGCTTTTTGGAAGCGCATGCCCGACGGACCTCGCAAGCGCGCCACCTACGATCCGCAGATTCTCAAGGAGGAAAATCTCTATGATTGGTGGGCAACGACCGACGGCCAACCGATTCAAGCCGACAAAAAGAATGCGGTGATCCCGGAATATCACCCCATGTTCTCGCTCTTCACCGTCAATGCCGACGATAAGAACCAACCGATCGCCGCTCCTTATGACTACACGAAGAAGAAATGGCGCGGCATGATCAACGATCACCGCCACCGCGTGATCCGCTATCCGGAAGTGCTGCTGTGGTACGCCGAAAGTGCCGCCCGTGCCGGCAAGAGCGACCTCACGCTGGCCAAACAATGTCTCAAGAAGGTGCGCGCCCGTGCCGTGAATGCCGCCGACATCAACAGTGTTGACGGCGTAGAAATCGACGCTATGAACGCCGAACAGCTGGCTAAAGCCTGCTGGGACGAACACGGTTGGGAAGTGGCCGGCCACTGGCTGTCGCTCGTGACGCGCCGTGCCGACCAACTCCGCATGGACGATCTCAAAAACACCTTCGCCCGCCGCGTAGCCAATGCGCCGATCGAAGTAGCCCCCGGCTTCACCGCCACCGAAGCGGTCGCAGTCAGCGGCACTTGGACGCCCGACATGAACTACGTGCCGTATCCGCTCGGCGACAGCGAAAAAAATGGAAACCTCAAGCGTTGATGAGCTTAGGGAAGTGAATGTGGCATCTCCTCTCACGGGGAGATGCCACGATTTGCTACTCATTGCACAACGCCGCTCACCGGTTTTCCACCTCCTCCCGGGCACTCCCCACACTACACGAAGCCAAGGCCCAAAAACGAGCCGACGCGCTCGCCACAGCCGAAGAAGCCAACAGCCAAAAACACGACACGCAAAAGAAAGAACGACAATTCAAAGATTTTTCTCTATACAAACCCACCCTCAATGACAACATTAAAAGAGATCAGAAAGGACGCTATTGAAATTGGATACATAGATCAATCCATCATAGACCGTCTTCAAGAAGAAATTCAGGCCGACCAACAAATATCACTCGAAGAAGCTAACTTTCTGTTTACGATCAAAAAGCAATTTGCCAATAAAAAGAATTCCCCGAATTGGCGTACTTTCTTCATTGATACCATCACTCGTTTCCTACTTGAAGACGAAGATTCACCCGGTGTGGTCGATGAGCAAGAAGCACAATGGTTGCGCGCGCATATCCAAAGCCAAGGCAGCTTAGATCGAACAGATCAACTCTTGCTTTCCGAGTTGCGCACACGATCCATCAATTATCCCTCCATTCTCAATTTCAAAAGTCGCAAGACTCTCCTTTTTGAGCAATTCCTCTATGGTACTCGCTTTACTACCTTTCTGGCTGTGATCGGTTCGCTCATCGCCTCAATCATTCTATTTGCGAAAGGAACAATCAACATTAGTCGAGGGGTCTACTATTTCTTTACCAATGTGGGTAAAAATCAAATAGACGACCACCATTTGGTGGCAGAATTTGTTTCGGCCATCGACATTTTTCTCTTCTCTACGGTGCTTTTCATCTTCGCTTTGGGCATCTATGAGCTCTTTATCAATAAGATCGACTTAGTGAACCGCAACAAAGAGGAACGACCTAATTGGCTCGTGGTAAAAAGCATTGATGACTTGAAGACAGCGTTGGGCAAAGTGATTCTTATGATTCTCATCGTGTCGTTTTTCGAGCACTCATTGAGCATGAAATACGATTCGATTCTCCAACTTCTTTATTTGGGCATTGGCATCCTCCTCATTTCCACAGCACTCTATCTCACGCATAAGAGTTCTGAACACTGAGTGGATTCATAATCCCCCAACACCTACAATCCGCGCAACAGCAATCCATTTCACACTGACACGACTCGAGAAAAAACAGAGGAGTTTTCGTCAAATCCTCTCTCATTTCTCTGAAATACAGACAGATAATTGGCATAAATAGCCATTCTCTATTATCAAATAGAGATTATCTGTTTGCCTATGTCTGAGAAGTGTCTATCTTTGCAACGTCAAACGACAAGAAACAACGAACATAGACTCAAAAATATTATCTATATGCAACCCATTATCAACGCACAAGCTCCTGAATTCAAGGTTCAGGCATTCCATAACGGATCTTTCAAAGAAGTAAGCAACGCCGACATCGCCGGCAAGTGGGCTATCTTCTTCTTCTACCCCGCTGACTTCACCTTCGTGTGCCCCACGGAGTTGGTAGACCTCGCAGAACAGTACGAGAAGTTCCAAAAGCTCGGCGTAGAGGTTTACTCGGTGAGCACGGACTCTCACTTCACGCACAAGGCATGGCACGACGCTTCTGACAGCATCAAGAAGATCACCTACCCCATGCTCGCAGACCCCACGGGCGTGTTGACTCGCGGTTTCGGTGTGCACATCGAAGAAGAAGGTATGGCTTATCGCGGTACGTTCTTGGTCAACCCCGAGGGTAAGGTCAAGGTTGCTGAGATCCAAGACAATAGCATCGGCCGCAACGCCGAAGAACTCCTGCGCAAGGTTGAAGCTGCGCTCTTCGTAGCTTCTCACGACGGCGAGGTTTGCCCCGCTAAGTGGAAGCAAGGCGAAACAACGCTCAAACCCAGCATTGACCTCGTAGGTAAGCTCTAATCAGCTTCACACACACGTTAATAGGTTTTCATTTTGTAGGTGTGGCGGGCGTTCATCTTTCAGATGAGCACCGCCACTTTTTGCCTTTTTCAAAATAACAGACATGCTCGATCAAGCTCTCCTTCAACAAGTTCGACAGATTTTCGCCGAACTCAACGCACAGTTCACGCTCGCTGTCTACACCGACAGCGCCAACCCGCATTCTGCCGAACTCAAGTCCTTCTTTTCAGATTTTGCTACGACGTCGAGCCACCTCGTTGTCGAACAGCATGAAGCTCCCGGCCGCTTCGAAGTGAAGTTGCTCAAGGACGGAGCAGACACCGGCGTCGTTTTCCGCTGCATCCCCGGCGGACACGAGTTCACTTCGCTCCTGTTGGCCATCCTCAACGCAGACGGCAAGGGCAAAAACCTGCCCGATGAGACCCTCGTTCGCCGCATTCAGGCACTCCGCGGTCCGATTCATCTCACCACCTACGTCTCGCTCACCTGCACCAACTGCCCCGATGTGGTACAGGCGCTCAATATCATTGCGCTCAACCACACCGATTTCACGCACGAAATCGTGGACGGCGCGCTCTTCCAAGACGAGGTGAACCAACTTCACCTCCAAGGTGTGCCCGCCGTGTTCAGTGGAGAGAAACTCGTGCACAGCGGTCGCGGTGAACTCTCGCAACTGCTTGACGAACTCGAAGAGAACTTCGGCGTGGAAGACATCCCCGCGGAAAAAATCGAGCGTTCGTATGACCTCGTTGTCGTGGGCGGTGGGCCTGCCGGCAGTGCCGCGGCGATCTATTCGGCACGCAAGGGCTTGCACGTGGCCATCGTGGCCGAACGTCTCGGCGGTCAGGTCAATGACACCGTGGGTATCGAAAACCTCATTTCCGTTCCCAAAACAACGGGACCGGAATTGGCACAACATCTGGGCGAACACATCGAAGACTATCCTATCGATCTCTTCGTAAACCGCAAAGTGGAGCAAGTGAACCTCGACGGTGAGGTGAAAGAGCTGCACATCAAGGGCGGCGAAGTGTTCCTCTCGAAACAAATTGTGATTGCCACGGGTGCCGGCTGGCGCAAACTCAACGTCGACGGCGAGGCCGATTACCTCGGTCGCGGTGTGCACTTCTGCCCTCATTGCGATGGCCCGTTCTACAAGGGCAAACGCGTGGCCGTTGTGGGCGGTGGTAACTCGGGTGTGGAAGCTGCGATTGACCTCGCAGGCATCTGCTCACACGTTACCGTCCTCGAATTTGCCGACCATCTCCTTGCCGACGAAGTGCTGCAAGAGAAGGCCAAGAGTCTCGGCAACGTGGAAATCTTCACCCTCTCGCAAACCACAGCTGTGCTGGGCGACGGTCAAAAAGTGACCGGTGTGCGCGTGAAAGACCGCACCAACGATGCGGAACGCGAAATTGAACTCGATGGTATCTTCGTTCAGATCGGTCTGGCGCCCAACACGCAGCCGTTCGCCGAAAGCCTCGAACTCTCTCCGCGCCGCGAGATTGTGGTCGATGCCACCTGCCGCACATCGAAAGTCGGTGTCTATGCCGCCGGCGACTGCACGACGGTGCCCTACAAACAAATCATTGTGGCGATGGGCGAAGGCGCAAAGGCTGCTCTTTCAGCCTTCGACGATCGCGTACGTAACAAGGTTTAATCACTGCGGCCGCCGGCTTTGCCCACGGCTGACAACATACCATTATATATTGCCCGGTTTGTTCTGCACAAACCGGGCAATTTGTCTTTTCTCGGCGCTTGCTCGGCGCAGACAAAAGATTTTTGCGAGAAATCGAAACGAAGAACGGAACTTGTATCAAGTTCTACGGCTGATCGGTGAGAACAAAAAACCGCCCGAAGACAAATTTCGTTTGTCTTCGGGCGGTTGGAATTTGATGTATGCCGACCGATGCGTTACTCCTCGTCGACATCGGGTCCATTCTCCTCTCCGGCAGGCTGGGAGAGGGAAGCCGGTGCGGGTTCTGAGGGTTCGTCGGGACGAATGTGGGGCATCGACAGTCCATCAGTCAGGGCGCGACAGAAGCGGTCTTGGAATCTGCGCGCTTCTGCCATGTTCCGCACACCTTGGTTGATAATCGAAAAACAAAGTTGGTGGCCATTAGCCGCCAAGGCGTATCCGGAAAGGGAACTTACGCCTTCGACCGATCCGGTTTTGGCGCGCACATTGCCTTGTGAGCTGGTGTTGCGATTACGGGAGCGCAAAGTACCGTCACGCCCCATGACGGGGAGGGCTGCATAGAGGTGCTGAAAAATCTCATCGTTGCGGTAAGCATGGCGCAAACAGAGAGTCAGTAGTTCGGGCGTGACGTAATTGTAGAGCGAAAGCCCGCTGCCGTCTGCAATTTTGTATTCAGCGGGCGCGATGCCCCAACGACTGATGAGTTTCGACATTTGCGCGGCGGCATCACGATAGGTGGCATAGGGACGACGCGAAAGCGCAGCCAATTGGAAAAAGAGACTTTCGGCACAAAGATTGTCACTCTCTTTCATCATCGGCCGCAGCACTTGGTCAATCGTATGGGTGCGCATGAGCCAAATCGGGGCACTGTTGGGCGCCACACCGGTGCGCACAAAACCGCCGACCGTGATCCCGGCTTCAGAAAGGGCGCGCAAGAGATGATCGGCAAACTTGTTTCCGCGGCGATAAAGAAGCGGGGTGAGCGGACGCGCCTTGTCGTCCCAGCACCAGCCCCAACCGAGGATGGCGGTATCCTTCATCGTGACATCAAGCACCACGTCGCCGGCAATGTGCCGCACGCCATATTGACGCAACGCGTCGATGATGGAACGAAGATCGTCGCGCCCGAAAAGTGGATCCATTCCTCCGCGGATGTAAATGTTCTTCACGCTCGCAGAATCGTCGGGTTCGCCACTGGCCTGGAGGGTGGTGGCGAAACGATAGTCGGCACCGAGCAAATCGAGCGCCGAAACTGCGGTGAGCACCTTCATGTTCGAAGCGGGGCGCAGGCGTTGATGCTCACCGCGCACGAAGATCATGCGATCGTCGGTGAGATCATAGACACAAACGCCTACTTGCGAACGCTCGAACAGCGGATCGCGGAGCAGGGTGTCGAGACGACCGGAAATGGCACGGGCAAAAATACTCGCCGAACGTTGAGCGGTAGTGAGTGTGGTGGGATCTCCGACAAAATCTTTCACCAGCGTGTCGGCAACGCTACTTTGTGCAATCGCCGAAGTGGAAACTGTGGGGGAAACCGAACGATGCGCACCGACCATGAGGACGGTGAAACTAAACAGACCGAAGAGAAATGATCGGATCATGTGCAAAAGAATGGAAAAGGAGCAGAGGGAGAGCTATAAAAGCAAAGAAAGCATTTGAAACTAGTGCCGGCTAAAAAGTTCCTACACTGGTTTCAAATGCTGCGTTGGAAGACTCGCTGTGCGGGAGTCAAAAATTACTGCTTGATACCGAGCTTCGTCTTAAGTTGCGCGGTGATATCGGTGGAGATCGCTTTGTTGATGGTCACACCTTGCACCATGGCTTCGTCGATGGCATAGACATAGTTGCCTTCTTTGAGCACGAGTTCGAGCGCAGCCATGATTTTGTCTTGCACGGGCTTGAACTTCGTTTGCTGAGCCTGACGGAAAGCCTGCTCGTTGTCTTGCAAGCTCTGTTGCACCTTGGTTTGGAGATCTTGCAACTCGGCTTCGCGACGCTGACGGATGTTCGCGGGCGTTTTGTCCGTTACTTCTTTCTGATATTTCTCGAGCTTGGTTTGGAATTCCTTCTGCATCGTCTCGATGTCAGTCTGGTATTGCTTACCAAGCGCCTCGAGTTCAGCTTGAACTGCCTTGGCGGCGGGATATACGGTGATGATTTGCTGCGAGTTGAAGTGAGCAAACTTCTGTGCCAGGAGGCTGAGGGGTGCCATCATGAGCACCATAAGGAGCAATTTCTTGAGCATCTTATTTTGTTTGATGTTAGGTTTGGGCAAAAGTACGACATTTAGTTGGAATAGCCTAATTTAGCCAAGACTTCATTGCTGATGTCGATGGCAGGAGAGGCGAAGATGATCCCCGCTCCTTCGCTGGCTCTGTCGAGGATGAGTTGGAATCCTTTGGCTTGCGCCACGGTTTTCACCGCATTATACACCTCATCTTGGATGGGTTGGAGGAGCGCTGTGCGCTTTTTATAGAGTTCGCCTTCGGGTCCGAAATACTTTTTCTTGAGATCGGCAGCGGCTTTTTCCTTCTTCACGATTTTGTCTTCACGATCCTTTTTCTGTGCTTCAGAAAGGAAGACCGCTTCGTTCTGATAGTTGCGGTAAAGCGTTTTGGCTTCGTTGTCCAAAGCCTCGACCTCGGCTTGCCACTTTTTTGAAATCTGATTGAGCTGTTCGCCGGCCCGTTCATAGGCGGGAATGTTGCGCATAATATATTCCATGTCAATGAGGGCGAACTTCTGCGCCTGCACACTGACGAAACTGCCGAGGGCAATGAGGAGGAGAAGGAGATACTTTTTCATACTTCGGTGTATTTGATGATCGGCAAATATAAACGATTGATCGCGAGTGAAGAAGATTGTGCTGTACAAATGACGGTTATGCACGTTATTTTAACCTTTGATTGTCGTGAAAATGCTTTGTTCGACGACAAATGAGCATTTAGAAGCGGAAAAATCGTGCAATTGTATCATATACTTTTCTGCGCATGTGAAAGGCGATGCATGGATTCGGGTACGGCGCTGCGAATTTCGTCAATCAGCAAGCGCTTGAGCGAATCACGCACAAAGTCTGTCGCCGTCAACAGCACAATTTCGCGCGTGGGAACCGGAACGGCAAAAGGACGAACGAGCGCTCTCTGCTCATCGGAGAGTTGCAAGGTGCACAATTCAGGGATGAAAGTGGCGCCCATACCACTCTCGACGATGCGCATGAAGGTTTCGATGCTACCGAGGTGGTAGGATCGCTGGCTGCGGAGAGCTGTTTTGAGATGACAGAAGCTGACCAACTGATCGCGGAAACAATGTCCTTCGTCGAGCAACCACAGAGGTACTTCGCGCAAATCGGTGGTACGCACCGAATCGCGAGTGTGCAATTCGCTGCTCTGCGATGAGTAGACGAAATACTGCTCATAGAAAAGCGTATCGGCATTGAATTCCTCCAACTCGTTGAGTTGTGCAACGATGGCTGCGTCAATTTCGCCTTTTGCCAACGCGCGCTTTACGTCCGCCGTCTTCATTTCGCTGATTTGCAAATCGACTTGCGGATATTTGCGTGAGAATTCCGGCAGAAAACGCGGAAGAAGATAGGGAGCGATGGTGGGCAAAACGGCCACTCGGAACTCTCCACTCACGGCATTCTGCTGTTCGTCAACACGGTCGCGCAAACGCCGCGCACCGCTGAGGAGTTCTCGCGCTTGCTCCACAACGACTCTACCTACCGCCGTGGGAACAACAGGTTTGCTGCGCCGGTCGAAAAGTTTGGCGCCCAGTTCTTCTTCGAGTTTTTGGATCATCGAACTGAGCGTGGGCTGTGTCACCTCGCAGGCTTCGGCAGCTTTGAGAAACTGCCCGTGATCGGCCAAGGCCACGACGTATTCTAATTGTTGGAGCGTCATCGCAGAAAGAAAAGTTTGATGAGAAGCAAAGTTACATATTTTCATTCGAAAACCTTTGTTTCTCACTCCCTTTCCTGAAGCCCTCACCTATCGACACGCCGATTGGTTGCATATAAGGCGCCGCCGGCACCCTTTCCTTGAAAATTAGGAGCCGAAAATCAAAACACGGCACAAAAAAAGCGGCACCCTCCGTGTGGAGGATGCCGCGATGCGGAAAAAGTCACGCACTAAGCGAGTGTGTCACTCGATTAGAGCTGGGGACCAGCAGCAACGAGCGCCTTACCGGCTTCGTTGGTCGTGTACTTCTCGAAGTTCTTAACGAAACGACCTGCGAGATCCTTAGCCTTAGTTTCCCATTCGGAAGCGTTTGCGTAAGTGTCGCGAGGATCGAGGATTTCGGTAGCAACGCCCGTGAGTTCCGTGGGGATCTCGAAGTTGAAGATGGGGAGCTGCTTCGTGGGAGCAGAGAGGATAGCACCGGAAAGGATACCGTCGATGATACCACGAGTGTCCTTAATGGAGATGCGCTTGCCGGTACCGTTCCAACCCGTGTTCACGAGATAAGCCTTAGCACCGCTCTTCTCCATCTTCTTCACGAGTTCTTCAGCGTACTTCGTGGGGTGAAGTTCGAGGAAGGCCTGACCGAAGCAAGCAGAGAAAGTGGGCGTGGGTTCAGTGATACCACGTTCCGTACCTGCGAGCTTAGCGGTGAAACCGCTGAGGAAGTAGTACTGCGTTTGAGCAGCGTTGAGGATAGAAACGGGAGGCAATACACCGAAGGCGTCAGCCGAGAGGAAGATCACGTTCTTCGCAGCGGGAGCAGCCGAAATGGGGCGAACGATGTTCTGGATGTGATCGATGGGGTAAGTAACGCGCGTGTTCTCAGTAGCGCTGTTGTCGCTGAAGTCGATCTTACCGTTAGCGTCAACGATTACGTTCTCGAGGAGCGCGTTGCGCTTGATAGCAGCGTAGATGTCGGGTTCGCTTTCCTTGTCGAGGTTGATCACCTTAGCGTAGCAACCGCCTTCGAAGTTGAAGACACCGTTGTCATCCCAACCGTGCTCGTCATCACCGATGAGGAGACGCTTCGGATCGGTAGAGAGGGTCGTCTTACCCGTGCCGGAGAGACCGAAGAAGATAGCGGTGTTCTCGCCATTGAGGTCGGTGTTGGCAGAGCAGTGCATCGAAGCGATGCCGCGGAGGGGAAGGTAGTAGTTCATCATCGAGAACATACCCTTCTTCATCTCACCACCATACCAAGTGTTGAGGATAACTTGTTCCTTCGTCGTGATGTTGAAGGCAACGCAAGTTTCAGAGTTGAGACCGAGCTCCTTGTAGTTTTCAACCTTCGCCTTAGAAGCGTTGTAAACTACGAAGTCAGGTTCGAAGTTAGCAAGTTCTTCAGCCGTGGGCTTGATGAACATGTTCGTTACGAAGTGAGCCTGCCAAGCAACTTCTACGATGAAGCGAACGGCAAGACGCGTGTCCTTGTTGGCACCGCAGAAAGCGTCAACCACAAAGAGGCGCTTGTTGGAGAGTTCCTTCTTGGCAAGATCCTTAACCACAGCCCAAGCTTCTTCCGACAAGGGGTGGTTGTCGTTCTTGTAACCTTCGGTGGTCCACCACACGGTGTCCTTAGAGTTCTCGTCAACAACGATGAACTTGTCCTTGGGCGAACGGCCGGTGTAGATACCCGTCATCACGTTCACAGCGCCGAGTTCAGTTTCCTGACCCTTTTCGTATCCTTCGAGGGTTGCTTTGGTTTCTTCTTCGAAAAGCTGTTCGTAAGAAGGGTTGTGTACGATTTCGGTAGTACCCGTAATACCGTACTTTGAAAGATCTAATGTTGCCATTGAATCAAAAGTGTTTGATATAGGAATTGTGTAAGACTTCTGCTATCGTGCAGAGAGCGAGTTCGCCGGAGAAATTTCTCCACTTTACTGATCTAGCTCTTCCGACTTGCGTAACAAAAGTACGAAAAAGAATGCACCACTACCAAACATCCTACCCCTTTTCTGTTTGCTTCGCGCACAAATTGTCATCGCCTCGAAGCGAAAAGTAAAAGAACATACAATTCTGCCAACCGAAGATTTCAAATTCAATAGAAAACACAGAATTGAAAGCGCGTAAGCTACATAGATCGCATAGTTTTTATATGATCAGCGGTTGTAAAAAGCCTACAAAATTCCCGAATTTCAGCCCGTTACGACAGAATGAACGGCTCATACAAAGAAAATTCTTGGACTAGGGAAAAAGCGTCTGTAATGACAACAATACTATTATTGTCTAATACGCTCATCGTTCACGATTCACAGTCTGGCATTCCTCGAAAGAAAAGGCATGCACGGATAGAAAATCAGACGACTGACGGACAGAAAACAGTACAAGATGAAGCAACCGCACTCCGCGACAGAAACGCGTGATACGAGCGGAAAATGGCGCTCTATGCCGCAGGTAGCCTCTCTCTGTCCATTCTGGGCAATTACACGCTTGTTCTCTTTCAACTAAGCACACATTGTATATAAGCCGTCGTCCTGCGTTCCACCCTTCGTTTATGATGCCTGCCCAAAGCCTACCACATATCCTGCCACGCCTTGCAACTGTTTCCTGCGCTCCCTCTGTTTTCTCGCTCCTCGTTCCCTTTCCCAATCCTTCACTTTCGTCCAAACGCAACAAAGCCCCGAGTCTCTTTCGAGTCTCGAGGCTTGTTGTAAAATGGCGGCGACCTACTCTCCCGCGGGTGTGCAGTACCATCGGCGCGGTCGGGCTTAACTTCTCTGTTCGGAATGGGAAGAGGTGGAACCCCGTCGCTATAACCACCGGAAATATCTCTTGAACACGCTATGTCTATAGTTGAATCACAACTCCCTTTGTAGTGAATCTCACGCTCGTTTCGGAGAGTGATTGCAAAAGTAAGCGACAGCTTTAAGTATCATCTGCTGCTGGAAGGAAAGTTTCGGGCGATTAGTAGTGCTCGGCTTTGACGTCGCCGTCTTTACACCTGCACCCTATCAACGTTGTCGTCTACAACGACCCTAATAAGGAAATCTAATCTTGTGGCCGGCTTCGCACTTAGATGCTTTCAGCGCTTATCCGATCCCGACTTAGCTACCCGGCGGTGCGGCTGGCGCCACAACCGGTAAACCAGAGGTCAGTCCAACACGGTCCTCTCGTACTAGTGTCAGAGCCACGCAAATTTCCTGCGCCCACGATAGATAGAGACCGAACTGTCTCACGACGTTCTGAACCCA
>ERZ773233.1013-NODE-1013-length-17054-cov-13.480617_pt1 | contig 17054 bp, 16 predicted proteins | sample MGYA00580991_ERZ773233 | MGnify/ENA primary metagenome ERZ773233 (study PRJEB29015, sample SAMEA2738178) | human oral metagenome | biome: human oral; feature: human-associated habitat; material: saliva | place: China | collected 2161 ...
CCATATCCACGTCGAATGTTTCTTTGTCAGTTACCAAGCGTTCTACTTTACCATTTCCTTCAACTGCTTGAACAGTTTGTCCAAGAGCCAAACGGATGTTGTGGTCTTCCAAGTTTTTAGCCATAATGTCTGTGAAATCTTTATCGTAGTATCCGTTCAAGACAGTATCCACGATATCAACTAGGACAACGTCTTTTCCAAGACGCTCGAAAGCTTCAGCTAACTCAACACCGATGTACCCGCCACCAACTACGGCAATGCGGTTCAAGTGTTTGCTATTGTCTTTCAATTTTTCAATCACTTCTTCAGCGTTTTGGTACAATTTAACGAACTGAAGATTTTCAAGAGTCGCCTTGAACTCACGGTTACCAGGCACAATTTCAACTCCTTTGATTGGAGGAATGATTGGTGTTGAACCAGTCGCGAAGATTAATTTTTCATACGATTCTTTGTGCTCTTTTCCGTCAACTTCAGCAGTTACAACCTTGTTGTCGTAGTCGATCGAAAGAACTGGTGAGTTCATGTAAACTTTAGCGCCTTTAGCTTCTAATTTTTCTTTATCAGAATAGAACAAGCCTTCAGGTCCATCAATTTGTTCACCAATCCAAAGAGCCATTCCGCATCCAAGGAATGAGATGTTTGAGTTTTGGTCAAAAACAACGATGTCATTTTCGTTTCCAAAATTATCCAACATTGTGTTGATACATGCAGTTCCAGCGTGGTTAGCACCCACAACTACGATTTTACTCATAGAAATAATCCTACCTTTAATTTTATTTACCATACAATTATAACATGAAAATGGTATCGTTTCCAATTTTTTTGCTTACAGTTTGTGATAATATTTTCAATTCTATTTTCATAAGTCCTGAAAAATGTCAATAAATTTGCTCGGGGGGATTGTGAAACGGCTTTCTTTTTGATAAACTTGAAGTAGGTGAATATTGGAAAGGTGGTTTACTATTTGTGGAACTAACTAGTCGATCCGAACGCCTAATGGGCTCCACCATAACCGTTTCGATTTCTCATCAACAAGCTGACCAAATACTGGCAGATTGCTTTAGTCTCCTGCGATCCTATGAGCATCGCTTTAGTGCTAATGACCCTTCTTCTGAATTGATGGAGGTCAATCAAAAGGCTGGCATTGAACCCGTAGAGGTTCATCCTGATCTTTTTTCATTGATTGCTCTAGGAACCAGACATAGTCAAGCGCAAGGAAGTCATTTAAACATTGCGATTGGTCCACTTGTCCAAACTTGGAGAATTGGTTTCTCTGATGCTAGGAAACCTGATCAAGGGGAAATTGAACAAGCCCTAACAGTCATCGACTCTCATCAGATTTGCTTGGATCCGGATCAACAAACTGTTTTTCTCAAAAGAAAAGGGATGAAAATTGATCTAGGTGCTTTAGCAAAGGGATTTAGTGCTGATTTACTAGCTAACTATCTCAGGAGTCAGGGGATTGAACAGGCTTTAATTGATTTGGGGGGCAATATCCTTACCATCGGTCAAAACCCTGTCAGTCATCGCCCTTGGAGAATTGGGATTCAAGACCCTCATCTTCCAAGAGGAGAACATTTACTGGTTCTATCTGTAACAGATAAGTCCGTCGTGACGTCAGGTACCTATGTTCGTCACCTCGAGGTTGACGGCCAGTCCTTCCATCATATTTTTGATCCCCAAACCGGCTATCCTGTCGAAACGGAATTGAAAAGTCTCACGATTATTTCTGATCGATCAGTTGACGGAGAGATTTGGACCACCCGCTTGTTCGGTGAAGAACCGAGCAACATTTTAAACATTGTTGAAACCTTACCTGGCATGGATGCTATTCTAGTCTATCAGTCAGGTCGCCTCGCCTATACTAGTGGGCTTCATGATTATTTGTAATTTTTTTTCAGAAAGGAATTTCCATGACAAAACTTATTGCAATCGTTGGAACAAACTCCAAACGTTCAACAAACCGCCAACTACTTCAATACATGCAAAAGCATTTTACTGACAAGGCAGAGATTGAGTTAGTTGAGATCAAAGATATCCCTGTCTTCAACAAGCCAGCCAACAAACAAGTCCCTGAGACTATTTTAGAGATTGCTACGAAAATTGAGGAAGCTGATGGCGTAATCATTGGTACACCGGAATATGATCATTCCATCCCTGCTGTCTTGATGAGTGCACTTGCTTGGCTATCTTATGGCATCTACCCACTCTTAAGCAAACCAGTGATGATTACAGGTGCTTCTTATGGTACACTTGGTTCATCTCGTGCCCAATTGCAACTGCGTCAAATCTTGAACTCACCAGAAATTAAAGCCACTGTCCTTCCAGACGAATTCTTGCTTTCTCACTCTCTTCAAGCATTTGATCAAAATGGTGACTTAGTAGATCTTGACGTCATCAAGAAATTGGATGCTATCTTTGATGACTTCCGTATCTTTGTTAAAGTTACTGAAAAATTGCGCAACGCTCAAGAATTACTTCGTAAAGATGCCGAAGACTTCGACTGGGAAAACTTGTAAGATAGGAGACATACTAGCATGAAATTTGTAGGACTTGTAGGATCTAACTACGACCAATCATATAACCGCAAACTTTTGGAATTCATCCGTCGTCATTTTAAGATCAAATTTGAATTAGAAATTCTTGAAATCGACGAAGTTCCAATGTTCAACCAAGATGAAAAATGGGACGAAAGCTTCCAATTGCGTCTCCTTAACAATAAAATCACTCGTGCCGATGGAGTCATTATTGCAACTCCTGAACACAACCACACCATTTCAGCAGGACTAAAATCTGTTTTAGAATGGCTTTCCTATGAAGTGCATCCTTTTGAAAGCAAACCTGTCATGATTGTAGGTGCTTCTTACTACGACCAAGGGACTTCTCGTGCTCAAGTTCACCTTCGTAAAATACTTGATGCTCCAGGTGTCAATGCCTATACCCTTCCAGGGAACGAATTCCTTCTCGGAAAAGCGAAAGAAGCTTTTGACGCAGATGGCAACATCACGAACGAAGGAACTGTAAAATTCCTTGAAACTTGTTTAGATAACTTTGTGAAATACGTAGGAGTCGTTTCTAAATTGAAAAAACCAAAACCAATTGATCCAGAAGATTTGGATTGCGGAAAACCAATCGCTACTACCATCACTGAGGTTGACCCAGATGATCCAGATTGGGTAGAAAAAGTTGCAGAAATTACAGGTGCTGTATCAGGCGATACTTATGTCAAATTGGACCACGGTATCCTGACTGTTAATCAAATCGATATGTTCTTAAAAGCTATGCCATTTGAGTTAACTTATGCGGATGATAACAACCAGTTCCTCTACTACAACAATGCTCACCAAGATCCAGATACGATGTTTGCTAAACGCGTGCCACCTCAATCTGGTAGCCGGATGTCAACTGTTCATGGTTCACTTCCACCAGCACGTATGAAAAACGTTGAATGGGTAATCGGCACTCTTCGCAACGGAAACCAGGAATATGTTCGTACCATTGTTCCAGGATCCCCTGAAGGCGTGATCAATACTCATAACTACCAAGCAATGTACTATCCAGATGGCTCCTATGCTGGTATCAATGAGATCGTCTTCAACTTCCAACCATGGTTGGACTGGTATCTTCAAACAACAGGTCAACGCCTTGTAGGCGGTAGCGGACCATTTGCTCCTGCTGGTGGTCATGGTGATGCAGACGCAACTTCAGGTGCTTCAGATGCTGGAGGACACGGTGACGGAGCAGCTGATGCTACATCTGGTGCAAGCAACTAATAAAAAGAGGCTAGGACAAAAGTCCTAGCCTCTTAATTGTCTTTGGATTGTCGAGCAAGACGCAGTGGTTGAGTGGGCTCTACTACGCTGATTTCATCAGCTTTTACAGCCCTACTCAACTGTGCGGAGGTGGGACAACGAAATCGAATTCTAACGAATTACCGATTTCTGTCCCACTCTCTTTTTTATTTCAACTCTTTGATAATCTTCTTGGCATCTTCGTTTGAAATAGCCCCTAATTGAACATGTCCAATCTTTCCTTGGCTATCGATAAAGACTTCAGTAGGGATCGAACGAACCTGGTAATTCATAAAGGCAGATCCGTCTGGATTATACAAAACGGGCACTGATTGATAGTCTTGTTGGGCAAACCATTCAACAAACTCTTCTTCTGTCTTTTCGCCTTGCATTCCAGGCGCCATAACCGTGAGAATCTCAAAGTCCCGGTCCTTTTCTTCGACTAATTTATTGAGTTCAGGCATACTTTGGCGACATGGACCACACCAAGTCGCCCAGAATTTCAAGTAAACCTTTTTACCTCTGTAGTCTGAAAGTTTAACCGTGTTCCCCTTCATATCCTTTAGCTCGAAGTCGCTTGCTTCTTTTCCTACTAAAGGATGTTTGCTAGCGGTTGTGTTGGTCGTTGATTGATTATTCATTGATTGATTATTCATGCCGCTTTCGGACTGATTCATAGAGCAAGCAGTTAGGATTGACAGAGAAAGAAGAGAAAAACAGGCGTATTTAATAACTTTCATAATAAGTAAACCTCCATTTGATTTATGAAAAGATAGCAGACAAGCTATTCAATTGTCCCAAGAGCAATAAGATCCCCATAATGATGATGATCAAGCCACCAATCTTCTTTAGTAACAAGAGATGGGGTTTTAGACGATTAAAGTATGGGAGAACGATCCCAGATGCTATAGCTAGAAGTAAGAATGGAATAGCCATCCCTAATGTATAAATGAAAAGGTAAACGGCTCCCATAAGGGCATCTTGGCCATTGGATGCTGCTAAGGCAAGTACAGAGCCAAGAACAGGACCGATACATGGCGTCCATCCAAAGCTAAAACCAAGTCCAAGGAGAAAAGCTGAAAATAATTCATTCTTGTGCTTGTTTGCCCCGAAATCCATTGTCTTCTGCTTCTCTAGGAAATTAAAATGAAAGACTTCCATCTGATGAAGACCAAGGATAATGATCAACGTTCCCATCAGGTAACGGAACCAGTTGGTGTACATAATCTGACCAAGCAAACCTGCCCCAAAACCAATGAGGAGGAAAATAACAGAAATCCCTGCGATAAAACACAAGGTCTTTACAATCCCATGCCAGCGAATCTTTTTCCCAAAAATCTGAACGGATCTTTCCTGATCGCTTCCTAGCAAGACGCCGATATACACCGGAAGCAATGGAAAGACACAGGGGGAGAAGAAAGAGAGGACGCCGGCAAGAAAGACAGTCGACGAGAAAACAATTTGGTTCATAACTTACTCCGTATATTGATATGATACAACTAGTATAGCACTCCAACAGCTAAATTAAAAATTTCTGCTACGCTTTGATTATTAAATAATCAGTTAGAAACTAGTTTCAAAACCAAACAAAAACTCCAAAGAACATAACTTTGGAGTTCAATTGACTACCTATTCCTCTTTTGCACTTTGTTTATTTGGCAAGAAAAGCGAAAGGACAATACCAACGACTGCTGGTAGTAACCATGGGAGGGATTGGGCAGCAAACGGCAAGTGCTTAATGATGTTTGCTAGTCCTGCAAGTTTAAAGGTACTTGCCAGAACATCTGCAATCGCAACCAAGCTAACTAGGAACATAGTCAGCTGCATTCCTGGTTTTGATAGTTGAGTAAATTTATTTACAATCACAATCAACACAATAGTAATGGTGATTGGATAGAGGATCATCAAAACAGGCAATGAATAGGCAATAATGGCACTCAAACCAAGATTAGCAATGGAGAATCCAATCAAGGTAAAGAGAGTTGCATAGACTTTGTAAGAAATTTTAGGGAAAGTGTTATGGAAGAATTCCCCTGTCGATACGATCAAACCAGCTGTTGTTGTGAAACAAGTCACCGTCACCATACCTGCAAGGAAAATTTGAGCAACTGGGCCAAAGATAGCCTTGGTTGCTTCTGAGAGGACATAAACACCCTTATTGGTATCGGAAGCCATCACTTCTGCTGGAATTGGGAAGTGATTTCCAAGGTAACCCAATCCAATATACAAAATACTAAAGCCAATGGCTACAACTATGCCAACAATCCAGATTGTTTTAATGTATTCTTTTTTGCTGGTGAAACCAAGTTGATTAAGAGTAGTCACTGCGATAACGCTAAAGGCTACTGAAGCGAGGGCATCCAAGGTGTTATACCCTTCAAGGAAACCTTGACCAAAGGCAGATGCTTGGTAGGCTTCTGTTGCCACTTGAGGCGCGTGTCCGCTGTACTTGAGAGCACCAAGGACAACGAGTACAACGATCAAGATAGCAAAGACAGGTGTTAAAATCCGACCAATACTATCTAGGATTTTAGAAGGATACAAGGCAATCAAATAGGCTAAACAAAAATAAACTAAGGTAAAGATAAAGAGACTCAGTCTACCACTTGATTGTCCTAACAATGGAGCGATCCCAACCTCGTAGGAAACAGTAGCGGTTCTTGGAATAGCAAAGAAGGGACCAATAGACAGATATAAGGCTACCAGATAAACGATGGCAAACCAAGGAGCAATTTTTCGTGAAATCTCATGAATATACCCTTTAGGATTGAGTGTACCAATGATCAAGGTAATAATCGCAATCCCTACTCCTGATAAGACAAATCCAGCAATAGCTGGCCAAAAATGGTTACCCGACTGGGCACCTAGCGCAGGTGGAAAGATCAAATTCCCTGCACCGAAGAAAATACCAAATAACAGCAAACCTGTTAAGGAACCTTTTCGTAACATGTGTTCTCCTTTACATTTTTCAATCTTATCTAGTATAACAGCTTTAATGCTTCGTAGCAATCATTTTTACTGAATTTCTCTTATTTGACATAAAGCTTTTTGTATCAACAACATTTCTTACTCCTCCTATCAAATTAGCCTCTTGTTCTCGATTATGATACAATGAAACTACTAATACTTCTAGGAGTTATCATGTATCTCTATTTATTCTGGTTAGTTCCAGCTACCATTTTTCTACTCTTCTTTATCAGGGACCGCAGACGACTTCTTAACGCTTATCTCTTTTCAATCACTCTAGGACTTTTCCTGCTGTTTTCAGCAATTATACTGGTCGTTCGAGCTGAGCTTTGGTTTAACAAAGAGGTTGCCATCATTGTCTTCGCAGTCCTAGCCATCCTTATTCTCCTTAGCATTGCCTTCTCATCTATTTTTCTCCTTTTCAATGGGCGTCAGATGATGACCTATGAAGGTAAAAGACTGGCTAACCTCCTCTCCCTACTCTATGGCATCTTTATTATCGGAGCAATAGCGCTTCATTTCCTCCCTTATTTCCCAGGGAAATATCTCTTCATGCATCTGGCCGACTTTGCCCTCTTTTACTCAACCTTTCTATATCTTTCTTATGTTTTATATGGGACTTTTTGCAATTTCTTCCCCGTTCGTAAAGAGCCAGATGCTATCATCGTCCTCGGCTCAGGTTTAATTGGGGATAAAGTCCCGCCACTTTTGGCCCAGCGTCTAACGAAAGGAAAGTCTGTCTACGACCAATTTCAAGGCCGGCCGAAGCTGATAGTTTCTGGTGGTCAAGGGGCAGATGAGTTGACTTCTGAAGCTGCTGCTATGGCAAACTACCTGATGGAACATGGGGTCCCAGAGGAGTCCATTCTGATCGAGAATCGCTCACGTACTACTTTTGAAAACCTGACCTTTAGCAAGGCTATCCTTGAGGAAGAGGGTCTAGGAAAACACGTTTTAGTCGTGACCAATTCTTTTCACGCTCTTCGGGCTGGTGTCTTTATGAGACGATTAAAAATCCCTGGGCGCAGTGTTGGTTCAAAAACAGCCTTTTACTATCTCCCATCGGCTTGGATCCGAGAAACGGTTGGGCTAGTAGCCCTATACTGGAAATGGCACGCTGCTTTCTTAGCTTTTCTGTATCTGCCTTGGCTCTTTTCACAAGTCATGAGACTGATTGAGGTCATTTTCAACATCTAAACTAAAAACCATGGGTTATCCCATGGTTTTCTTTTCTAATGATCACTAAAGCGTCTGTATTGGATCCGGAAATCAAAGTAATTCTCTGCTTGCAGTTTATGGAAGATGTCCCGATAAGCCTCTTCATCAAATTGATCGCCTCGATAAAGAATCTCAAAACTCAGGTCATCGTATTCTAAAAAGGCATTGGCTGGTTTGAAGCCGTTCCGCAAATAGAAGTCCATCCGAGCCCGTCGTTGTTCTAGATTATCACATTCTTCATCTAATCGCTCAACTTCTAAGAGCATGGTCCGTTGGTAAAACTCGACTAATTTTTCAATAATTTCTTGACCATAGCCGTGGCTTCGTAAGTGTGGCATAATGGCAAAGAAGCTGACGTAAAAGGCCTTGGCATTTGAAATAGCAAAGGCAAACCCGACAAATTCTTCCTCATTATAAAAAGCAAAAAAATGAGCATCATCATTGTCCGTATAGCGTAAAAACTCCGATAAAGGAATCCGTTCCTCTTCAGGGAATGCCTCGGTATTCAACCGCTCGACCTTATCAAGATCTGGGAACGTTTCAGTGATTAATTGGCTGGTTAAGCGCATAAAGCCTCCATTTCTGCTTTGATTATAGCAAAAATTCAAAGCGCTTTCAAGAGAGAGAGTTCTTGCTACGCTCCTTTTCCCCCCTTGTTTGCTGTTTTTAAACTTGTTATAATGGCTGTATGAAAAAGAAAGCCACAGTGGACCTAGTTCACAGTCCAATCCTCCCTGCTCTTTTGAGCTTTGCCTTTCCTATTTTACTGTCTAACCTCTTTCAGCAATTGTACAATACTGCGGACATTCTCATTGTTGGTCGCTTTTTAGGGGGGCCTGCTCTTGCGGCTGTTGGGGCTACCACTGCAATTTTTGATCTGATTATAGGATTTACCCTAGGTGTTGGTAATGGCATGGGCGTTGTCATCGCTCGCTTCTATGGGGCCAGAGATTTTAAAAAAATTAAAGAAGCTGTTGCTGCCACCTGGATCTTGGGGGCTATTCTAAGTAGTCTAGTGATGCTTCTAGGTTTTTTAGGCCTGTATCCCTTACTGCAACTGTTAGGAACTCCAAAAGAAATTCTCCCACAATCCTATCAATATATTTCTATGATTGTCTCCTGTGTAGGTGTTAGCTTTGCCTACAATCTTTTTGCTGGACTACTGAGAGCTATTGGTAATAGTTTAGCAGCATTAGGTTTTCTTCTCTTTTCTGCTTTGGTTAATATTATTCTGGATCTCCTTTTTATTACTTATCTTCATATGGGGGTTCAATCTGCAGGGTTAGCAACGATTCTCTCTCAAGGTCTTTCAGCCATTCTCTGCTTCTTTTATATCCGTAAGAAAGCACCTATACTCCTTCCTGAAAGGAAACATTTTAAATGGAACCAGGACCTTTATCTTGATCTACTTGGTCAAGGATTGGCCATGGGGTTGATGAATTCGATCGTTTCTATCGGCAGCGTCATTCTTCAATCTTCCGTTAATTCGCTTGGTACTATCATCATCAGTGCACAAACAGCTGCTAGACGCATCATGTCTTTTGTCCTGCTACCTCTGACCTCCATCTCTTCCTCTATCACGACCTTTACTTCGCAAAACTACGGCGCGAAACGATCAGATCGAATTGTAAAAGGCATAAGCATCGGAAGTCGACTGGCCATCTTCTGGTCGCTTCTAGTATCCGGCCTGCTCTTCTTATTTAGTGAACGTTTTGTTTCCTTTATCGCTTCTTCTAGCGATCCTTATTTGATTCAAAATGGAAGTGCATATCTCAAGATTAGTTCGATTTTTTATCCAGTTCTTAGTTTACTTTTAATCTATCGAAATTGTCTTCAAGGACTAGGACAAAAACTTCTTCCCCTTATTTCCAGTTTTATTGAACTTTTTGGGAAGATTGCTTTTGTTATTCTTATTATCCCTCAAACGAGCTATTTAGGAATTATTCTCTGCGAGCCAATTGTATGGATTCTCATGACTCTCCAATTAATCTATTCTCTTTATAATCATCCTATCATTCAAGAAGGAAGACGTATCAAAAATTAGGATAACTTGCGCCATAGACTTGTCTTTCCTTTCAATGACGATTGCTGGTGTATAAGCGAGCCAAGCAATTTGCTAGAGCCAAAAACCTGTCATTGCGCATATAGGGATGATCGTTTTTGCTTGTTTGGGTAGATCTGGTTTGATCGCATATTTTTGTAATGTCTGAAGGCCATTCAGTAGTTTTAGACGAGCCAAAGACTTATTTATTCAGAGGACCGATTTGGCCCTCTTTTTTTCAGTTGGATTTTCGTTTTATCAATTATAAATACAATAAAAAGAGAGCGATGATTCTCTCTTTTTGATGTTGCTTATGATCCTACTTCTTCTTTTTTAGAAAACTGACTGGTGTATAATTCATAGTAGAAACCTTTTGAAGCTAATAGCGATTCATGGTTTCCTTGTTCAATAATTTGGCCTTCTTTGAGAACTAAGATCTTGTCTGCTTCTTGAATAGTAGACAAGCGATGGGCAATGACAAAACTAGTTCGTCCCTTCATTAAGTTCTTCATAGCCTTTTGAATCAAGAGTTCCAGACGCGTATCAACTGAAGAGGTTGCTTCATCTAAAATCAAAATTTTAGGATCAGCTAGAAGGGCACGCGCAATGGTTAACAACTGCTTCTGTCCCAAAGAGATATTACTAGACTCCTGGTTCATCTCCATATTGTAGCCCCCCGGAAGGGTCCGGATAAAGTGGTCAACATTGGCAGCCTTGGCAGCAGTGACAATTTCTTCATCTGTAGCATCTAAATTTCCAAAACGGAGGTTTTCTTTAATGGTCCCTTCGTAGAGCCAAGCATCTTGTAGAACCATCCCAAACTGCTTGCGATAGTCTTGGCGAGATAAATCACGAATGTCGTAACCATCAACCGTAATAGATCCCTTGGTCACATCGTAAAAACGCATGAGCAAGTTGATGAGGGTTGTTTTCCCTGCTCCTGTCGGACCAACAATGGCCACCATCTCCCCAGGATTGACCTCAAGGTTAAAATCACGGATCAAGGGTTTATTCTCCACATACTGGAAATCAACATGATTGAAACTAACCTGTCCGGTGAGATCCTTTTTAAGGGCTTCATTCTTACCAAGCACTTCGTCTGGCTCGTCTAAGACCTGGAAGACCCGATCGAGTGAGGACTTAGCGCTTTGCAGTGTACTGGCCAACTGACTAAGGTTTTGAATCGGTTGATTGATCTGCCAGACATACTGGACATAGGCCTGCATGTTTCCGACTGTGAGTCGTCCTGCTAGGACTTGTAGTGCCCCTACAAGAGCAACTAGAAGATAGGTAAGATCGGAAATGGCGTTTAGAACTGGCATCATGAGTCCAGAGATGAAATTCGCTTTAAATCCCACTTTCTGCAGTCGCCGAGTAATTTCGCGGAAGTCTTCCTGTGACGATTCTTCTCGCACGTAAAGTTTTAAAACGTTAAAACCACTTAAATTTTCCTGAACAAACCCATTTAATGCTCCAAGCGCATCAGCTTGTTGCTTAAAGTAAGGCTGGGATTTCTTCATAATGAACTGAGCGCCAAAGAAGGTAATGGGAATAGATCCTATCACGATTAACCCAAGGGTTAAGTTGAGATAGAGGACCATAGCAATGACCAGAATAAGGGTGAAAATAGCGTTCACAATCTGTAAGAAGGACTGTTGCAAGGCGTTGGATACTGTCTCAACATCACTTGTAAAACGACCGAGAAGGTCTCCGAATTGGTGCTTATCAAAGTAAGAAACTGGGATGCGGTTGATTTTTTCAGATAAATCATTGCGCATATCCTCGATTGTACTTTGGACGGCATTGGTCATATAGTAATTGGAATAATAGGATCCTAGTTCGTAGAGTACTCCACGGAAGAGATAAATAATCATGACCCAACCAACATAGCTAGCGTTGATCTGTGCCCCTGACACTCCTTTCATCATATCTGTCAGGTTAGCAGTTAATTCCGTAATGGCGAGGCCTAGGATATAAGGTTCAACTACACTCATGACTACACTCAGAATTTTAAGAAGAGTGGCGAAAATAACGGCATAGCGATAGGTTTTTAAATAGCCCCAAAGGCGTACAAAACTTGAACGTTTTTCTTTCATTTTCTCCTCCTCCTATTCTTCTGTCAGTGATTGATTGTTCAATTGAGAACGGGCAATCTCGCTGTAGATTTCATTGGATTCTAGAAGTTCTTCGTGGGTTCCACGACCGACGATTTCCCCATGATCCAAGACGATAATTTGATCCGCGTCCATAATCGTACCAACCCGTTGGGCTACGATCAAGACGGTCGCATCTCCTGTTACTTCCTTGAGACGTTTCCTAAGAGTTGCATCTGTCTTATAGTCAAGAGCCGAGAAGGAATCATCAAAGATATAGATATCGGGTTCCTTAACGACCGCACGCGCAATGGATAGACGTTGCTTCTGTCCCCCAGATAAGTTGCTTCCGCCTTCAGCAAGATGAGTCTCAAACTGTTCTTCCTTGCTCTCGATAAACTCCTTGGCTTGGGCCACATCTGCCGCTTTGTCTAGCTCTTCTATACTCGCATCTTCCTTCCCATAGCGAAGGTTTTCAGCAATAGTACCTGTAAAGAGCAAGGCTTTCTGTGGAATGAAACCAATTTTATGGCGCAAGGCTTTGAGGTTAAAATCTCGCACATCCACTCCGTCGACTAGTATTTTCCCTAGGGTTACATCGTAGAAACGTGGAATGAGCTGGACGAGAGAGGACTTACCAGAACCAGTCGATCCGATAAAGGCAATGGTCTCCCCTGGCTTAGCCTTAAAGGAAATATTGTGAAGGACAGGATTCTCTGTTTCACCAGGATAGGCAAAAGTAACATTATCAAACTCCAGATAACCCTTGGTTTCAGTCTCTGTAATCCCGTTTTCATTTGGATCGATAGAAATTGGCATGTCCATGATTTCCTTCAAACGTTGGCTTGAAACAGCTGTTCGTGGGTACATAGTGAAGAGATTGGCTAGGAATAAGAAGGATAGCAAAGCATGGAAACTGTATTCGATAAAGGCGACAAGATTCCCAATTTCTAAGCTCCCATCCCCTAGAGGATCCAAGGCAAACCACACAATAGCTACAATCATCGCAATGATGATTTGAACAAAGAGTGGCTCCGTCAAACCGGTCAGTTTAAAGAGTTTATTAGAGTTGTCCGCATAGACTGCATTGGCTTGGCCAAACTTTTCCTCTTGGAATTCCTCACGTGCAAAAGCTCGAATAACTCGAAGTCCCGTAAGGTTTTCACGAGCATACTGATTTAGGCGATCCAGGGTTTCCTGTTGCTTCTCTGACAAAGGCTTGGTTTTTGTAGCTACATACCAGACGACCACTGCTAAGAAAGGAACTGAAACAGCGACAATCCAGGCCAAAGAAGGACTGGTCTGGAGAATCAAGAGGACACTTGAAACCATCATGATGGGAGTAATGACTCCAAGCTTTAACATCTGATCGGAAAATTGCATCAAGACAAAGGCGTCAGACGTCATCCGCGTCACCAAGGAAGAGACACCAATCTTTTCGTACTCATGATGAGAATATTCCTGAAGTTTCTCATAAAGGTCATTTCGCATATCCATGACCATAGTTGTGGTAAGCTTCCCAACAGCGTAGGCTAAAACGATTCGACCTAGAATCCCAACGATGATCACTCCGAACATGACCCAGGCCCAAAAATAAACCCGGTCGATATTTCTAGGATTGATCCCTTCATCGATCATGCGTGCAAGAACTGTTGGTAAACCGAGGTTTACCACTACGAAAAAGATGGCTGCTGTTAAATTTAAACATAGCCACTTTGGATATTTTTTTAAATAGGACCAAATATATCCCATAATTTTCTCCTCCCTATACAATAAAAAAGCACCCTCAAGTACTTTTTAAACTATTCAAGAAAGCACGCATGCTCCTTCTCCTTCAATTCATCCTTATTATATCAGATCCCTAGGAGGCTCGCAAGAAATAAGTCGAGAATAAAGATATCCTCGACTTTCCTATTTACTTCGCTTAAAAGTAGCGTTTTTCAGGTAGACTAGTGTACTTTGGAGGGACTCATCCGTATTCTTAGAGATATCCAAAGTCAATTCATCCCCATTTATGCTATAAGGGATTCTGCTGGAAGGGGAAGAACCTTTCAAGATTTGTTTTTCTCGATCCACCGTGAATTCATAATCCCAATGGTTTGTTTCGTCTACAACTTTCGTAGACAAAGTAAGTTTTGCATGATGATCATTGAAAGTTAGGGTAGCCTTTAGATCCATCCGATTAGCCAAAAAATCAGTCGTCTCTTGATCGGCTCCTTCCGCTTTCATCCACTTAGCCAATTCTGTTTTAGAAGGATGGTAGACATAGCTGGTGTTTTCATTAGTAGAACAAGCTCCCAAAGTAAAAACAGAAGCTATTAAAAATAAAAAATATAAGATTCTCTTTAACATAGGACACACCTCTTTTCTAATCCTATTATAATATAGAAAGTAAAAATAGGTCAAATCAAAAGGCGAGGTCTGCCCCGCCCTGCTAGGGTTAATTGCTTCGTTTGAATTTGACCTTTTGGGAAATTGCGACATCAGCTTGAGAGCTAGAGTCTAAATTTGAAATATCCAGTGTTAAGACATCCCCGGAAATTTTATAAGGCATCTTTCCTCCTTTTCCATTTTTAGGTTGGATAGTCTTTTTCTTTTGGTCCACTTTGACATCATAGAATTGCACGGAAATTTGTCCAAAGACTTTACTCTCTAATTTCAATTGACCTTAATCATTTGCAATCTTAATTGAAAGCTCGAGGGAGAAGGTTTTTTCTGCTTTATCAAACCCTTCAGCATTTTTTCCTTGTTCTTCAATGATTATTTTAATATCTTCCTTGCTTGGCTCATAGACATAAGTCCCATTATCAGTTTTTGGTGAACAAGCTACTAGTACAATAGAGCCAATCACTAATAGACTTAATAGGACTATGTGTTTCAAACGTTTTATCGTTTGTCTCCTTATTTTGACATCAATACTCACTATCATAGCATGTAATTTCCATCTATACAATAGGAATTTGTTTTGTGAAAGCTAAGTCACTATTTAAGAAGAACGTTTAAAGACGATATTCTTTAAAAGGGCTAGAGACGATTCATCAGATATTTTCTCTGAAAAATGAGTAAAGGTTAACTGATTATTTTTTATTTGATAGTAGAGGGAAGGCCCTTCGACTGTATGGATGATCCTTTGATCTTGATCTACTGCAATAGTCAACTGTTCATTCTTGACTTGTCCTAAGATTTCTATGCTGAATTGTACGGTTCCTTGATTCCCTTTAATGGTAAGGTCAATCTTGTAATTATAGTACTCATCTAGGGATTGAAGGACCTCACTTGGTGTTCCTTGCTTCTCTAGTAGCGTTTTTAATTCTTTCTTACTGGGCTCATAGATATAAGTCCCGTTGTCTGGAAATGTTCTTTTTTCCTGATTATCCTTATTAACTGAACAAGCAATCAGACTGCTTAGACTGATGAATAGGAAGGCCATTCCTAGTATCCATTTAGATATTTTCATGTTACTACCTGTCAAAATTTTAATGATTTTTATTCATGACTAAGGACATCCACTCTCTTATCGTCGATTTCAAGTTCTGAATTAACTTAGAAAAAGGCAGGATCTCCATCCCGCCTCATTTATTATTTAACTTTTTTGAACTTAGCAACCTTCATAAAATTACTGAATAAGTTACTATTATCCAATACAGAGTTCTTAACATCCTTAAATGTCAGGACATCTCCAGAGATTTCATATGTCAGCTCTGCTTTCATACCCTCTTGTTCATATTCCATTTTCTTAGCTTTTTGATCTACTTTATACTCGAAGGACATGTCGTTTCTTTTACCAGCAATTTCTGTCTCGGTCTTGTAGTCTGCCTTATCATCTTTAATTGTAATCGTAAGTTTAACTTTGTAATCATCACCTACTAAAGATTGAAGTTCAGACGGCATCATTTCTTTAGCCTCTTCAGCAGTTGGTTCAAAAACATAGGTCCCGTTATCATTTTTAGATCCACAAGCTACAAGAAGGACTGCAGCAAATGCCAACATGGTTGCTATGAAAATACGTTTAACAGATTTCATTTTGATCTCCTTTAAAAGTTTGATAAGACCATTATACCAAAAGTTTAAGGTGAAAACTATCGAAAACAGGAAGTAACTAAATCGTAAAAAAAGAGAACGAATCTTTCGTTCTCTTAAGTTCTACCTATCACTACTCTTTTTGTGCTCACTTTTTTTATTTTACTTTGATAAATTTAGCATCTTTAAAGAGAGCCAAGGTTTCTTTATCAGTAGAGTCTAATTTAGAAACATCCAAGATCAAAGCATCCCCCTCAATGGAATACTTGACTTTATCTTTGCCCCCTTTTTCAGATTCTAGGGTTCTGTTATTTTGGTTAGCTTTCAAATCAAAGGTCTGCTCTTTTTTATTTCCGAATGCCTCGGCTAGAATCGTCATCTTAGCTTTGGTATCCTTGATCTCAAGAGACATTTTGAAAGTAATTTGGTCCATCACCTGGTCAAGTTGTTCACTTGAAGCACCTTGTTGTTTTTCAAGTAAATTTTTAACCAAAGACTTGGCAGGTTCGTAAACATAAGTTCCGTTATCTTTGGTCGTAGCTCCTGCACAGGCTACAAGAAATATGATACAAATTGCAAATACTGTGCCAAGCAAAAGACGTTTAATGGATTTCATAATAATCTCCCGTTAGTTGTATTGTAACAAAATGATTGTCCGTTTTCAAATTAATATCTAGTAAGATTGAAATGACCTCTGTTTGAAAAGGACACTCCCTTGAAATACAAAAAAACCGAGGTCTAAACCTCGGTTTTCATTTTGATTGGAAACTCTATTATTTAAGAGTAACTGAAGCTCCAGCTTCTCAGATGCCTTGGAGATACTCCCCTCTTCAGCAATAGTAATAAAATAACGAAGCACTCTTAACTCCATGCCATCCTCCTAATTTTCCTCATAAGATTTAAACGGTTGATTCTTCTCAGGAT
>ERZ773233.1023-NODE-1023-length-16955-cov-5.085621_pt1 | contig 16955 bp, 19 predicted proteins | sample MGYA00580991_ERZ773233 | MGnify/ENA primary metagenome ERZ773233 (study PRJEB29015, sample SAMEA2738178) | human oral metagenome | biome: human oral; feature: human-associated habitat; material: saliva | place: China | collected 2161 ...
GGTGGGACGACGAAATCGAATTCTAACGAATTACCGATTTCTGTCCCACTCTCAATCAAATGTTAAAACTCAGACAAGGCTTTTATTTGCTGACCGTTTTTATCGAAATTGTCTGGGCTCAGCCATTTCTCCAGACGACTCTTAACGGCAGGCCAATCGCTATCAATCATGGAGAGCCAATCAGTGTCTCGGTTGCGCCCCTTATAGACGACTGCCTGACGAAACCTACCTTCGTAGGTAAAGCCAAGCCGCTCTGCTGCACGCCTTGAGGGCTGATTGAGCGCATCGCACTTCCATTCGTAGCGGCGATACTCCAGCTCTTCAAAGACATAGCGTGCCAGTAAGTACTGGGCTTCTGTAGCCAGTCTAGTTCGCTTCAACTTGGGCGAATAGGTCACAGCGCCCACTTCAATCACACGATTGCCTCGGTCAATCCTCATTAAAGCGAAGGTTCCCAGCGCCTTGCCGCTCTCCTTGTCCACAATGGCATAGTGAAAACGGTCCTGTGCTGCTAGCATCCGATCTAGCACGCTATCCCACTCCTCCTGACTCTGAGCAGCATTTTGAAAGAGATAGGTCCACATGTCAGCGGGTGAATCCGGACCATATACTTCGTATAAAGCCGCTCCATGTTTGTCCTTGGACAACCGCTCAATGACAACATACTGACCTTCTATTCGCTCCAGCTTGGGCAGATCTCCCGGCTTAAAGTCCGACAGCGCCTCCCCAATAGGCTGGCCTAGTTCATTGATTCGCATAAAAACCTCACAATCTAGCTTTACTGATTTCCAAAATAAGAATTGAAAGCTGTAAGTGACAGTAGCTCCTATCTCCCTTGCATCAGATCCAAACTTGGAACATTACTTGTGTAAATTATATCACTTTTTCTTTCATTCGGCGCAAACTTTAGGAAATAGCTGCTCAGAAAGAAAGACCGTCATATTATCAGGAAATACTGAAACTACTGACCGCTCATACTCCAATGGAAAATGAGGTCTGATAATTCTTGGCTGTGAAAACACTTTATTCCCTCTAAACTATGTTATAATGAAATTATGTTTTATTATTTTGACCAAAGAAAGTGACCCATCATGAGACACCAGCAAAGTATCTTGGCCATCATCGAAAGCTGTTACGACACTATGACCGATGTCGAAAAGCAGATTGCCGACTATTTTTTAAATCCGACCGATATAGAAGGGGATCTGTCCTCCCTCGAAGTAGCGCAAACCTTGCATATCTCACAGGCTGCCTTGACCCGTTTTGCAAAAAAATGTGGCTTTAAGGGCTATCGGGAGTTCAACTTCCAATATCTCCAACAGCTGAAAATCAGCAAAACGGAGCATACAAATCTGAAAAATCATTCGTCCCGCCAAGTGCTCCGCAACTATATTCAAATTCGGCAACAAACCGAGGACTTGATTGACGAAAAAAGATTGGAGCGCGTAGCTCAGCTGATTGAAAAAGCGGATCGTGTCTATTTTTTTGGCACGGGAAGCTCGGGGCTCGTCGCTCGCGATATGAAACTGCGCTTCATGCGCTTAGGGGTTATTTGTGAAGCTCTGACAGATGCGGATGGCTTTGCTTGGACAACGAGCATTTTAGACAAAAACTGCCTAGTAATCGGCTTTTCTCTTTCAGGTCAAACCCCATCCATTATTGACAGTCTGATTGATGCTAAGGGCATGGGAGCCAAGACCGTGTTAATCACTGGCCAGCCTGATTTGATTAAAGAGGATTTTTCAGAAATCATCCCAGTTGCAATTCAAAATAAACCCCAGTTCATCCAACGAATCTCAGCTCAGTTCCCAATGCTGCTGATGATTGACATACTTTATGCCTTTTTCCTAGAAATAGACCGCGAGAGAAAGGAAAAAATCTTCAATAGTTACTGGGAAAACCACAAACTTAACGGCTATTACCGTAGACATCAATAAAATCCAGCAGAAACCTGTTGGATTTTTTGCATGTTCTTTACAGCCTTACTCTAAACAATGACTAAACTGGCTTAAAGTAAGATTCTGGTTGTACTGGTTTCCTACGTAACTCCTTAAAACCTAAACCAGACTCAACTCACCCCAGCCACTTGAAAGTCGTCTAACTATCGATGGAAGAAGCATTACTAAAACACAAGAAACCTGAGGTCACTCCCCAGGTTTGCTTAGATTACTGATGTTTATTTTTAAAGTGGTAGTAGGCTCCGAACATACCTGCCGTATTTTGGTGATAGGCAAAGGCTAGTTTGGTCTTCTCAGCTATGCTAGGCACCAGAGCATCCTTGAGAGCCGCTTGGATACGCGGCCGGAGGATGGCCTCTTGTCCCATGATACCACCGCCCAAGATGACTATTTCCGGATTGACGACATAGCAGATATTGGCAATGCCCTGCCCCAGATAGCCCACCATGCGGTCAATTCCTTTGATACAGAAGGTATTGCCCTCGGTCGCTTCTTTGAAAATCCTGCGACCATTCCAGAGAGAGGGATCTTCTCCGTGCAAGTCAGCAACATATTGGACCAAGGCTGTGGTCGAAGCCACATCCTGAAAGGCTCCGTCCGGCAGGTGCAGATAGCCTACTTCGCAGGCTGAGTTGCTAAAGCCGTGAAAAACTTGCCCATCTGCTACTAGACAGCCACCAATCCCTGTCCCAATCGTTAGACAGACCGCAATTTTTGCTCCCTTACCATGGCCAGACATGACCTCAGCCAGACCGGCACAGTTGACGTCGTTCTCAATCTCGCAAGGAATGGAAAACTCCTCCTCCAATACCTTCTTAAATTGCGTCCCAGCATAATTAGGAATCTGAGGACCAGCATAAAAGATCTCTCCCTTGTCTGGATCGACCATACCAGCTGAGGAGATACAAATCCCCTCAATTGAACCAGCCTGCGCATAGTCTGCAACTATCTTTTGAACCTTACGCATAATCTCTGGACCACCCTTATGGGCTTCCGTAGGTATTTCATGGGCTTCTACTAGCGTTTCTTGGTCGTCGATCAGGCCGTATTTGATATTGGTGCCGCCAATGTCAATCGTAACATAATTTCCCATAAGCATCCTTCTTTCTTTTAGAGGAAGCGCTCCTTAGTTTCTTGGATCAAGGCCGCTGCTGCTTCTACGATCGGACGGTCTGCTTCTACGACTGGTGTCAAAGGAGCACGGACAGAGCCGATAGCCAGTCCTTCGTTGAGCTTGAGAACTTCTTTGATAACAGCATACATATTGCCGTGAGCACTGGTTAGCTTGCCGATAATATCGTTAATGGCAAACTGCAACTCTTTAGCTCTTTCCAATTCCTTGTCTGCAATCAGTTGATTCAGTTTAAGGAAGAGTTCTGGCATAGCTCCATAGGTACCACCAATTCCAGCTGCTGCTCCCATGAGACGACCTCCCAAGAATTGCTCATCTGGACCGTTAAAGACCAAATGGTCACTGCCACCAAGTGCTGCGAAGGTCTGGATATCCTGCACCGGCATTGAAGAGTTCTTCACACCAATCACGCGCTCATTTTTCAGCATTTCCTTATAAAGACTCGGAGTCAGGGCTGCGCCAGCCAATTGCGGAATATTATAAATCACAAAATCAGTATGTGGGGCAGCCGCACTGATATCATTCCAGTACTGAGCGACAGAGTATTCTGGCAGACGGAAATAAATCGGTGGAATAGCCGCAATGGCATCAACTCCTAGAGCCTCAGCATGTTTTGCTAACTCGATACTGTCTTTAGTATTATTGCAGGCTACGTGAGCAATGATGGTCAGTTTGCCCTTAGCAACTTTCATTACTTCTTCCAAAATTACTTTTCTGTCGGCCACGCTCTGGTAGATACATTCGCCTGACGAGCCGTTGACATAGAGACCTTGCACGCCCTTGTCGATGAAATACTCCACCAAAGCGCGAGTCCGCTCCGGGCTGATTTCACCCTCCTCGTCATAACAAGCATAAAAAGCTGGGATGACACCGTGATATTTCTTTAAATCTTTCATTTTCAAATTTTCTCCAAATGTACTAATTCTAGATTATAGACTGCTGTATTTAGCGAAGATTTTTTCCAAAATAGGAAGCTGCAAAAAAGCCAGACCTGCAAAGCCGATAAAGGCAAAGAGGGAAAATCCTAACAGCAACACAAAGCCTGAACTGTAGATGATGACAAGGAGCGCAGCTATGACCGCCATCATGATAACAAACCAAGGAAAATTCAGACTTACAATCACTAGGCTGGTCTGTAAAAGGTCTCTAAAAGGCATGAGAAACTTACCAGCCAAGGGATAGATGCAAAGAGAAAGCAGGATTGTAAAAATAATCATTCCAAAACAAACCGCCTTTAGAACTTGGAAAGGCAGGGCTTCCTGCGTCCGAAAAAGCAGGAGGTCAAAGAGACTAATGCCGACTAAAGCCAATTCCAGCAAGCCCAGTTTGAGTCCTTGCTTCCAATTTTCTCGAAAGATTCGAGTGTAAGTTCTGATCACTTTTACCCGACGGTTTCCCTTGATTTCAAAAAGTGTTTGATAGAGACTGATCTTGGCAATCCCAATGGTCACCAAAGGCAGGCAAGACAAGAGAAAGAGAAGATTGACCGTCATCAAATCCAGGATTTTCTCACAGATTTGCATGAAAAAATTATCCGTATCAAATATAGCTCTGATGAGTCCTGTTCCCTTATCTGACATAAGTCTCTCCTTTCTCTGCTAGCCTTGCGCACTCAAAAATCTCGCTCACCTAGGGCTAGTCTATTAAAACTTTAAAAAGATACTTTCTGACATTTTCTTCCAGACCCGCATAGCCATTCGGCTGATGAGCTTCTTCTGGAAAGAAAATCGCAAAATTATGGTAACCCAACAAGAGAGGATAACGATTTTGACAATGAACAAAGCCGATATCCGCCTCTTCATCAAAGGCCACTGCCTCATCGACCACCTGGCTACCATAGGCAGAATACTCATGCCCTGCTACTAGCAGATGAAAATCTGCATATTTTTTATGATATTCAAATTGATCATTGGCCTCTTGATTGAGCGCATTATCCTGAACCAAGAGAAAGACCTTATCTCCATCCACTTCATAGCGTCCCAAGTCAAAGCTGTCTTTGCGGTGCTCATAGAGATAATCAATCGCTTTATCCAGATTGGGATGAAGACCCTTGTAGCGAGTCACATTTTTTAAATCATCAAAAATCATAGTTTTATTTCCTCTATTGAGCGCCTTATCCTTTGACAGCTCCCATAGTAATCCCTTGAGTAAAGGATTTTTGGAAGATGAGGAAGACTGCTACGATTGGCACCGCCGCCAAAGCAGCACCGGCCATAATCAAACCATAGTTGGTTGCCATCTCAGCCTGCATGGTCGCAACCCCTAACGAAATCGTCAGATTGTTCCGCGAGGTCAACATTACGAGCTGCATGAAGTAGTCATTCCAAGTGTTGATAAAGGTAAAGATAGCCAGAGCAGCAAAGCCGGGTTTGACGATAGGAAAGGCTACACTCCAGAAAGTCCGGATTTCACCACAACCGTCAATCTTAGCTGATTCCAGAAGCTCTGTCGGGATATTTTCACTAAACTGCTTCATGAGGAAGACCCCAAAAGGCCAGCCAACTAAAGGTAAAATGACCGCCCAAAGGGTATCGTGGATTCCCATGAAATTGACAATCCGCACTAGAGGTACTAGGACAACCTGCTTAGGCAAGGCCATAGCCGCGATAAAGATAGCAAAGAGAATCCGTTGCCCATAAAAGCGTTTCTTAGCCAAAACATAACCAGCTAGGGATGACGTCGCACAAACCAAGAACATGGTCGCAAGAGAAATGAAGACACTGTTCCACATCCATTGTAAAGCTGGGTTTTGAACGGCTAATTGCTGGAAGTTCTCTGTTGTCGGGTTTTGTGGCCACCATTGAGGCGGAATCATAATTGTATCCGGCTGAGATTTAAAAGCGCCAGTCAGAATCCAGTAGAATGGAAAGATAAAGAGCACGGTCAAAAGTGCTAAAATCACAGATGAGAACACTTTAAATGAATTAAATTTTTTTGGTTTCATATCCTGCTCCTTTCTTTAATATTCCACATCGTTACCGAGAATCTTGAACTGAGCGAAACTGATAATCGCAATCATAATCGCCAGAAAGACTCCCATGGTGTTTGCATAGCCATATTCAGATAGCTTGAAGGCTTTTTCATATAGATAGTACATAAGCGTACTAGTTGAGTAGTTTGGTCCACCTGATGTCAACAGCTGAATCAAGGCGAAACATTGGAATGAGTTAATAGTTGTGATGATAGCAATATAAAGTGTCGTTGGTAAAAGACTCGGCCATTTGATTTTCCAAAAGACTTGCATCTCTGTTGCCCCATCCACACGCGCAGCCTCCACTAGAGAATTATCGATATTTCCCATAGCTGCAATGTAGAGAATGATCGGCTGACCGACAGATGTTGTCAGCAAAATAACGATGATAGCCATCAGAGCCCAGTGTTTATCGCCCAACCAAGAAATGTTTTGGTTGATGATGTGCCCAGATTTCAAAACAAAGTTCAAAATACCAGACAGCGGATCGTAGATCCACTTCCACACAACCGTCACGGCAACACTACCTGTAACAACTGGTAGGAAGAAGACGAAACGGTAAAAGGAGCGAGAAACAGCATTCATCTCATAGGTCTGTGAAGCCACAAACAAAGAGAAGAGCACAACTACCGGCACAGAGCCGATTACAATAATAACTGTATTTATGAGTGACTTAACAAAAACTGGATCATTGAACATTCGAATGTAGTTATCAAACCCAACGAATGTAAATGAGGTCATTGTATAATTAAAGAAACTAGTGATAAATCCCATTATCATAGGCGCCAAAACAAATACTGTAAAGAATATAAGAATTGGAGCTAAAAACGCATATGATATTAGGGTTTCTTTCATTCTGATTTTATTGACTTTCACAATGAGGTACCCCTCTTTCAAGATTTTCTAACAAAATACCCCTTTTTCTATTTTTAGAGACTGACAACAGAAAAAGGGGCGGATTTTAAACTTGCTTATTTTTTAGTAATCGTTTCGTTTGCTTTTTCAGTAAATGTCTTCAAAGCAGGTTCAACTTTTTCATCTCCATTAGATACAGATTGCAACATTGGGAACCAGAGTGTTCTCATTTCTGCAAATCCATCAATGGTGTTGTAGTATGGTGAGTAGTATTTAGTCCAGCCACTGATTGTTTCCATACGCTTGTCATCATAGAGTTTACCAAATGATGTACGAACTGGGAAAGCACCTGTACGAACAACGTCCTTAGGTCCCCATTCTTTGTCATCAGCGATGAATTTCACAAATTTCTTGGCTGCTTCTACTTTCTTGTCGTCTTTGTTGTTAAAGACTGCAAAACCATTTACAAGGTATTCAAGGGCTGGTTTGCCTGAGTCTGATGGGAATGGTACTTCAACCACTTCTACTTTACTTGCTTCCAACAATTTAGCTTGGATACCATTTTGTGCTGGTGCCCAAAGTACAGTGTAAGAAGTTTGACCGTTAGCGAAGTTTTGGATGTCTGCTCCACCATCGTATTGAGAACCGTTCATCATGAGGCCATTGTTGATCCAGCTCACTGCTTTTTCAAGACCTTTGACAAATTTCGGATCATCAGTTGTATATTTAGTTACTTTTTCGTCTGTAACAGATCCACCGTAGAGGTTAGCGATGAAGGCACGAGTTCCTTGGTCTCCACCTTGACCGTTACTGAAGAGAGAGCCAGGTGTATAACCTTTATCTTTAAGCGCTTTCAAAACTTTTTCAAAGTCATCTGTTGTCCAGCCTTCTTTAACTAGGTTGAGGACACCAGCATCTTCCAACATTTTCTTATTCATTGCCATGTAGAATGGAGCAGAGCTAATTGGATACATATAAGCTTTGTCTCCAGCCTTGCTGGCTTGGATAATATTGTCGTTGTTAACATCTTTGACGAAATCATCTGTGAAGAGGTCGTTCAAGTCTGCCAACTTACCGTTTTTACCGTATTGAATAATCCGGCCTGGTGCATCGAAGAGCACATCTGGCGCTGTTCCAGCCTCGATAGCTGTCGTAATTTTTTCTGGACCTGACTTGAAGTCGATTGTTTCCAAATTAACATGAATATCTGGATTTGCTTTTTCAAATGCTTCAATGATGGATTTCTCATAAGTTCCCACACCGTCATTAGCATTTTCTTGAGTGAAGACTGGGAATGCCCACCAAGTAATCTCTGTCTTACCAGATTTATCTCCAGAGCTAGCTGCTTTATTTGAGCTACCACCACCGCTACAAGCTGCTAACGTAAGAACTGTAGCTCCCGCTACCAATGAACAAAGCAATTTCTTCATTTTCATGTGTTTTTCTCCTTTAAAATTAAGATTCCAAGCTGACCTAAACAGCTTTTACCTGCCTATTGGAGAGTGGGACAGACCTCTTTCATTAGGCGCCCCAGCCTCGTTTTTCCTGTGTTATTCTCTGGACAAGCGTCCACCTATATTTGATTAAAATCCTAAACTTTTAAAAGTACAATCACTCCTTTTCTGTGACCTTTCTTTTATCCTAAAATAAAGTCAGTCAGTTCATTTTAGGTTGTTTTACAAAGTAATTCGTTTTTGAGTCTCACTATCAAACAGATGACTCTTAGGTAGTTTGAAGGTGAAGCGAAGCTTCGAACCTGGCTCCAGATAATTAGAAGCATCTACCTTGGCTGAAAACTCTTGGCTACCCACCTTACAGTAGAGCACTGAGTCACTACCCAGCAACTCTGACACGACAACTTCCGCATCGACCACATCGCCAGGGAAAGTATCCTCTACAATCAAGTCGGCTGAGATATCCTCTGGTCGGATACCCAAAATAACTTTCTTACCTTGGTAGCCTTTTTCTGTCAAAAGCTTCTCTTGACCACCTGTCAGGGTAAGATTGAGTTGATCACCATCAGTCAGTTGATGACCAGATACCATCACTTCAAAGAAGTTCATAGCTGGACTGCCGATAAAGCCTGCAACAAACTTATTCGCTGGTTCATTGTAAAGCTCTTGCGGAGTTCCGACTTGCTCGATACGACCGATAGTTCCCGTTCCCGCTTCATTTTTCGTCGCTGACATGATAACAATGCGGTCGGCCAAGGTCATTGCCTCGGTTTGGTCGTGGGTAACGTAGATGGTTGTTGCTCCGATACGGCGGTGGATTTTGGCAATCTCAGCACGCATGGACACCCGCAGCTTCGCATCCAAGTTTGACAAAGGCTCGTCCATTAGGAAAACCTTTGCATCACGCACGATGGCACGACCCATGGCAACACGCTGACGTTGACCACCTGACAAGTCCGCTGGCTTGCGATCCAAGAATTCTTTCAAACCAAGGATTTCAGCTGCTTCTTGCACCCGTTTGTCGATATCTTCCTTGCTGTACTTGCGCAGTTTCAATCCAAACGCCATGTTGTCATAGACTGTCATGTGTGGATAGAGGGCATAGTTCTGGAAAACCATGGCAATATCACGATCCTTGGGAGCAATATCATTGACTAGTGTCTCATCGATATAGAGCTCGCCCTCAGTGATGTCCTCCAATCCCGCAATCATACGAAGCGTTGTGGATTTCCCACATCCAGAAGGGCCAACAAAGACGATAAATTCTTTGTCTTTGATTTGCAAGTCGAAATTTTCTACAGAGTAGAAATCACTATTAGGATATTTTTTGTAGAGCTTATTTAACTTTAAGGTCGTCATTGCTTTACCTCACTTTATTTTACTGCTGCAACGAAACGCTCGGTGATTTCCTTTGGTCGAGTAATAGCTCCGCCTACTACAATACCGCGAACACCTAAATCATGGATTTGCTTAGCCTGATCTGGATAGTGAATCTTGCCCTCAGCAATCACATCTACTCCCGCATCACAGAGCTTCTTGACCAGTTCAAAGTCTGGTCCGTCTACCTTAGGACTGTAGGATGTGTAGCCTGATAAGGTCGTACCGACAAAGTCAACACCAGCTGCTACAGCTGCCACACCTTCCTCAAAGGTACTAATGTCGGCCATCAGCAGTTGCTGCGGATATTTCTCCTTGACTTGTCGGATAAAGTCCTCAATCTTTAAACCATCATAGCGTTCCCGCTGGGTGCAGTCCAGAGCGATGACCTCGATATCAAGGGCAGCCAGCTCATCCACTTCCCGCATAGTCGCAGTGATAAAAGGCTCCTGTGGCGGATAGTCCCGTTTGATAATCCCAATAATCGGGAGCTCGGTTACTTCCTTAATCTCCTTGATGTCTCGCACGCTGTTAGCTCGAATACCAACTGCCCCGCCTTCTTCAGCCGCCTTGACCAAGAGAGGGATGACTCCACCAGCCTCTGTATAGAGGGGCTCATGAGGCAGAGCTTGACAGGAAACGATAATGCCATCTTTGATTTTTGCAATTAATTGATCTTTGCTAATCTGTGACATAAATAATCTCTCCTTTTTCTATGTTTTCTCCGTTCTTTTTATAATGTCATTATATACAAAAAATAAAGCGCTTTCAATACGTTTTGAGATTTAGATTTTAGTTTCTAAAAACCGACTTCCTTTCTTAAAAGCTGAAACTACTTTCAGTCTTCGAAGTGTTTTTGAACAAAAAGTTATAATAGATTTTGAATAATTTACCATAAAAAGCCTGAGATTATGCTAATCTCAGGCTTAGTTTCTTTCTTACTACTATCTATTTTTACCAGTCTTTAAAAGCTTCCAACAAAGAAGGATGGTCAATCTTTGAGCCGCAAAGCCAGTTGAAAACTTTATCATTGACATAGACATTCATGGCTTCATGCTCGTACTCTGGCATGAGATGGTGCTCCTTAGTACACTCCAGCCGGTTGTAAATCGCAAACTGGGTAATCGGATAACAAACATCGTCAGCAAGTCCTGTTATCATCCGCACGCTCCCTTGAATGCGGTGAGCCATATTTTTCACATCGATATAGGACAAGGTCTGAATAATCTCATCCTCCGTTTCGTGGAAAGGATCGTGGAACTTAAAATAACGAAAGAGCTCATCATAGGCCTCGCTGCTATTACCAATCTCCAACACCCGCCGGAAGTCTGACAAGAAAGGATAGATAGCCACGGTCTGCTTAATACGCGGATTGAGAGCCGCTGCCACCAAAGCCAAGGCTCCGCCCTGAGAAGCCCCATAACTGGATAGATGCTCCTCGTCCACAAAGTCCAAACTCGCCACAATCTCAACCAAGCTGTAAATATCTAGATAGACATCCTTATAAAAGAGACGCTCTGGTCCATCCACTGCCCCACGGATAATCTGACCCTTGACCGTATTGCCCCTTACAAGCGCCCCTCCATCCAAGGAATAGCCTGACTGGCCGCGTACATCCATAGATACAACACCATAGCCAGCCACTGTATAGGCCAGCATATCGGCCCAATCCCAGCCACGCCCCATATAGCCATGGAAATGAAAGATAATTGGAACTTTTTTACTCGATCTGGGAAGAACTATACGGGCATAGGTTCGCCCCCGATTCGTTCCCTCAAAAACTAGCTCATAGCAGGTCACCCCAGCGATTTGAAAGTCTTTTTCAATCAGCTGATAGTCCGGCAAGCCACTCAAACTGCTAATCTGACAATCCCAAAAAGTATCAAAATCCGCTGGAACTTCATCTCTGCCTCTGTAATCCTTTGCTTCTGCTAATAAATCTGGATTGCGCATCTTATCCTCCAACAATATTGTTTTTGTAAACCCTTACATAAATAATAGCACAGCGCCTTCCCTTTTTCAATCCTTTGCAATATTAAGAATTTAATTTCTGTTTTTGCTGTGATTCTTTTTCTTTTTGAAACTAGTTTCAAAAAAAGGGGTCGGAGAAATTCCCTGACCTCTTTTTAATGTCACATTACTAAAAACAAAGCAAGCGAGGTAAATAAAGAATCACACCTTTTAACCTGCTTTTTGAACATTTGATAGAAATTCTTGATAGAGTTGATTTCTAAGTAGCAACTGATGATGAGTTCCTTGATCCACAATCTGTCCAGTTTTATCCAAAACAAGAATCGAATCTGCTTTCTTGACTGTATGCAAACGATGTGCAATCGTCATGCGTGTTTTACCTGCTGTCAGCTTATCAATTGCTTTACTAATTCTTTGTTCTGTCACACTGTCTAAACTTGCTGTCACTTCATCTAACAGATAAATCGGATGCTCCAGCAATAAAGCCCTCGCAATATTAAAACGTTGCTTTTGTCCCTCGGACAGCCCAGTACCACTATCAGAAATCTCCGTATCTAAACCTTTGTCTAAATCCCTTATCAAACACGCCAACCCCAGTTCTTCTAAGACTTCATTCATCCGTTCTTCTGAGACGATTTTATTTTTCCCATAGAGAAGATTTTCCCTGATCGTTCCATGAAACAAGGTATTATCTTGAGGAATATAAGCAATCATCTTTCTCAATTGTTCCTCAGATAAGCCTGCTAAACTCTGATTGCCAATGAAGATATCTCCCTTATAATCTTGATAGAATTTCATCAATAGAGCAAAAATAGTCGATTTCCCTGCACCGCTTGGTCCAACAATGGCCGTATGCTGTCCCGCTTGAATATTGACGGATAAATCGTTTAAGACATTTTCCTGATCATAAGAAAAATTAACATTCTTCATGATGATACTCGATCTAGAAAGCTCTAACCCTGTCTCTCCTCCTGCTTCTTTATCTAACTCTACCATCTCCATTAAACGATTTGAAACACTATGAAACTCTGTCCAATCCGTCATAGATTCAGAAATATCTGTGATAGGGTCAATCAACTGTGTAAGATAAAGAACAAAAGTTATCAAGCTACTCATGGTCATATTGCCTTTTGAGACTTCCAAACCAGCCACCACCAAGAGTAAAATGATAAAGGTCATGGTCAATCCATTTGACAAAGTTTGTTGAATGGAGGATAGACCAATAATCTTTTTGAAGTTGTGGCTTAATTGATTAAAAGAGTGAGCCATGGATTCTTCCTCACTCTTTTCACCATTGAAGGATTTCATCAAACGGATATGAGTGAAACGATGACTAATCCGACCAGAAATGTCTCCCAGTCCTTCTTGATAGCTTGTATAGTGACTTTCTAGCCGATGATTTATCGGAATAATGACAAATAATAAAAACGGAAATAGTAAGAAAGATAGTAATATCAAGGGCAGACTGATATTTACCAGAAAATAGAGAGAACCCATAATCACAATCCCATTTAAAATAAGATTTGGCAATACCGATGTGATAAAGTTCAAAATGACAGACATATATTTTCTCATCTATAAAAACCGTGTGCATTAATATAAATGTCTAATATGTAAAGCGCTTATTGGTTAAACCTGTATAAATAGTTGTTTCTCATTTTTTCTTCCTTAAACCTATTTTAATTTTTCAAAAAAATCAAAATCCCTAAATGTACGATTGTGTTTCAAGGTCATATCAAGTCCCTCTGTGATATTTGATACTGTAACTCTTGCAGTAGGAGAGAGATTTTTCAAAGTATACACTCTAAGAATATTTCTTTTAACTGTAATCAAGTCTAACAAATAGCCATTGACTCTTATCTCCACTTGTATTAATGGACTAGAGGACTGTCTCACAACTAGCACATCTCGCACGCCACCTGTATAAGTCTGTACATTATTGATTCGTTTGAACTCTAACATACCATGACTTTTTACAGTTACCCCCACCAACCACCGATAGAGCCTAGTAAACTAAAAAGTTTAAACATTTCTTTTTCCTTCCTGCTGTGGTGTTTACAAAAATAATTATATCAGCATATCAAAAAATCACCAATGACAGAAATGTCCTCTTTTATATCCGTTCCAAAGCTATAATTCCAAACAAAATAAAAAAACTTCAGACCGTAGACAAACTACTTTTCTCGAAGTGGTTTGTCTTTTTTTGTTCATCATTTCTATCTGATTTTCCTTGTACACTAGTCATATAGCTAAGATCTTGCGATTCAGGCAAAATAAAAAGCCCCTCTAGGCAATCATTTTCACCAGTTTTTTGAGATTCAGGCAGGCAAAAGTCAGACCAACCTGATCTTCCATTTTGGCCTTACCAATCTGTCTAGTGTAGCGCATACCGTGATATTCTTTGGCGGTCCCAAAGTCTCGCTCAATAGTCTCCTTGCGCCGCTTGTACCATTCCTTCATCACAGGGGTATGACGAATATCTTCACATCTATCTAAATAATCCTTCCAAACATGCCGGGTGATGACCCGCTGATGATTCTTAGCTCTGGTGCAGACAGTCAAAAGAGGGCAGTTTTGACAAATAGAGGAATCGCTTTTGTATTCTCGGTAGCCGTCACGATTGGTTGTGCTGTAGCTTAATATCTGGTTTTGCGGACAGAGATAACAGTCATAGTATTCATCATAAACAAAATCTTTAGGGCGAAACATGTGCTTATCTCCCCTTGGTCGGGTGTAAGGCAGAACTGGCGTTAGCTCCTGGTCCAGCAGGAACTTGGCAATACTGGGCGTCTTAAAACCAGAGTCCATGACAATAGTTTGGGGCTCAAAAGGTTCCAGCTTGGAAAAGAGGAGCGGAAAAAGCTGGCTGTCATGCACATTTCCAGCTGTTGCCGCTCTAAATCTACTTGGTTTTTATGAAACATCAGCTGCACCTCTTACCTCTATTATACTCCTAAAAACGACAAAAAGCCCTGAGAAATGTGTTTTCTCAAGACTTTGTCTACAATCTGAAACTTTTGACAATAATTGCCAAAAGTTTTATTTTATCGTAAATATCCGATAACCAAGTATATTGAAAAAGTTCTAAAGTCTTGATTGGCTCTGGAACTTTTTGACCCTATAATTTCTGTAGTGGATAAATATACCGAAGGAGATTTACCCACTACTAATCTTAATTTTTATTCAAATGGTTTATATGTCATTCCCATAAACTTCCTCCTTTAAGTTAAAGCTATGCCTGCCCAAATAGCTCCGCCAACTAAAACACCACCTGCAACACCTCCAATAAACCACCCATCTCCATAAAGTTCGTCTGTTTTTACTTCTTCAAAAAATAGTTCATTCATATGTTTATCTTTCATTTCCATAAAATTACTCCTTTAAGTTAAAGCTACAATTCCTGCAGCAGCAGCTACAATACCAATTCCAACACCGAAACCTTCAATGAAATCTCGAGCATTCCCATAAAGCTCATCTACTGGTACTTCCTCGAAAAATATCTCATTCATATGTTTGTCTGTCATTTCCATAAAATTACTCCTTTAAATTTCTATTTTGACCTATTTTCCCAATGTACATTTTGATCTAATTGTCTAAGCCATATCATATTTGTAAATGATAAAATCATAATAGCCACGATAAGAATTAACGAAATCAATAATCTTCTTTCCACCAAAGCAATTGCTAAACCGCCTAACAAAATGATAGTTAGAAAAACACCTTGTAGCTTGTTACTGATACTATTTTTAAAACCTCTCATTAATTCACTCCTTTATTTACTATTTTTTCCATGAATCAACTTAATATTCAAATATCATTGAATATAGTATTTTTCTAAGTTTATAATTTCTAAAATTTATTTTCAATAAATCCATCCAATACTATCTAAATTAACTTCACATCCTATCACCTCCTTTACAATCAGTTATCAATTTTCATTGATTTTTCGAAATTTTTTTAGCAATCATTGTCAATGCCTTTTTCAAAATAGTTTTATCGATATTAAACTGAGGCATAATAGAGAGCCCTTCCTCTTCACTATTAGTATAAAGGTAAACTAGAATTCCTAGATTTTCTAATTCTTTTACAAGTTTAAGCGCATAACCTGTATTTGTTCTTACTGTCGTCATAACTCCTATATTACGGTAACTTATACCTTGTGAGTCAAAAATATCCCGAATTAATTTTGAAATACTTTCCGCGGCTTCTTCAATTATTTTTTTGTTATCAATATAATAACCTAGAACAACATCTGCTGAAGCTATCCCTAATAAATTTCCATTTTGTGTTGAAAAATGTTCCTTTGTTCGATCTGATTTTTGAAGTTTAGCGTCCAACTCCTTATTGATACAAACACATCCAAAAGGAACAATTCCATTATTTAATGCTTTGCTCAAACACAATAAGTCCGGAACTTCTGACAAATGTTGAAAAAAGAAAGAAGTTCCTGTTTTAAAGAAGCCAGTTGCTACTTCATCAAAAATTGTGAGTACTTTATTTTCTTTTAAGATTTGTAATAGTTTATTAAAAAATTCTATACTAGCACAGTAGACACCAGCAGAAGCTAAGATTGGCTCAATAACCATGACATCATAAAAAGTAGTAGTTCTCTTTAATTCCTCTAGTATACGTTTTTCATCTTCTAAGTTTTTAGGATAGTCAATAAATGTCACTTCTCCATATTTAGGATAAAACGAAGAATTAATTTCTTGATCAATACCACTAACAGAAACTCCACCAAAGAAAGTTCCGTGATAAGAATCCTTAAATGTTAAAATCTTATTTTTAGATGATTTTTTATTAAGATAGCCTGCAATTTTTAAAGATAGCTCGGTATTCTCAGATCCTGAATTAGTGTAAATAACCCTATTAAATGATTTCCCTGTAAGTTTTAATAATTTTTGGGCCACTTCATCATAACTCTTATTATAAAAAGAATTGATATCTATATAAGGTAATTTGTTTTCTAATATTTTAGCAAAACTATCTGAAACTTGCTGATATAATTCTTTTTCATACCCTAGAGATGTATTCCAAAGGCCACTTCTAAGATCTAAATATTTACGATTTTGCTTATTGTATAAATAACTTCCTTCAGCACAAACAGGATTAATATTGTATAAAGTTTTGTCTGTATAATCACCGTTTAAAAAAGCATAATGTTGCATACATTTCTCCTTTTCAAATAAAAAGTTTGACAATGTCATAAGTAAAACCAAAGATAGACAGTATTATTA
>ERZ773233.1024-NODE-1024-length-16930-cov-5.979259_pt1 | contig 16930 bp, 15 predicted proteins | sample MGYA00580991_ERZ773233 | MGnify/ENA primary metagenome ERZ773233 (study PRJEB29015, sample SAMEA2738178) | human oral metagenome | biome: human oral; feature: human-associated habitat; material: saliva | place: China | collected 2161 ...
TATAAGTTACGTAACTTATATGTTACATTTTGCTTTTTTCTAGTACTATTTTGCTTAAAAGTTCACTAACTTATACTGAGTCACTACCATTAACCAGCTAGACATGATTTCTATAAAAAAATTTTTTCTTAATAAAAGAAGAGTAGCATTTGCTACTCTTCTTTGTATAATGTCTTATTTTTCATGCATAATAAATAGTAATTAATTATTATCGTTTGAATAAAACGCCATATTCTTCTATTAATCTGTCTAAATTTTTTCCTTTTCTTAGATTAATAATAAATTTCTCTAAAATAACTTGCTGATACATTTTATCAGTTTTAAGAAAATTACTGATACTAGTAACACGTTGATTGTCATATTCAGTTTCATATAAATCATTAATGTGAACAATCAATTCATAAAGAAGATCTTCGATTTTCTCATCAATATCATCACCATGATAATTTGAAATAAAATATCCGTATTCGAATTGATCTAAATCATTTTCAATACTTTGATTTCTTACATCAAAATCTTGGTTTACAATTCTATAGATAAAACCTATTAATGCAATAATACACAACTTGGCATTACTCAACACATTCATTTCTTCTAAGTTTAAAGCATTCTTTGAATAACCATCTTCAAATTTTTTAATAGTCTCATCAACTCTCTTATTTAACTGAATCAAATCTACAATGAAATCAATTTTTTCTGGATTTTTACCATATTGTTGATAAAATATTCTCTTATAATGTGAATTATTTGAAAATAAAGACTTTTTATTAGATCTCGCTGTTCCTGGTTTCTGGATAACAAACGAATAATATAATTGAGCTAAATCATCATTTTTTAATTTCTTCTCTTTGAATTTTTTTGGAGCAGAAATCCCTCGTTTTATCTCCAAAAAATAACCTCTTTTTAATAATATTTTTTGTAATAATATCATCTCAGGAGAATTAGACTTTAAATCTCGAGGTTGAATAGGCTTTTGAGAATTTGTGGTTTCCGCAATTTCATTATAGAATCTCATCGTATCTTCATTATTCAACTCTTCTGTACTTTTAACAATCTTACATAGAACATAAAAATCCCTAGAATTATCTTTCAAGTTTTTTGAAATAAGTGTAGTAGTTTGTCCACCGTTAACTATTGAAAAGTTATACATTTTTACAGTATTACCATCAAATCTATAATCCTGACATGCTATTGTAAGTCCATTATTTTTGAACCAAAAATCATCTTTCTCATTAAGAATTGTGCTTTTTATTGCTTCATCGACATTTTTTGCTTTAACATATCTTCTAATATTTAAATTGAATAGACCTGAGGTTTCAAATCTATCAAAAGCATTTTTTAAACTTACAGCACTGATATTAAATACACTGCCCTCATATTTATCTGATCTGTAGTTTAAAATATTCTTTGATTTATCAATATCAAAGCTGAATTCTGATACAACATTAAGGTCTTTTTGAAGATCTTCTATTGCTTTTTCAATATCATCGAGATCGTAAAAAATTAGATCAGAAAAAATATTTTTATCTCTTATTCTATCTCTTACTTTATTTTGATCAAAATTGGATAAAGAAGAAAAAACTACCTCAATATTCCCATCATTCTCTTCATTAAGACTATCTAAAGCATTAAACACTTTTGATTTCATGTCTCTACTAAATTCTGTCGTAGCTCCATTATAAAGAGATTTAATTGTACTTGTTATTTTTTCTATTTCTGCACATACAGAATTTACATCACAATTATTTGAATATTTATTTTGTCCAATGATAACTTTGCCATTATCATCATCAAAATAAACAAAGTCAATTCCTCCATCTCTTGATCCATCTGTAATATTTTGATTTTTTAATTTATTCCAGTTCTCTTTATAATTAATACTGTTGTAACAGAATAGAGAACAAATTAAATAATCAAAAGCTCTTTCTTCAGAAATCTCAATCCCGTCTGCTTCAGCAATTTCTATAATTCTACTAATTTCGGATTCAATATAACTCAAATTTATCACCTTTCTTTAACCCATTATCACAAAAAATGATTGCGCTTTCTAAATTATATATGATCTTAAAATAATTGTCACTATTAATTTTATAAATTAAATAGAATTTTATTCATTATTATGAATTTATTTAATTTTATTCTCTTTTCTTTTATATTTATTCCCATTTTCTAAATTTTATTCGTTATTAAAAATATGGATAAACTTTTTCAAATAAGGATCATGGAAGAAATCTTCTTACTAAATTAAAAATTGAAAATCGAATTCTGATTAAAGAAATTTTTCCAAAAGAAATATTTAAACAAAATATCCAAGAGTGACTTAGTTCCTCTCGTTTTTGAACGCTTAAACACTCTACTATTTTATTAAAGTAAAAAACAGTTGAAGTAATGATACTTCAACTGTTTTTACTTTGTATAATACTGTTGTTTTAATTCGTCCCCATGCTCATGGTTTCTGGTAAGGTGCTGCCGCCGTCGATGACGATTTGGCTTCCTGTGAGGTAGCTGGCTTCGTCGCTTCCAAGGAACGCGAAGAGTTCGCCGACTTCGAGTGGGTCTGCCAAGCGTTTCATTGGCACGCCTACTGCGATGTCTTGGATGGCACTTTCTGGGTTGTCTGGATTGGATTCAATGGCCATCTTTTCAACCATTGGTGTTCTTGCATATCCCAGTTGTGAGCAGTTCACACGGATATGACGGTCTGCGTATTCGACAGCCAAGCATTTCGTTAAGCCAACGAGCGCTGCTTTTGTCATGGCGTAGGCTGCTTCTCCGGCATCGGCTACGATATCTCCTGTGACGGATGAGGCAATGACGATGCTACCACCGCCTTGTTCGAGCATATAAGGGATGACCGCTTGACAGCTATTCCATACGCCCTTGATATTCACATCGATATGGAAGTCGCGCATTTCATCGCTCATTTCTTCAAATGGAGCCAAGCGACAAACCCCAGCGTTACAACAAGCCACATTCACTTCCCCGAAGGCGTCTTTTGCCTTCTTGGCTGCTTCTTTCATATGGTCTTTATTGGAGACGTCTCCGACATAAGTGACGATTTGGGCGCCGTAAGTTTCTCTTAATTCTTTGGCCGTTTCTTCGACTTCTGGTAATAAGTCGACAAGGCACATCTTCGCGCCGTATTTGGCATAGACCGTTGCGATTCCCTTTCCGAGTCCAACGGCTGCTCCAGTGATAAGTGCTACTTTCCCTTCTAATTTTTTCATGGTATTCTCTCCTTTAATATTCTTTTTCTCCATCAGGGGTTTCAATTGTTACTTTGACATGTTTCCAACGAATGAGGACCATCCATAACCAGATGCACACGCCGACTCCCATATACACGGCAAATGAAATCCAAGAACCGATTCCTTGTCCAAGTGTACAGAAGAATGCGATGGCAAGCATAATCACCATGGCCATAATCCGTAAGACATTTCCACCTTTGACCGTATTTTTATTATTGACATACCACTCAGGATGCTTGTTGCGGATGCGAACTGCAGATATCATGGTTAAAGCGTACGCGCAGGCACAGCCAAATGACATCAAGTTAAAGAAGTCATTCATGAAGGTTGTCGCATTTTGCAACAAAATAAAGATTAAGCTAATCACGAGTAGGAAGATATTCGGTAAAATTGGTTGTTGGTGGCGGTTGAGTTTCGTAAAGGCTTGTGGAAGGAAGTTGTTCTTTCCCATTGAGTACAACATCCGTACCGTTGACATCCAGAATCCTAAGATGGATGCGAGCATTCCAAGTAAAATCGAAATGCAACCATAGATAAGAGGCCATACTTTCCATCCTAAGATTTTCTCCATGGCAATAATCGACATAAAGCCGTTTGACGCATCATTGGCTAGAAGATTATCGAAGGTATCGAGCCCTGCCACGCAGAAGAAGAAAAACGTATAGATGATTCCACAAGTAAGAACAGAACCACAGATGGCTTTCTTCGTATTCGAGATTGGGAAATCCCCTTCTTCCACCATTTGCGGAACGGTCTCAAAACCAAAGTAAGGTGTAATAAGAAGCGCCATCCCGATAATCCAGCCCGGAATAATAAAGGTACTATCCACATTTGATTGGAATAGATTTGAAAAATTACTAATGTTCCAATGTCCGGATGTAAGTAAGAGGATGCCCGTGATAATCGTTGTTGTGATATTGGCGAATAGGAAGAATGCCTGTGCTTTTACGAGCATTTGTACGTCTTGCAAGCTCAATACGAATACAAACAATAGAATCACAATGGCAATCATCATAATATTGTTGAAACTGAGGGCAAGCCCAAATGTTCGGCTAATAAAGGTGGCGATGGCCATTACTACAGCCGGTGGAACGGAAATCCAGGCGGCCATAATTAACCACGAGGCTAAGAACCCGGCATGCTTATTAATACCGACCGTGTTGTAGATGAGTTCCCCACCAGCCGTTTTGAACAGTGGCGAGATTTCACTATAAACAAGCGCGATTGGGAGAATGGCCAGTGTCATCAGTGCAAAAGCTAAAAATGTACCTGGCCCACAATAATTATAAAAAACTGAATCCCAATAACTGACAAATGTGAAAATTGATCCTGTTGCGACGGTGTAAACAAATACGATTTTTAGACTTTTCTGTAATCCATTACTATTTTCTTTGGTTGACACATAAATCCCTTCTTTATATTTTTATACAATTGGTAACGGCGCCTGTTACTGTTTGCACCTTAAGTGTACTCCTTTGCTCAGTATTTATCAAGGAGACATTCCGTTATTTAATGTTTTCTTCTGGAAATATTCGTATTATGTGATTTTTTATACATTTCTATCTTGCCTATCTGAATTTAAACTTTTAGTTATTTTGTATTGCAATTGTATAACTTTTGATATACAATTGTGTAAACAAAATATTAGGAGGTGTCACTATGGCAAAAACAGCAAACATTAACTTACGAATTGAACCTAGCACTAAAGCAAAAGCTGAAGCGTTGTTTTCAAGTTTTGGTATCACTGTTACAGATGCAATTAATATCTTCTTGAACACTTCTATCATGGAGGGGGGCTTCCCTTTTCAAATTAAACAACCTCGTTATAATCACCAAACTGAAGTGGCTATGCAGGAAGCACGCGATATTATAGCCGGCAAGATTCAATCTAAAAGTTACAGTACTGTAGAAGAATTATTTAAAGACTTGGATGGCGAATAATATGTATAAACTCATAACAACCACCCAATTTAAAAAAGATCTTAAACGTATTAAAAAACGTGGACTAAATCTCCAAAAGCTACAAGAAGTACTAACGCAGCTTATTAATAATCAATCTTTAGATCCTAAACATAGAGACCATGCTTTAACAGGAAATTACATTGGATTCAGAGAATGTCATATCGAACCAGACTGGCTCTTAATATACGCAGTTGATGAAGGTCAACTTGTCTTAGTAGCCTCTCGAACCGGTTCCCATTCAGATTTATTTTAAGTCACTCCTCGGAGTGCCTTTTTTTTGCACAAAAAAATCGCCTTCTAGAAGGCATGCCTTCCGTCCAGCGATGGTTTTCGTTTCAATTGTTATTCTTGCCCTTTGACTTGGGGCGTTGCGACATCCTCACCAAACCATTTCTGGCTGATTTGTTGGAAGATGCCCTCTTGATAAAGTTCCTTGAAGGCTTGATTTAGCGCTTCGAGTAGCTTCCTGTCGGCAGGTCGTACCCCTACCGCAAAGGATTCACTCTCGAATCCTGAAGGAATGGTGTCGTACTCACCCGCAATCCCTTCTGTCGTGAGGTAGTAGTCCGCATATACTCGGTCGATGAGTAAGGCGTCGATACGGTCATTCTTCAAGTCGATAATGGCCTCGTTTACGCTTTGGTATTGGTCAGCGTCCCCGCCTTTGACACGGTTCTTCAACACTTCTGGATGTTCTTCAAAGTCCAACATCCCCGAAGACCCGTTTTGCGCGCCAAGGACTTTCCCTGTCATGTCTTCTACCGAGTGAATGCCACTCGTTTTCTTCACGATCAAGATTTGCGTATTTTGCATATAGGGAATCGTGAAGGCCACTTTCTCGCGACGTTCATCTGTTGCGGAATACCCATTCCAGATGGCGTCAATCGTACCGTTTTGCAACTCGGTCTCTTTCATGTCCCAGTCAATCGGTTGGAACTTCACCGTGATACCTAGTTTCTTCGATACGTACTGGGCGAGTTCGATATCAAATCCGGCATAGTTGCCATTCTTCTCCTCGAAGCCCATCGGAACAAAGGTATTATCGAAACCGACCGTGATGCTCTTTTGCTGTTGATATTTATCCCAGTTATCGACTTTTGGATTACTTGCTAGTTGCGTGCAGCCTGCAAGACTCATTACCGCCGCCCCTACAAGCGCCAAAAGCCCTAGGATTCCTTTTCGTTTCTTCATAGCGGCCTCCTATTTTGGTTCGAACGTCAATAATTCGTCCGCGATGTTTTCCGCAAAGGTTAAATCGTGGGTGACGACGATTTGCGTCATTCCGAGTTCTTTGTTTTGGAGAATTAACTTCTCTACTTCTAAGCGAAGAGCTGGGTCAAGCGCTGATGTTGGTTCGTCATAGCCGATGATTTCTGGGTCAATCATCATCGCACGAGCAAGGGCTACCCGTTGTTTTTGCCCTCCTGAGAGTGAATACGGAAAGTCGTCTTCATGACCTTCTAGGCCAAGGCGTTCTAATAGTGCGCGTGCCTTCGTATTGGCTTCTTCTTGCGGCATTCCGTTCATTTTCACCGGTGAAATCGTTAAGTTATCTAATACGGATAAATGTGGGAATAATTGAAAATCTTGGAACACAAATCCAAGCAATTGGCGCTTTGAGAGTTCATCAAGCGCGAATGGTTCGCCGTTATAGAACACTTCTCCAGAGTCGATTTTTTCTAGGCCTGCTAACATGCGGAGTAAGGTCGTTTTCCCTCCTCCTGAAGGTCCAACAATCGCCAAGACTTTCCCTTCATGAATGGTTAAATTAAAGTTGGACAAGATTTGTTTATCACCAAAACGTTTACTAATATTGCGTAATTCTAACATCTCTTTGTCCTCCTATTTATAATAACTGAATTTCTTTTCAATGCGTTTGGCTACAAGCGTCACAATCCCGATGACAATCAGGTAAATCGCTCCTGCTAGAAACATCGGAACAAGGCTCGCGTCGCGGTTCGCAGCGGTACGGCTCGCTAGAATCAAGTCTGAGATTCCAAGCGCGTATACAAGAGACGTATCTTTGACAAGGCTCATGATTTCATTGAAGACACTTGGCAAGACAATCTTCGTCACTTGTGGAAGAACGATATAGCGAATCGTCGCTCCTGGCGTAAATTTCAAAACCTTAGCCGCTTCATACTGCCCTTTTGGAATCGTATCAATTCCTCCGCGGAAAATCTCCGCAAAGTACGCCGCATAGTTGAGCGTGAAGGCAATGAGCGCTGCTGGAAGGCGATCTAGTCGAATACCGATACTTGGCAACACGTAATAAATAAAGATGAGTTGTAATAACAGTGGCGTCCCTCGCATCACCCAGATGTAGATATGGATGAACCAGTTGAGCAGCTTCCATTTGAGTTGCATCGCAAAGGCAATGAGAATGCCAAGCGGAATTGAAAAGAGTAAGACAAGCGCGAACACTTCTAACGTCGTTACTGCTCCGTGTAATAAACTTGGTAATATTTCGAGTGAATAAGACAAATTAAGGACCTCCAACCTCTAAAAATAGTTACTAGTGTATCATATTTCTGCCTTCAATTATAAATAATTTTTTTTAGCAAAAAAGAAGGAATCAAGCAGTAATCGCCTGATTCCTTTATTTGATAGTTGAATGGTGCTTCTATTAGCGAGATACGACTTGTTCAACAGAAGTCACAATTTGAGAAACAAGCGCTTCTTCACTCACACCTGTTACTTCTTTGACAACTTCCTCAATCGGTTTTTGTGCAAGTAATGCTTGTAACTCAACAGATTGTTGATCGCTATAATCTTTGTAATCAAAGACATACGCAACAGTCTTCAAAAGGTTGTCATATGAAAGTCCACGTTCACGTAATTCACGGATTGGACGGATGAAGCGTTCGTCGTATCCTAATTTACGAATTGGTGTTCTTGCCACACGAGCAACGTCATCCACGATAAATGGATTTTCGAAACGACTGATAATGACTTGATGATAGTCTTTTAAAGCTTGTTCGTCAAAGCCCCATTTAGCAATGAGAAGGCTTCTGATTTCTGCAAGAACGGCTTCTACATTTTCTTTTACAGTTGGATTTTGAAGAGCTTCAAGGATTGTCTTCGAACCGTAGTGAGCACCTGTATACGCTGAAGTCGCATGGCCTGAGTTCACTGAGAATAATTTTCTTTCGATGAATGGTTCAAGGTCTTCTTCGTAATGAACTCCTTCTAATTGAAGAGATGGGTTCTTCATACGGCTTGTTTCAACGACCCATTCATTGAAAGGTTCCACCACTACAAAGAGTGGATCTTCGTGTGTTTGCGCTGGAACGATACGGTCTACAGCTGCATTTGGGAAGCCAACATATTGTTCTGCATAGGCAAGGCCTTCTTCACTTAAATATTTCTTGACTTCTTCGTATAAGAATTGAGAACCGCCAATCATGTTTTCACATGCTAGAACATCAACAGGAGTTGTATTCCCACTAACACGACGTTTTTCAATTCCTTTTGCGATAAGTTCCGCAATGAATGGTAAGATATTTGGTCCGATAGCTGTTGTTACTAAGTCTGCCCCTGCAACTGCTTCTACAACTGCTTCTGGATTCTTAGCATTATTAATTCCACGTACGTTTGATACGGCAATATGGCGTTGTCCTTCTTCAGCGATTTCGATTTCGTAAGCGCCACGTTCATTTAAGGCGTCAATGATTCTTTCGTTGACATCGACGAATGTAATTGAAAAGTGATTTTCAAATAACAATTCCCCGATAAACCCACGGCCGATATTGCCTGCGCCAAAATGTACTGCATTTTTCATAGTTAATGACTCCTTACTCTACATTATTTAATAAACGAATAACTTCATCAACCGATTGTGCATCCGCTAATTTCACAACGTTATCCACGTCTGCACAGAAGATTGAGATTTTTTGGATGATTTCTAAGTGCTCGTCTCCTAGTCCAGCAATTCCGAATAATACGGTCACGACTTTTGGATCTTCTTGCGTTCCGAAGTTCACTCCTGATGGAACTTGAACGATCGCAATTCCTGAAGAATTCACTTCTTTTTTAGCGGCATCTGTTCCATGAGGAATCGCAATGAAGTTCCCCATATAAACGGATAAGTCTGCATCTCTTTGAACCATTGCGTCCACATATGCTTCATTGACATGACCTGCTTCAACAAGCAAGTGTCCACAGTAACGAATGGCTTCTTCTTTGTTTTCAAAAGCTTGATTCAATTTAATTAGTTTTTCTTGAAATTCCATGGTTAATTCTCCAATTTCTTAATTTTTTCGTTGAATATGGTATTCAATAAGTGGTAGATGATTTCTTGGTTCCCGGTACGATAGATTTCTGTATAGAGATTATTTTCCAGGATAGACTGACTAATTGCCGTCATCAGATTTCTCACTTCTTCACTTTCATCCAATTTCGTTAACATCACTAGAATTCGTTTGACCTGTTCTCTACCGTGTGTCATGGATTTGGCTTCAACAGGTTGTTCTAAGTCGATCACAACAAAGTGACTTTCTAAAACCGTATGCGACTGCGTATGCAGCAGTGCCAGGTTCGTATTCGGGATAGCAAGCGGACTCTCTTCAAAGCGTCTCAGTAACTTATCCGCCAAATAGTCTGCTCCATTCACCAGTTGTAAGCTCTGGATGAGTTGGAAGACGGTCTTCTCAAAGGTCGCTGCATTCTGAACATGCATCAATCTGAAGTTCTTTAGCAACTGACTCGAAGCTTGTAGGTACGCCTGTAAATCAAACGCAATTGTTTCAACAGGACGTTCCGTACGGCGAACTGTGATATTTTCTTGAACTCGTTGTAAGCACTCTTGTAATTCCAGAATTTCCTTTGCAGAAGGAAAGGCGGAAATGGTATCAAACTGGTATCCCACCACTGGCTTTGTCGACAGTGTGTAATCATAAGCTTGACAGTCAACTCCCTCGAGCTCGCTACTAGAGACCACCTTGATTTGTCCCACGAACGGCGCAATACTTTGCATTTTTGTAATCAGTAAGTTCGTCATAAGTGGCCGTTCATCCGTCACGAGTAAGACGCGAATCGGATAGATATCCGGACTTCTTCTTAAACTCGAAGCAAAATGCAACGTAATGAGAGAATGTTCGTACTCACTGTTCAAGTAACTTGGGAAGATATCTCGAACAACGAGACTGACAATATCATTAAGATACGCATTCTTCTTGGTAACTAGAGACGCCACATGATAAGACGAGCCTTCTGGATATAAGACCGGTACGGCTAAGGCCAGCTTTAGATGATGAAAGAGAAACGTAAAGAGGGCTTTATCCCGAATAAAATCAATTTTCGTAAAGCGCGAAACGCTGTCGATTAATTGGCTGACGCTGTAATAGAACTCACTATCAAAGCGTTCGCGATAAAGAGGGACTTCCTGTCTCTTTAGTACCGTTTCATCGATAATTTGGGCAAACGACACAATCTCTTGTAGATTATAAAATCGTGGTGACGCTTCATCACTAAGCTCCTTAAAGAGCGTTTGCGAAATGGTGAGAGCATCTTTGGAGATGCCACTAACCGTTTTCGGGCTTAACCGATTATCCGCTAACGCTAATAAAAAGGTTAAGAACTCCTTGATTTTTGGATCTAATTTCCCAAGAGCGGTGGTTTGTCCTTCTAAGGCCTTTTTGCACACGCTAACTGTATTCTTCTCTAAATGACTAAATCCTTCCCATTGCCCGTTCGCAAATTCCTGTACAGAAATAGCATTAGACAGGACGATTGCTAACACTCTCCTCTTTTGCCAGTTATCTCCTTGAATCATATATCCTTTTTGGCGGTTGAGTGTCAGATTGAAATGCGCTAATCGCTTCTCAATCAATGCAATGTCCTGAATAATCGTTACATTTGAAACGAAGAGGCGATCTTGGAGCTCCTCATTCGTAATAGGGCTCTCTTCACTAAGTAAGAGATATGTGAGGTGTAATAACCGATCTGTCGGAGTGTTGCTCATGGTGATGCTCTCACTCTCTAAGCGTTGTAAGTCTCCTTCTAGATAGTATTTTTTCCCCTCTTTAATCAGTTGGATTCCTAAAGGTTCCAAGCTAAGGGTTAAATCAGAGATAGTCCGATAAACCGTTCTCGTTGAAACCTTTAAGAGTTCCATCATTTCTTTTACGGAAAGTTTCCCGAGTTCCAGGAAGGCTTTAATCAATTGTTCTTCTCGATTTGTAAATAACATATCTTCATTATACTCTTTTATCGAGAAATCTTTTAATTATTTGTGCATGCGAGCAATTAATTTATCATACTCTGGTGTTGTCACAACACTATCGACTACTAATAATTGCGCATTTGGTGCAGCTGCTTGTACTTGTGATTGTTGTGCAATCGTTGTAACAATCATGATATTTTTAGCATTATGTTCTGCTAATTTTTCAAATGGAACTGTCACAACTGGAATCTTCACATCATTTGCACGGAAGATCGATTGTAATGTTTCACGACCCATTGTTGCAGACCCTTCAGCTTTGTCATAGGCAAAGACAACTTCATCGACAAAGTTTAAGTCAACTGTTGCATCTTCTTGTGCTGGTGCAGCTGTTTCAGCAGGACGAACAGTTCCGTTTGTTAATTGTGCTACGATTTCATCGTATTTTGGTGATGTTAAGAAGTTATCAACAGCTACGTGAATCGCTCTTGGCGTACGTTGTGCAGCACGGTCTGCTAGTTCTTCTTGAGTGACAATTAATGTGTAATCTGTATCTTCAAGCGTTGAGATAGCTTGGTTTGTTACAGGAATATTTTCAAAACCTGCTTTTTGAATTTTGTTACGAAGAAGTGAAGCACCCATTGCTGAGCTTCCCATTCCAGCATCACATGCAAAGATAATACGTTTTACTGAGTCAGTAGAGATTGTTGAAAATTCGGGTGAAGCAGCAACAGCTTGTCCTTTTGCTTGTGCTTTTGCAGCTGTAGTAGCCGCTTGAGCAGCTTCAAGTGATTCTTCTGAATTGTCGAGTTTTAAGATGAATGAACCTACTACAAATGATACAGCAGCAGCGACTAGTACACCGGCAAACACAACTAAGTGAGGCATAAATCCTTTAGGTGCCATCCCTAAGATTGCGATGATTGAACCTGGTGAAGCAGCTGAAGTTAATCCTGCTCCTAATAATTGGAATGTGAATGTACCCGATACACCACCTGCGATAACAGCAAGGAACATTGCTGGTTTCATCATTACGTATGGGAAGTAGATTTCATGAATCCCACCAACGAAGTGAATTAACATTGCGCCCCATGAAGATGATTTTGCAGAACCTTTTCCAAAGAACGCAAAAGCAAGTAAGATACCAAGACCTGGTCCAGGGTTTGCTTCAAGTAAGAATAGGATTGATTTACCAGCATCTACCACTTGTTGTGTTCCAATTGGAGTAAAGATTCCGTGGTTTAACGCATTGTTTAAGAATAAGATTTTAGCTGGTTCAATAATGATGTTTGCTAATGGTAATAATTTAAGTGTAACTAATGTATCTACACCTTGCCCTACTAATGTTGTTAAGTTCGCAACAACTGGTCCAACTGAATAGAAGGCAAGAAGCATCATACCAAATGCAAGGAAACCTGCAGAGAAGTTATTTACTAACATTTCAAAACCAGGTTTGATTTTTGGTTGTACTGTTTGGTCGAATTTCTTCATTAACCAAGCTGTAAAAGGTCCCATAATCATCGCACCGATAATCATTGGCACTGTAGATCCAGCAACTGCCCCGAATGAAGCAACAGCACCGACAACACCTCCACGATGTCCGTATACATTGAATCCACCTGTAAATGCGATTAGAAGTGGAATGACGTAAGTTAACATTGGGGATACCATCTTACTTAATTCTTCATTTGGAAGGTACCCGTTTGGAATTACTAATGCCGTTAAGACTCCCCAAGCGATTAAGGCAGGGATATTTGGCATGACCATATTAGAAAGTGTTGTTCCAAGTTTTTGGAGTCTCACTTTAAAAGATTTGTTTGACATTTTTCTTCTCCTTTATTATAGAATGACGTTCCCCAGCATCTGAAAAACGCACTCCTTATTTGATGAATTTATCATACAATACTCATGTAGATTAAAAAACTCAAATTTTGGCAAAAAAAATGTGTCATAAAATAGATCCTGTCATAACTAATTTTAAATAAAAAAGGAATGGAGGAAAAAAGTTCACAGGCTTCGAGTGGGACAGCTAACCATTTCTTTCGCACTCTTGCTACGAAGTCTTGGTTAGTACTTTCATACATTCACTCCTCTCTTCTCCCATTTTTCCGCAAAAGAAAAACACCTGCAGCGTTCCCACTGCAAGTGTTTAAGTGTATCGTTTCTAGTCGAGGACGCCTTGTTCTTTTTTACGGCGTTCTTTGATTAAGTCTTTGACCGAGATGAGGACCACGGCTGCTAGAATCATCGCCATGCCGACAAAGTCAATCGCAAAGAAATGCTCGTTCATAATGAGGAAGGCGAAGAATACCGCAGAAATCGGTTCGACAGCGGCAATCAAGCTACTCTTTACCGGCCCGATATAGCTCGTTCCTTTTAAAAACATCGTGTACGAGATAATCGTTCCAATGAGGATAATGCCTACGAGGGCAGCAATGATATCCAGGCTATATGTGATGTCCAGCGTTGTAAGGCCGCTCATCGGGAAGAGAATCACCCCGGCAATGACCATCCCTACTCCAATCACCGTCAGACTTCCATACTCTTGGATGAGTTTAATCGGAAGCATGATGTAGATGGCATAGGTAAATGCACTTGAAATGCCCCAGAAGAGCCCGAGTGGTGTCACGCTGAGTTGATTGAGTTGTCCGTGTGTCGCAATAAGGAATGTCCCTGCCATCGCTAGAATAATCGACATCACTTCAGAAGTAGTCGGTGCCGTGCGATTCTTCAAACACATGTACACTAGAATAATGACTGGACAGAGGTACTGTAAGACGGTCGCAGTCCCGGCGTTACTGAGGTGGATGGCCTCCAGATAGGTAAACTGGTTCATAAAGAGTCCGATAAACGCAAAGAACGTAATCTTGGCGTAGTTCTTCTTTTCCTTAAAGAAGGCGACGAGTTGTCCTCTAGTGAATACGTAGCTCATCGCAAGAAGGCAAACGCCAGAGATCATAAGACGAAGGTCAGTCAGAGCGAGCACACTCATCCCATGCGCCATCAAGTACTGACCGCACGCACCACTCATCCCCCAGGCAATCCCCGCAAAGAGCGTCATCAAGGTTCCTTTTAATAGTTGTTGTTTTGGTTGGTTTTGTTGTTCTGTTGTTTTCATACTCTCGATTATAGCACATCTACGAGCGTTTCTTCACGAGTTCAAGTGTTCCAATTTCAGATTTTCCATAGATTCACGATTTCAGTTCCCTGAAGCGATTCGTTTATTGCAGTTCCATTTTATTCTTGTGACAAAAGTGTGAATTTTATTTTAGGAAATTGCGCACTTCTCTCTTTTTTGGTACACTTAAAAAGGAAAAAATTAACCAAGGAGGTCTTTATGAAACTTACAGGTAAAGTCACACTCTTAACGGCTGCCCTATTCGCCCTTTCGGCACATGCGGTTGCTGCAGAGACGACACAAACCGAAACGACAGCTCAACCGACGACTGTTGAGGTGACAACGGTTCAACCAACAACAGAAACGACAACGACTGTGGAAGCATCTCTTCCAAAAGATTCAAAAAACGACGTCGATATCCATGTGTATAAGCCAGGTGAAGAACCAAAATACACTGGTCTTTACAAAGCAGATGGCGAAACATACTACCAAGTTGACAGTAAGCCAATTACGAATACATGGAAATGGCACGGAGGCCGCTGGTACTACTTTGGCGCGGATGGAAAGATGTTAAAATCAACCGTTACTCCAGATGGCTATCTTGTGGACATCGAAGGAATGCTCGTGGATCCAGGCTGGAACTACCAAGGTGGTAAATGGTACTATGCCCTATCTGGCGGAAAAGTATTCCGTGGCGACTGGAAGAAAATCGGTGGCGTTTGGTACGCATTCCATAACGATGGTGTGATGTTCTCTCACGAATGGAGCGACGTCTATTTCTTAAAAGATAGCGGTGCGATGGCCGATAACGAATGGGTTTTCGACAGAAACTACAATAGCTGGTTCTATATTAAGCCAGGTGGTACTTACGCAAGCCGCGAGTGGAAAGGCGACTACTACTTGAAGGCTGGTGGCTATATGGCCAAGAGCGAATTCATTTACGACCCAAACTATAAAGCAACGTACTATTTAAAAGAAGATGGTTCTTATGCGCGCAATCAATGGCTTTTAATTAAAGGCAAACGATACCACTTCCGTAAATACGGAGAACTCGATACCAATAAATGGATTGGTTCTTACTATGTAAAAGAAGACGGTATGATGGCCGAAAATGAATGGATTTACGATAAGAACTACGGTGGTAAATTCTACCTTCAAGCAGACGGTGTATATGCTAGAAATATCGTTACTATCGATGGCAAAAAACACGCCTTCCAAGACAATGGTTTATGGATTGGAGAAGTTCCTGAAGCAGTAAACTACGGTAACTACAAAAACGTAGTCTTCCTTGACCCAGGTCATGGTGGACGTGATCCAGGTGCCGTCTACAACGGACTTCGCGAGAAAGATTTAAACATGTCGATTTATCGTAAACTTCGTAGCGAATTGGAAAAACTTGGCTACACTGTTTTAACATCACGTGACAGCGATGTGTATGTGGACTATGTTACTGAACGTTCTGAAATGGTGAACAAGACGGATGCGGATGTATTTATCAGTATCCACTTCAACGCAACAGGCGTTCCTGGGGCAAACCGTAGCGGTGTGGAAACATACATCTACGAACCAGATCCAGACATTACGCCTCGTATTAATAAAGTGGCGCATAACCACCCTATTCGTCTAAGCGAAAGTAAACGTCTAGCCGACAACATTCATAACTCTGTTGTGTCTATTGCGGGTGCAAATGACCGTGGTGTTCGCGGGTCGAACTACGCTGTTCTTCGTGAAACAGTCAAACCAGCCGTTCTATTAGAACTTGGGTATATAGATAGCCCTGAATACAAGAAGATTAGCGATGATAAATACCAAAACAAACTCGTTGAAGGGATTGTCACCGGTCTACTTAACTTCTATAAGACAGCTAAATAAACACATTAACGTAAAAGGTTGGCGCGAGTGCCAACCTTTCTTTATGTTATGCGATTATTTTTCTTCTTGAAAGTGACTACTCCACTAAGTCCTAGAGCTGCTAGCCCAAGCAGTGTTGTAGGGATTTCTGCAACTCCTGTTTTTGGGAGTTTCTGTTGGTGTCACTGCCTTTTCTAAATACACATAGTAGTCAAATCATGGTGAATAAGGATTATTTGAGAACACAGCATTTGGATTAAATGAAAATCCTACTGCACTGTCAGAGACTGCATTGCTTATTTGTCGAAGTTATCATGACTACCCCCCAAAAAAGTCCTTCGTAATTTAATAAATACAGAGAGCTATTTTCACTTAAAAGCCCTTGAAAATCTCAACTGCTTGCCCAATTGTTAGAGACAATTTTTCCACTTGTCGTGTTGAATAATGGCAAAGTTTCGGGGAAAGGTTGTAAATTTTGTGAAAACTCTTGTAATACGAAAACAGTAAGAGTATAATATATATGTAATACAACAATCTGTTTGAAGGAGGTCTAACAATGATTAGACAAACTAAGAAACTGTTTCTTGGTCT
>ERZ773233.1026-NODE-1026-length-16927-cov-7.051209_pt1 | contig 16927 bp, 13 predicted proteins | sample MGYA00580991_ERZ773233 | MGnify/ENA primary metagenome ERZ773233 (study PRJEB29015, sample SAMEA2738178) | human oral metagenome | biome: human oral; feature: human-associated habitat; material: saliva | place: China | collected 2161 ...
TATATAATAATTACAAAGAAGAATGGGGATATATTTACAAAGAAAAAATATCTTCTGAATTTGAGAAATATTATAAAAAGAAGATAGATGATAGAAGTCAAGCTAATAGTCAGTTAAGTATTTCTGAATTTATTGGATATGATAATAAAAGATATATTCCAGGAAGTTCAATAAAAGGAGCGTTAAGAACAGCTTTTATATACAGTGATTTTTTAGAAAATGAGAAAAAATATGAAATAAAAAGTAGCTATGAAATAAAAAATGGGAAAAGAGTATATAATCGAAAAGAGATTGATAAAGAAGCTAAAATAATGGAATCAGAGGTTTTATTAGCTGAAAAAGAAGACAGATATGGAAATAAAATAGATAAAAAAGGAGAAAAACTAGGCTTAGAGCCTAAAAAAGATCCTTTCAAAACAGTTAAAATTTTTGATACAGAAGAAATTGAGTTGGAAAAATTTTCTGTAAATATTCTTCAAATAAAAGAAGGAAATTTATTTTGTGAAGTTTTAGGTGGAACATACAATGAAATAAAAAAAATTAAAAAATTTTGTATAAATGGACAAAAAGTGTCCAACTTATTATGTTACAATTTATTATAAAAATTGGAAAATTCTTTTTTTTTAAGATATAATATCTAAAGATATGTAAACAAACTATAAATAAAATAGAAGAATTGAGTTGCTAGGTTTTAAGGAAAGGATAGAGAATGAGAAAATCAGAAAAAACAGAAAAATTATTTAGGTTTATGGAAATTAAAGAAAAGTTGGAAAAAGGGGAAATTTTGAAGAAAAAAAAATTATCTGAGAAATATGGGGTTAGTGAAAAGAGTATTCAGCGTGACTTTGATACATTGAACACCTATTATGCTGAAAAAAACCAAAGCAAAGTTGTATATAACTGGCAAAAAGAGGGCTATGAGTTGCAAAAAAATGTGAATGCAAATGTATTTACTAATGAGGAAATATTGGCAATTAGTAAAATATTGCTGGAAAGTAGAGCATTTTGCAAGGAAGAATTAGAGATTCTTTTGAGGAAAATAGCAAAGCAGGCAGCCAGTAGTGACAGCTATAAGAGAATTGAAAAAATCATAAAAAATGAGCGATTTAACTATGTTCAATTACAACACGGAAAGCCTCTCCTTAAATCGATTTGGAATTTATCCAAATACATTACTGACAGAAAAATTATAGAAATTGAATATACGTCTAACATTGGAAAAAAGAAATTTCATGCAGTAAAGCCACTTTCAATAATGTTTTCAGAATTTTACTTTTATCTAATTGTATTTATGGTAAATAAAGATGATGAGATACCAATTGTCTTTAGGATTGACAGAATAACGGAAGTCAGAAATACAAATAAAAAATTCGATATTCCTTATAGTTCAAGATTTGAAGATGGAGAGTTTAGAAAAAGGATACAATTTATGTATTCAGGAAAATTGCATAAAGTAAAATTTGAATATACAGGGCTGAAAGAAGTAGTTCTGGATAGGTTACCAACGGCAGAAATAAAGAAAGAGGAAAATTTGGAAAATAATGTAAAAAAATATACGATTTGGGCTGAAATTTATGGAAAAGAAGGAATTAAAATGTGGCTTAGAAGTCAAGGGAAAAAAGTAAAAATATTGGAAGATTAGAAATGGGAAATTTTAATTTTAATAAGTATTCTGATGATGTTCAAAGATTTATTTCAGAACTTGAAGAAATAGATAGCATAATTGATCAGAATCATTCAATATTGATAAAAAGCAATTGGGAAATAATTATGAAAGAATGGGAAATCAAAGGAGTAGAAAATAAAATTGCTTTTTTTCACAAAAAAATAAAAGCATTAAAGGAAGTTTTTATTGATTATGATTTACAAAAAGATGAACTGATAATAAATGATAAAAATGGAGTTTATCCTTACACATTTGAATTGAAGAAATTTATAAGAGAAATAAAAAATAAATATAATTCAAAACTTTATAATGAAATATGCAAAATTAACAATTATAAAAAAGAATTATCACAGGAAATAAATAAAGAAAATAAATTTACAAACGTGTGGACTGAAACTAATAGAAAAAAGGAAATTTTAAAAAATACAATAAGACAGTCCCGAAAACTATACAATTCAATACTTAGTGAAAAACAGTTAAAATTGGATCTTGTTATCAATTCGGAAAGAGTAAATTTAAGTAAAAAACTGATAGATACATTAGCAGAATTAGCAGAAAAAGAGGCAGAAAGACAGAAATTGCTATCTGAATATGAAAAATTACTCTTAAAAAGGGAAGGGTTTGAGAATAAAATTGAGATTGAGGAGATGTTTAGGGATAGAAAGAAAGAGGATTTGAAGAGGATGAATAGAGAAGTATAAATTTTTTGAATAAGGAAAAAGAAAAGGAGATGGGAAAATGGTTAGTAAAACGGTAATTTTTAATAATCACTATGGGATGGATACATATCTTGTTACGGAGATTATACGAAAAGCCCGGAAGTTTGAAAGTAAAATTGAGATTGAGTGTGATGGAATAAAAGTAAAAAATAAATCTACTATAATGTTAAGTGGTCTTAGAATTAAAATGGGTTCAAAAATTATTATTAGAACAGATGGAATTGATGAGGAAGAAGCATTGGAAACACTATCAAATCTTTTGGGTGTTGAAGAAGAAGTCTACAAGCAGGAAATGATAAATAGGAAAAACTGGGAGAAAAACTGGAAAAGAATAGAACAGGAAGAAATGGAAAAGGATAGAAACAAAAGTCCAGAGGAAATAGAGAGGGAATTAGAAGAAATTGTTGAAGAAGCTGCTACGGCTGAAGTAAAATTTACAATTGGAAAGAGAATAAAACTTTATCAGAACAATCCAAATTCAATTTCTCTATCTTTTAGAAAAAATGTTCCTTTGATATTTGATTTGATGCCAAAAGCTCCTGATTTTGAGATTATAACTTCAATTGACAGAATTTGGGATACTATGGTTTATCGAATAGAAAAAAAATTTAGAATAAAAAGTTTAATATGGACAATTGTTCCTGCTATGAAAAAAAGAATTGGAAATATTATAAAAGAATATGTAGAGAAGAAAAGCGATATTATTGAAGAAAAATATTTAGAATATCCTTATATATATCTTACTGTTCCGGCTTCAACAATATCTCAAGTGACGAGAGAAATTGGGAAGGCATATATAGTTTCATTAAAGAATACACTTAAATATGAGGATTCTGGAAAAATAATTGTTCCTACGTATAAAGAGTTTTTGATGGAATTTGATAGGAATTTTGAGATGCCGAAGATAGAATGGTGGTGGTAATAAAAATTTTTTTTAAATTATTAAAAAAGTTAATGAAAATTTTAGATAATTGTTTTAAGATAAATTTTAAAAGCTTAAGAATTTTTTTGAAAAATATTTGAAAATATATTATAATACGAAAGTAAAGATATGGAAAGGAATTTTAAATGTGAGTGAAATAGATAGAAAGATATATAGAAATATAGAGGTTTTTGTCATAGCAACAATGAGTTCAGGAAAATCGACGCTGATTAATGCCTTATTATCAAAAAAGTTGCTTCCTTCAAGTAATGAAGCATGTACTGCAACTATAACAAGAATAATAAATAAAAATCAAAAAAGTTATAGTGCAAAGGCATTTTCAAGAAAAAGAGAATTATTGTATGAAGAATACGATGTTTCTTATGAAAAAATGAGAGAGTGGAATAATGATGAAAATATTTCAGAAATAGAAATATATGGGATAATTCCCTTTGCAAATACATTAAATTTAACATTAATAGATACACCTGGTCCTAATAACTCACGAAATATAGAACATCGAAAAATATTGGTAAAAAATTTAGAAAATGTTAATAACGATACAATAATTTTATATGTATTAAATGCAACACAGCTGGGAATAACAGATGACAGCAATTTGTTGGATAAACTTATAAAAAAGGTAGGTAATAATACAAAAAATATAATTTTTGCATTAAATAAATTAGATTGTTTTAACGAGGATGATGATATATCGGAAATAATGGTAAAAGTTTGTGAATATTTGGAAAAAAAAGGTATAGAAAACCCCAATATTTTTCCAATAGCAGCATTACCAGCTTTAGCGATAAGAAGCGAACCACAAAATGAAGTAGAAAAACTACATAGAAATTTTTATATAAATATTATGAATATTGATGAAAATTTACATTTAGAAAAGTATTCTATAAAAGAAAATAAAGATTTTGAATTAAATAATATGAGTTATGAAGAAAAAGCATTTTTTCATACAGGATTACATATACTTGAAAATAAAATAATTGAAAGTGAGAAAAAAAATGAAAGAAATTTTTATGAAATATAATCCATTTACTTTAGATACAGAGATAGAAGTAGATGGAGATAATTACAGTGAGAAAGATAATTTTTCGTTTAATAAGAAAAAAAGATTACAAGAATGGATAGATAATTTTATCAAAGAATTAGATGATGAATTAAACTACAATGGAAGTTACTATATAAAATTTCATGGAACAAAATTAGATTATGAAGATATAAATGAAACTATAAAAAAATTAAAAAATAGAAAGATACAATTAGAGTATATTGAGGCTAAAGATATAGCAGATAGAAAAAATGAAATTCAAAATATTTTTTATGAAATTCAAAATAATTCTTATGGAATAGAAAGTTTAAAATCTGAAGATTTAAGGAAAAAATTTGAAGAAATATTAAATTCTGAATTTGAAATAAATGTCATAGCAACAATGAGTTCAGGTAAATCAACATTAATAAATTCATTACTTAGCAAAAAAATTCTGCCTTCAAGTAATGAAGCATGTACTGCTACTATAACTAGAATAAAAGATACTGATAATAGTCATTTTGTTGGAAGAGCATATTCTCAAAAAAATGTGAAAGTGCATTCTGAAAAAGAACTTAGTTACGATGTTATGAAAGGCTGGAATGAAGATAAAAATATTTCAACAATTGAAATAGAGGGAGATATTCCGTTTGTAGAAGCAAGTGAAATTGCATTGGTAATAACAGATACACCAGGTCCGAATAATTCAAATGATAAATCTCATAAACAAAAATTGTTGGACATGTTGGATAGAGATAAATATAAACCATTGATATTATATGTGATGAATGCAACACAATTAGGGATAACAGATGATAATGATTTATTAAATAATGTGATTGCAAAACTAAAGAATGCAGATAAACAGACGAGGGATAGTTTTTTATTTGTGGTGAATAAAGTTGATAATTTTAATGAGGATGATAGCTTAGAAAAAACATTAGAAAAAGTGAAAAATTATTTGGAAGAAAAAGGTATAGAAGACCCTATTATTATTCCAATGGCAGCATTGCCAGCTTTATCAATAAGAAGTGAACCACAAAATCCAAGGCAGGAAGTAGACAGAAATAACTTTATAAATATTATGAATATTGATAAAAATCTACATCTGGAAAAATATATATCTTTACCTCCAAAAGCTAAACAAGAAATTGAAAATGAACTAGAGCAGGCAATGGAAAAGGGAGATCAAAAAAAAACAGCATTAATTCATACAGGAATACCTTCTTTAGAAAAGATAATAAAAACATATATAGAAAAATATGCAATAGCAATTAAGATAAAGGATTTAACAGATTTATTTAAGGGAATTGTGAACGATGAGTTGAAAGCTAACCAGCAATTTAAACAAATAAATGAAACTAATGATAAAGAGAAAATTTCAAAATTAAAAAAACAAATTAAGAATATTAATGATGAAATTTCTAACTTAGAAGAATTTAATAGTTATAATGAGCAAATAAGACAAAGTAGTAGAAGTGTAGCTGAAAATTTAGAAAAAAAAATATACGAAATAAGAGAAAAAGTAAAAGTAAAAGTGACAAATTTAAAAAATGAGATAAATGACGCAAAATCAATAATTTTAGATTATGAAACAATATCAGAGACAGAAACTAAAAAGAAAGAAATTAAAGGAATTAAAATAGAAGAAGCAGAAAAATATTATGAAAGAATGCTTAAAGAAGGAAAAGAAATAGAAATTGAATTAAAAAATGAATTAAAAGATGCTATACAAAAAGGATTAATTGAAACTTTGGAAAAATTGTATAATGAATATGTTGATAGACTAAGAAAATTAGTTTTGACTGGAAATGAAATTATAAATGAAGAAAATCTTGTAATTAATCCATTTGAAATTATGAAAGGTAATATAGAAAGTTTCAGAAGTTTTGATGAATTTAAATCTCAATATTCCGAAGCAAGAGATGAAATTGTTGGAACAGAAGAAGTTGAAAATAAAAGAGAATGGTGGGAATTTTGGAGATGGTTTGAACCTTCTACTGAGATAGTTGATGTTTATGGTAAGGTTGAATATGTAAGTATAACTAAATTTCTTGAGGCTTATCATGATCCTATAGAAACTTTAGTTTTTAACACAACGGATGATGCATTAAAAGATGGTAAAGCAGAAATATCCAAAATAGAGGAAAAATTTATAAAAACTAAAGAACAACTTGATAATATTTTAAGTAATAAATTGAATGTTTTTTCTGAATTATCGGATAATGAGAAAAAGACATCTCAAGAGATAAAAAATAAATCTGAAGAATTTAATAGAAAAATTGAATGGTTGGAAAGTGTTAAAAATAAAATAGAAAATATAATTAAAATTTAGACAATTTGGGAGGAAAAAAATGATAACAAAAAAATTTGAAGAAATAGTAAAAAATGGTAATAAATTAGAAATAAAAGTGGCTTTAAAAAATAGACTTTTATTTGCAAGGGATATTGATTCATTTGATGAAATGTTGGAATATGTCAAACGAAAAGGTATAGATGTATATGAAAAACATGATAATAGAAGTTTTCCATCAGAAAGTTCAGGAGAATGGAATGATAAACTTCTGGATAAGGAAATAAATGATTTAATTGATAATTTTTCAAAAGAAAGAATAAGTAATATACGAAAATTAATTGCAAAACTAGAAAATAAAATGAGTAAAAGTAAAAATGATAATGTTATAAAATCTAAAGCAACTGATACGCAGATTCCAAACGTTTCACCAAAGTTAGATTACAAAAGAGGTTTTTCTCAAAATAATTTTAATCGTAAAAAGTTTGAAGATAATTTTAACAAAAATATTGGTATAGGGCTTACAGCAGTTGGAGGAGTTGTTATTGTAACAAGTTTATTCACAGGGTTAGGAGTTAAAACACTAGTTGGAGTGGCTATAGTAGGAGCAGGTATAATAATTTTGGTATCAGAGAAAAAATAAGGAGACTAAATATGAAAAATAATATGGAAATAGAAAGAAATAATAACATAGTTCCTAAATATAAAGAAATGGAATCAAGTTTCCAAAAAACTTTAGAAATTATTGATGATGCAATATTAAAAAATTATGTTACAAATTTATATCAGCTAGTTCCTGAACAGAATCAAGGGAAAATATCTGAAATAGTTCAAAATGTTAGAATGTACAGAGTAACAAAAATGGTCTATGAAAAAAATGAATTTTCATTACATAAATTTACAAGTGTATATAATTCTCTGTCTCATATAAGTACATCTGTATTTTTAATGATTGATAGTAATGGACTGGAGACAGAAATTTATATTGGAGTAAAATCTGAAGATAAAAGAAGAACTGCCTCTTCAACTGGAAAACTATTATTTAATATATTAAAAGGACAGTTTCCCGGAATTGAATTAGAAAATAAATTTGAAAATGAAATAGAAGATTTATTAAATAAGCCTAAAGGAGAATTTATTTCAGCAGTTACAAATATCGGTAATTTGATAGATGAAGAAAATAAAAATAATGAGGAATTTGTACAGGGACTAGAAAAGTTGATAAAAACTATGCAAGGACAAAAATATAGGGCAGTAATATTAGCTGAGAATAAATCAAATGATGATTTGAAAAAATTAAGAGCAGGGTATGAAGAAATATATAATAATTTATCACCGTTTTCAAAAATGCAAATTAATTTTTCTGAAAATAAAGGAACTAATTACAGCAATTCAAGTTCGACTGGAATATCGAAAGGAACGACGTATTCAAAAAATGATTCGGTTACAGAAGGAAATAGTTATTCTGAAAATGAATCAACATCAGAACAAAAATCTGTAAGTAAAAAAAATTTGATAGAATTTGCAGCAGCATCTGCAGGAGGGATAGCAAGTGGAGCTGCAATAGGAGTTGGAATAGGTGCTTTGTTAGGCCCTGCTGGAAGTATGGTAGGTGGTATTGTTGGAATGGGTGTGACAGGAGCAGGAGCAGGACTTGCTATGGCAATGGGTGCAACACCAACATATACTGAAGGTCAAAGTAGCACAAAAGGATCAAGTTATACTGAAAATTCTTCAAAGACATCTGGAGAAACTAAAGGTGAAACGAATACAAATACAAAAACAGATACAGAAACTATTGGAAATAGTTCAGGAAGCAGTCAGGCAATTACCTTAAATACAGAAAATAAGATTATTAGTAATCTTTTAGATAGAATAGATACTCAACTTGAACGGATAAAAGAATTTGAAACATTTGGAATGTGGGAATGTGCTGCATATTTTATTTCAGAAGAACCACCTGTAGCAGAAATTGCAGCAGCAACCTATAAATCAATAATACAAGGTAAAAATTCTGGTGTAGAGGTATCATCAATTAATTCTTGGAACGAAGACAATGCTAAAGAAATTATTAAAAATATCAATAATTTTGAACATCCTTCTTTTAGATATAATGACAATATTTTTGTCAAAGCAACTTCATTAATAAGTAGTAAAGAATTAGGAATACAGATGGGGTTACCAAAAAAATCAGTAATTGGATTTCCAGTAGTTGAACATAGTTCGTTTGCTCAAGAAGTTATAACTTACAATGCAAATGAAGATAATGACAGGAAAAGTATAACAATTGGTAAAATCTTTAATATGGGAAAAATAACAGAAAAAGTTATGCAACTAAGTAAAGAAAGTATGGCAATGCACACTTTCATCACAGGTTCAACAGGGTCTGGTAAAAGTAATACAATATATGAAATATTGGATCAGCTAGATATAGTTGGTATAAAATTTATGATAATTGAGCCAGCTAAAGGGGAATACAAAAATGTTTTTGGAAATAAAAATAACGTAACTGTATTGGGAACTAATCCTAATTTTAGTGAATTATTAAGAATTAATCCATTTAAATTTCCAAAATCTGTTCATGTATTAGAGCATGTGGATAGACTAATAGAAATATTTAATGTGTGCTGGCCAATGTATGCGGCAATGCCTGCTGTATTAAAAGATGCGGTTTTAAGTGCTTATGAAGATTGTGGATGGGATTTAGTGGAATCTGTAAACAGAATTTCGGATGAGTTATTCCCAACGTTTGCTGATTTGGAAAGAGAGTTGTGGACTGTTATTGAAAATTCAGCATATTCTGAGGAATTAAAAGGGAATTACATCGGTTCATTAGTAACTAGAATTAAGTCTTTAACTAATGGATTAAATGGTCAAATTTTTGCTTCAGATGAGATAGATAATAAATTACTGTTTGATGAAAATGTTATAATTGATTTAAGCCGAATTGGTTCTTTAGAAACAAAATCACTTATTATGGGAATACTTGTAATGAAACTGAATGAATACAGAATGTCAGAGGCAACAGAAATGAACTCAAAATTAAAACATGTTACTGTTTTAGAAGAAGCTCACAATATACTAAAAAGAGTTTCAACTGAACAAAATTCAGAAAGTTCCAATGTTTCAGGAAAATCAGTAGAAATGCTATCAAATGCAATAGCCGAGATGCGAACTTATGGAGAAGGATTTATTATAGCGGATCAATCTCCTAATACAGTTGATGTTTCAGCAATCAGAAATACAAATACAAAGATTATTATGAGATTGCCTAATGAGGTTGACAGAAGATTGGCAGGTAAAGCTGCGGCATTAAAAGATGAACAGTTAGATGAAATTGCAAAATTACCTAAAGGAGTTGCTGTAGTTTATCAAAATGACTGGATAGAACCTGTATTATGTAAAATTAATAAATTTGAAGGAAAAGAAGAAAAATATAATTATATTCGAGAACATGAAGAAAAGATTGATGAATATAAATTAAAGCAGGAATTATTAAAGTTATTGTTGAAAACTAAAGTTAATCGAGAAATTTCAGCTGATATTGAGTATATAGATAGAACTTTAACTAAATCTAAGTTATCAACAATGCAAAAAATAGAAATTTTAGAACTGCTAGATGAATATAGAAAAACTAATAGATTAAGAATATGGGAAACTAATAATTTTGAAAAATTATCTAAAATAGTTACTAATTTAATAATTGATAAAAGTAATTTAAAAAAATTAATTATTACAAGAAATAATTTTGAAGACTTGAATAAAGAATTAGTGAATTTGATTGAAAGAAATATAAAAATTGAAGATAATGAGCTAAAATTAGCTATTTCACAAAGTTTGATGAAAGAATTTTCTTTAGAAAGTAAGGAAGCTCTTGAAATATACTCTGTGTGGAGAGAATTTGTTACAGGAGGTAATGTAAAATGATAGAATCTATGGCATTAAAATTGTCAGAAGTAGGGATTGAAAAATCCCCTCTGGCAGATATTGCAAAATCTATAGAAAATAAAAATATGAATGTGAATGAATTGGATAAGCCTGTAGTTAAGGAAATTGCTAAAGGGTGTCCAATTGAAGGAAATGGTGGTAACTGGGATGGAGAAAGAGGAAATTCAAATTGGGTTCTTGATGAAAATTATACTCCAAAAGTGTATAATCCAGATGAAAAAACTTTTAGAGAAATATTAGATAAATATAATGTTGATAATCCGAATATCGCCTTTAAAGATGGTTATCCAGATTTTAGTAAAATATCTAAAGCAGATGTTCAAATTGATGAATTTACATCTTCAAGAGAAGATAACTTTTTTCAAGCTGATGAAAAATTAGCAAAAGAATGGGGAATATCTCCAGAAGATGTTTCAAAATGGAGAAAAGAAAATAAATATACATGGCACGAATGTGAAGATTGTAAAACAATGCAACTTGTTCCAACAGAAATTCATGGAAATATTAGTCATTCTGGTGGAGTTTCAATAGCAAAATCTAGGGAGGTATAAAATGAATAAAAAAATAAACGATAAAATATTTGGAGAAATGGAATATAAATTTGGATGGTTTAAAAAAGAAATTTTAAATTTATGGGGAAATAAATATGAAATAATAATAAAAGTTATTGCATATAATGAAAATGAGATAAATGAAGAACAAAGAAATTCATATTTAAAATTAAAAAGTAATATAAATGAAATTTCTAAAAATTCTTTAGAGTTATTAAAAGAGTATATTTTAAAAAACTATGAAAATGAGATAAGTGAAAACCAGATTTTTAAACTAATAATTCCGAAAACTATTTTGTTTAAACAAAATGGAGATTTTGGTATTTTATGTGACACATCATTAGATGAAGAAAATGGATTTGTAATAGTATTATCACCAAAATATGAGATAGGAATTCAAGATATTTTTATTTAAAATTAGTAGTATAAGAATTTTGAAAAAAGGAATCCAAAAAAATGGCAAAAATAATACCAAGCAATATAAAACCCTATGAATTTCACAACAGTTACGGTGAATATCAAATATACAAAGCATTATCCCAGTTGTCAGATGACTATATTGTTTTTTATTCTTTGCATTGGAGTAAAAAAGAAAAATATAGAGTTTCTTGGGGAGAAAGTGATTTTACCATTTTTCATCCTAAAAGAGGAATTTTAGTTATAGAAGCAAAATCAGGAGAAATTTATTGCAAGGATGGAGAATGGAGTCAAGTTAATAGCAGGACTAAAGAACGAAAAAATATGAAAGATCCAATGGTACAAGCAGAGAGAAGTAAATACACATTTATTGACTTATTAGAAAAAAATATTAATTCGGGAAGGGAATATCGTGTGGAATGTGCAGTATGGTTTACAATGGCTGAAAGTTATAACCAATTAGGTACGTTACCACCAAACTACAGTGAAGGCAATCTGCTTATAAAAAAAGATTTAAATAATATTGAAAAGGCAATCAGAAGAGTTTTTGACTACTATAATTTTAAGGAAAACAGTCTTTATGATAAAAATGATGAGGTTGGTGTGATTAGAACTCTCTCTCCTGAATTTAATGTAATTATGAGTGTTTCAAATATAATGGAAGAGGCTGAATATTATTTTAATCGAATGACAAGAGAACAAGTTAGGCTCATTGAATATCTAGATGAACAGCGTGTTGCAGCAATACAAGGTGGTGCTGGAACTGGAAAAACTATGCTGGCAATTGAAAAGGCCCGTAGACTTTTACAGAATCCAGAAACACGGAATGATAAAGTATTATTTTTATGTTTTAATGAATTTTTATATAAATATTTATTAGAAAAATACAAGGAAGAATTGCCAAATACTTATTTTTTTAGTATGGATAAACTAGTAAAAAAACATTATAAGATAAAAGGGCAGTACTCAACATTACAAGAAAAATTAGATTTTTTAAATAACTATAGCGATTATGACTGGGATTACAGGCATATTATTATTGATGAAGGTCAGGATTTTGCACATGATGAAATTAGTGCCCTATATACAATTGCTGAAATAGAAGATAGCTGCTTTTATGTTTTTTATGACAAAAATCAACTTGTAAATAAGGAAGGTTCTATTTCGATACTTTCTACAGATAGAATTGAATGCAGGCTGGTATTGTCTATAAATTGCCGAAATACAAAAAGTATTGCTTCTTCCTCAAATAAAATATTAGGAATAAAAAATTATAAATTGCATGATAATGTACAAGGTACAAAACCAGTTTTTTATATTATTTCTAAAAGAGAACAAATTTTGAGTAAATTATATGATGAAATAAAAAAATATGTAAATGATGGGATACCAATTTCTAAAATAGTGATATTAACTGTAAAGACAGAAAATAAAAGTATTTTAGCAGGACACAGTAAAATTGGAAATTATGTTGTAACGCATAATCTTGGAGAAAAAGGGATTTTGTTTACAACAGCCAGAAAATATAAAGGACTAGAAGCGGCAGTTGTGATTCTTATTGATATTGAAAAGGAAATTTTTAATGATAAAATTTATAGAAAAGTAATGCATGTTGGAGCCTCTAGAGCTAAATATTTTCTAAGTTATATAACATATTTAAGTAAAGAAGATAAATTAGATATTTGTGAAAATATGGCTGGAAAGAAGATAAATGAAAAAAATTGTAATGCATTTATAGAAGATACATTAGATGTAGAAGTTAAAGAAATAATAGATTAGTTTTAGTTTTTTTGAATATCCCTTTCAATTTAAAATACATAAACAAAAAATTGACAATTATGTTAAAATATACTAAAATATTGTTGTAAAATTTAGAAAATCTTTTATTGATTTTACAGCTATCGTGAAAGAATAATTATTTTATAGCGGTTGTTTCAGAAATGAAACAGCCTTTATTTTAAGAAAGGATACTTTTAAGATCGAAAACTTATGAAAAATACAATTATAACAGTAATAAAAATTTCTATCATCATATTTATTTTTTTATTTTTCTTTGTACAATATTTCATAATAAAAGAATATATAAATGATAGAAAAGCCGTAAATGAAAATAAAAAAGTAGATTATGTAATAATACTGGGGGCAAGAGTAAAAGGAGAAAAGCCTGCTAAATCACTTATGGAAAGGATAAAGGCGGCAACGAAGTATTTAAAGAAAAATCCAGAAGTTAAGGTTATTGCCACTGGAGGGAAAGGGAAAAATGAAGGTATTGCAGAAGGGGTAGCCATAAAAAGAGAACTCTTGAAAAATGGAATTAGTGAAGATAGGATTATTTTGGAGGATAAATCTAAGAATACGGTTGAGAATTTTAGATTTAGTCTTGAAAAGATAAGAAATAGTGAAAATGGAAAGAATAAAAATTCTGAAAATAATGGAAATCGAAAAATAAAAGTATTGATTGTAACGAATGATTATCACATTTTCCGTTCTAAAAATATTGCTAGAAAAGTTGGATTTGATAATAAAGATTATGAAATTTATGGTCTTCCGGCAAAAACACCATTGATTTCAATTCCACAATCGTATTTTAGAGAGTTTTTATCGAATGTGAATTATTTTCTTTTTCAGTTTAAAAATTAAATGATTTTGATAAAATTGATGAATATGGTGTAGAATGTAATTTCCATCCGAATTATGAGTATTCTCAACTACAAGTTTATGAATTTAATGATCAAACTGGCTTTGCTGTTGAATATCAGATGACCTCCGATTCTGAATTAGTAGATTTAACCCTACAATTAGAATTTTTATACCAAGAGGATGGTTACAAAATAACTTCTATAGATGTAGATCCTGGATAAACTACAGTTAAATATCGTCGTTATGAAATATATGTGTATACTAAGGATAGATAATTAGGTTGTAAGTCGCTTAAATCTCGGTTGGTTTTTCAAATATTGGAAGGATTAATGATGTATCTATTAGAATTGTACCAAAACAATTATTCAAAGGATTTAGTCGTATTTGAGGCTTTAGAAGAAGGGAAAGAATTTGTAGCTAAAATACCTGGATATACTCTAGAAAATGAAGATGGGTTTGAAATGGAGTATTTTAATCCTACACACTTGCCAGATTATATGGAAATTGACTTCAATGGAAATATTGTCCCTTTATCTAGATTTTCGTTTGAACCCGAAGAAAATGTGGACATTATTTGGAAGGAAATTTCGAATCTGTCTCTAAAAAATGATAAAGTAATCGAAGGATATTCAAAAATCGACGCATATGTCGTGAACAACGATGAAGTGAAAGCCTATGTCGAAGCCAGAGAATCTAACTTCCGCAAGGCAAAAGCTTTCTTAGAAAACAAAGGATATGAAGTTGACAGAAGCTTTTTCGGAAGTGAAGACGGCGAAGCAATTCTCTACAGAAAACGCGGCACCGAAGATTGGCACTTCTTATGCCACTTAGATCCGTTGTTTGTAGAGATTGAAGATGTAGAGGGATATATGCAAGAAGCGATGGAAGAGTTTTTGTATAGTTAAACTTATTAATTCTTCACAAATAAACAAACCAATCGAAAGGAAAGGTTGGTTTGTTTTTTAATGCTCATCTTGTAAACTTGCTAAATAAACTAGAATCAAGTACAATGAGTTTAGATAGTTCTATATGTATAGTTTTTAACTCAATATAAAACTATCTATCTAATACGACATCAAATAAGTGAATGAGAAACAAAAATGTTTTTAATTGATCTATAGAGAGATTTGGTTGTTGGAATGTTCTAAGAATTGGTGCTAAAATCTCATAATATCAGAGGTCGTTTGTCGCTGTGACGGTGTTTTTTTTGATATCAAGTCCAGATTTAATTTTTGCTATAATTGTCGATTCGAGTTGTCTTCTTTCGATGATATCTTTGGTAGCAATAACTTCAGTGTCTCCGATAGTATACATTATACGATTTCTGAGATTTTTTTCGATTGTTTTGTAGAGCTCTTTTTCTGTGTCTGGTCTTTCTGTTGGAAGGTATTTATGTCAAAGTGCTTGACTCATTAATTCCGTATATCCTGGAATTTTTAGGAATTTTCTAAACCTTTCTCATCATAAGCTTAGTGTTTTCGTCTGTTGGGAGAGCTCGGGATTGCTTATAAAGAATTCTCCTGTTTCTACTTTGAAATAATAGGAGATATTTGGATTATTAGCATCGATAAATTTATAATTTCACTGTTTCACTTCTCCTTTGCTTATCTTGATTCCTAGTTTTTCAAAGACTTTTTTTCAGCTTTCTAGTGTTATTTCTTCAGTTTTCTCTTTTAGGATATCTGATTGTTTCTCTTGATTCTCATCGATCATTGTCTGTATATCTTTGTCGTTTTCTCGTACTTTTCTAAGTTTGGCGAGGTCTGGATCAGGATTTGTCTTTGAGTCAATCTGATTAATAAGCCTTAGTAGTTTATCCCTCTCAATACCTAGGTTTTTAACTTCTGGAGATTCTAGGAATTTCTTTATATATTTTTCATACAGTTCTTTAGGAATTGTCCCTAGAGCCTCTTCTTTTGAGACGTTGCTGATTTCCTCGAGTACTTCTTTCTTTTTGAGAGAGGTTGATTCTATGGCTTTCTTATCTTCGAACTTTTCTTGCTCTTGTTCTCTACTTTTGAATTTTATTTCATTTTTATCTGCTGTTCCTCTTTCTTTTTTTTCTGTTGCTCCTCTTTCTTTGTAAGACTCTTCTGATCCTTTTTGTATGTAATATGCTTTCCCTTTTTGTTTATTTTTATAGCTAATATGTTCCTTTAGTTTTTCCTTTATAAAGACTCAGAAGTGGTCACTATAATCTTTCAGTTTGCTGTACAGAGAAGGACTGAATCACTTAAGAGTAAATGCTTCAGATTTTTTTCAGTGATCATCTGTCAATACTATATTAAATCAATCGTTGCCTACTGTAATTTCTTTGACATTAGAGAGTCCTTTTTCAGCAGCTTGGCTACCGATTTTATAGATTTTGACAAGTCCTTCTTTTATAAGTTCTGATTTTAGTTTATAATTTTCTTCTTTATTAAGAAAATTCTTTAGTTCTCAACTTGGTAATAATCTCTGCAACTCTCTGTTTCTCCTTTCAAGTTCTTTTTTATTTTTACTAATATCAGATTTTCCCTCCGTTTTTTGGGGATTAGGATGTGTTTTTTTAGCGTCTTTTTCTGAATATCATCTTTCAGGATTATTCCCTCACATTCTGACTATTTTTTGGATAAATGTAAATCTTTTTAATTATATCTGAAAAGTCTTGAAAAAACAAATTTTTAAGCAGAAAAAATCAGATTTTTTTTGATTTGATTGCATTTTACTTAAAAAATCGTATATCT
>ERZ773233.1027-NODE-1027-length-16895-cov-25.323456_pt1 | contig 16895 bp, 22 predicted proteins | sample MGYA00580991_ERZ773233 | MGnify/ENA primary metagenome ERZ773233 (study PRJEB29015, sample SAMEA2738178) | human oral metagenome | biome: human oral; feature: human-associated habitat; material: saliva | place: China | collected 2161 ...
CGAAAGTGAAGGCAATTTTCTATACAGGAAAAGGAAATTCTATGATGATTGTTGGACTGGGCGTAGAGGCTGGAAAAGTCGAACTGCGTGCCAAAGTTCGCGTGATTCGTGGCGATCACAAAGTTGGTTCTGGTGAAGTTGCCAATCTGAAAAAGGGTCCGCTTGATGTGAATGAAGCACTCGAAGGTGAAGAATGTGGTATCAACTTCAAAGGTGATGTGAAAATTGAGGTTGGCGACACTCTCGAATTCTACAAAATGGTACAAAGAAAAGCATAAATATATTAAATTAAAATCCCTATTAAGGGATTTTTTTTAAAGAAACTTGACTTGAAAAAAACAAAAAAATGATATAATTCTTTTGTTTTTTTAATTTTTATTATGATTATATCTCAATATATTATAGCTTTATTAACACACGTTAGTACCTCTATGTTACTCGTGATTTTCATACTTATTATATTTGCTGGATTTTTACTCAAAAAATATTTAAAAAAATTTTTGCAAATGGATGTTACTTTTTCAACTTGAGTAAAGCTTACGCTCATTCCATCGTTACATTTTTATGTTACATATATTACTATTGTTATAGTATGTAGTATTATTGTGTATTTTATTCGAGACTCATTATTTGAAAATCATCAACTTGACTCATATGTGTTTTTTATGCCAATAGTATGATATCTTACCGCAATTGCTGTGTATTTTTTCTCACTCAAAAATAAATTGATAAAAAATAGTGTTTCGCAAGAAATTGCAAAAGTGATTTCAGAAAATGTGACAAAATATTCTATCTGATTGTCCATTCTTTTATATTTTGCATTTTCAATAACACAAAATCTATAATATTTTTCTAAACTGTCCCTTTATTGGGATTTTTTATAAATTGTTTGACAAGACTATATATAATGTGAGTACTTTATTATTAACTATTTTTTATTATTAACAATTTTTTATGTCAAATCGTGGTTTTGTTATTGTAGAGCCCATTGCTTGATATTGTTGAGTTGGCTGTTTTATGTGAATAATGAATTATTATTATAAAATGGCATTATGAACAAAAGATACTTATGATATGGCAACTTTACTTAAAATGTGAGAATTTAATTGGGAAGATAATTTTAATATACATTCTTTTAATATTTGATATTTTCTTGCAAGATTAAATTTTAGAATTACATATTTTGGTCAAGAAGTTGGTTGAAATGAAGAATTCGCCAAAGACCCTAAAAAATATTTTCAGGATAGAAATATTATATATTTTCCTGACCTTTCCATGAAAGATATACAAAATACATACAAAAAAATGAAGCAAGAAGAAAATATTTCTTTTGTTGAAAATCCTAATTTTGATTTATTTGAGCTTATTTCTCTTAAACAACACAGAAGTACTCTTTTTTTACTTTGAGGGGATTATTATATCTTAAGAGGAGAAGAGCGACCAAAGGACGCTGCACATTCAGGTCATTATGTTGTTTGTAGTGGAATACGAGATGGAAAATTCGTAATTCACGACCCAGGCCCAGATATTAAAATGGAATATTTAGTTGATAAAGACACTCTTTATAAAGCAATGAGATATTATGGAGATAAAGAGATTACTTGTATGATGATAGAATATGTATAAAATATCAATAATTTTTAACTCATATTCACAAAAATAATATTTTCTCAATATCTCAAAAGTCCCTTTATGGGGATTTTTTACAAAAAACTTGATTTCAAAAAAAAATGATACAATGCTTTTGTTTTTATTTTCTTATCATTTTTTATGTCTCACATTTCAGAGCTCATTACTTCATCCAGTCTGATGTTGCTGGAAAATATTTTGATTATCGTTCTTCTTTCAGGATTTTTACTCATCAAGTATATCAAAAAATTTCTCGAAAAAGATATTTCTTGGGCAACTGCATTGAAGCTCGTTTGTATTCCGGCGCTCTTCTTCTATATTACTTTCACGCTTACAATGATTCCTTTGATTGTAGTGTTACTTGTCGCGCCAGATTTGTTTGCTGATCATGGTATGGCTGATACTTATGCCTTTTTGTGGCCAGTGGGTTCTTGGCTTTTGTCAATTGCGGTATATTTTTTCTCCCTTAAAAAGAAATTGATGAACAATGGCGTTGCGGCTGATATTGCCAAAACAATGGCAGAATCCGTGACCAAGTATGCGATTGCACTGACTATTCTTATTATGTTTGCACTCGAATTTTTCCTCAACTAAAATCCTGAAATAGGATTTTTTTATTTTTTAAAAAAGTTCACAATTTTTATTCTTTTTTGTGAAAATTTTGGAAAAAATGTCAAAAACTCTCAAAAAAATCCCTTGACACTCGAAAAAAATTTTTTCTCATAAAAAAACTTGATTTTTTAAAAGAATTCTATATACTGCGGTGGCTCTATTTTTAATAACTAGTTTTTACGCATCAATATGCCGAAGGATGACAAAATCGAAGTAGAGGGTAAAGTCCTTAAAGCCCTTCCTTGAGCCATTTTTGAAGTTGAGCTTCCAGAAGCCTTCTCAAATATGGTTATTCGTGCGTATGTAAGTGGAAAGATGCAGAAGTATCTTATCCGACTTATTCCAGGAGATTCAGTGGTGGTAGAGTTGACCCCATATGATCTCACCCGCGGCCGCATCGTCTTCAGAAAGCCAAATGCGAAAAAATCGGATATGAGCAAATAGTATTCCGTTATTTTTTGTGCAAAACAAAAAATAACAATATTTATCTTAATTTTTCATTTTATGAAAGTTCGTCCTTCAGTAAAAAAAATCTGTGATAAGTGTCGCATAATTCGACGAAAAGGTGTTGTGCGAGTAATTTGTTCAGATCCAAAACATAAACAACGACAAGGATAAACTCTAGAGCGTACGCTCTCTTTTTCCTTTTTACACAATTCTAAATTTTAATTATTCCTCTATGGCTCGTATTGCTGGTGTAAATCTTCCAGATGGAAAACACGCAGAAATTTCTCTGATGTATCTTTTTGGTGTGGGTCGTTCCCTTGCGCAGAAAATCCTTACAAAAGTAGGAATTGCGTGGAATAAAAAAATGGGCGATCTTACAGAAGAAGAGCTCGACCTTATCCGTGCCGAGCTAAAAAATTACATTATTGAAGGTGATCTTCGTCGTGAAATCGCTGGAAATATTAAAACACTTCAAGAAATCGGTTCATACCGCGGAAGTCGCCACAAAAAGCGTCTCCCAGTGCGTGGACAACGAACAAAAACAAACGCTCGTACTCGTAAGGGTCGTGCTGTGACTGTTCAGAACAAAAAGAAATAATATACTTAGTATATTCTTGTTATAAATTTTAAAATATTATATTTATATGGCAAAAGCTACTCTTCGCCGCTCAAAAAAAACGCGTAGAAATGTTCCAGAAGTAAATGTTTTCATCACTGCCACTCTGAACAATACTCATGTGGTAGTATCTTCTCTTGAAGGGGAAGTGCTTACTTGGGCAACAGGTGGAAGCTCTGGATTTAAAGGTGCTCGTGAAGCAACTCCTTATGCTGCTCAGATGACGAGTGAAAATGCGGTTGCAAAAGCAAAAACTTTGCACTCAGTAGAACGTGCACATGTATACGTAAAAGGTATTGGTGCCGGTCGTGAACAGGCAGTTCGTGGAGTATCAAACACTGGAGTTGAACTTCTTGCGATTTATGATGTAACGCCAGTTCCTCACAATGGTTGTCGAAAGCCTAAGGCTCGAAAACTCTAATTTTTATTTTACAGTTTTCTGTATTTCATAATATCTAAATTTAATTCTCTATATGCGTTATACGGGACCAAAAATGAAGCTCTGTCGTCGTGAGGGGTACAACCTCTTCGGTACAGAAAAGTACAACCTTGAGAACAATCACCGTCGTGTAAAGCGTGGTGGAAAACTCTCTGAATATGGGGTTCAGCTTCGAAAAAAACAAGCCGCTAAGCGTCAATACGCTCTTTCTGAAAAACAATTTAGAAAGTACTATCAGCAGGCTACAAAAGTGGTAGATATGACAACAGCTGATGCAATGCTTCGTTCACTTGAACTTCGCCTTGATACTGTAGTTCTTCGCTCTAATATTGCACGTACTATCATGCAGGCTCGCCAGTGTGTGAACCATGCTCACTTCTTGGTAAATGGAAAAAAAGTTAATATTCCTTCATACCAGGTTCGTGTTGGTGATGTAATTACTGTGAAAGAAAAGCTCAAAGAATCTCCACTTTACAAGACTCTTGTTGAAGAATTTGCAGAATTCTCAAAGAAAAATTCAGATGCAACTGTAACCAACGCAAAATGGCTTTCAGTTGATCCAAAAAAACTTACAATCACTGTTACGGCTCTTCCAGAAAATGGTGATTTTGATAAAATGATTGACGCACAAAGAATTGTGGAATTTTACTCAAAATAATTCTCATTCTGTCACATTTTCATTTTTAGTTCTCTTTCTATCGTCCTCTCTTTATGCACACAATTCATACCGTCATTGGAGTACCAAAAATTTCTCAAGAGGTACTTTCTGAAAATGAGGCGACATTTACTATTGATCCACTTCCAAATGGATACGGTGTAACTCTCGGAAATTCTCTTCGTCGAGTTATGCTTTCGTCAATCCCTGGAACGCGAGTAACAGGCGTAAAAATCGCTGGAGTTTCTCACGAATATGCAACACTTCCAGGTGTACACGACTCAGTTCTTGATATTCTTTTGAATCTTAAAGGATTGGTGGTTGAAAAACCAGATTCTGGTGTTGAATGGATTACTCTTTCCAAAAAAGAACCAGGAATCGTTACGGCAGGAGATATTACAGAAGCTGGTGGAATTAAAGTTCTCAATCCAGATATGTATATCACAAGCCTTGATGCTGGATTCTCACTCGACATTCAGATTCGTGTAGAAAAAAATGTAGGATACGCAAGTATTGAACATTTGAAAAATATCGAAGAAGATCCAAATCTCTTGGTGGTGGATGCAAATTTCTCACCAGTATTGAATGTAAAATACACAGTAGAAAATGCTCGCTACGGAGAAATCACAAACCTTGATGCTCTTCATATCACTATCAAAACAAATGGAGTTATGTCTCCTGCTGATGTAGTGAAATTTTCAGGGAAAATGCTTGAATCATACTTTGCTCTTTTCAATGAAGAAGCACTCCAAGTTGGTGGTGAATTTATCGCAAATATTCGTGAAGTGATTGAACGAGAAAAGCAAGAAGTGAAGGCAGATCTCGAAAAAGAAACATACACTCCAATCGAGATTATGGGACTTTCACCTCGTACACTTAATGCCCTTGTAAATGGAGATATTCTCTCTATCGAACAATTGGCAAAATGTACAGAAGCGAAACTTTCTTCTATTAAAGGTTTTGGTCGCAAGGCTATGACAGAAGTTCGTGAAGCGCTTGCTGCTCGTGGGCTCAAACTTTTGGGCGACGATTAATTAAAAGAATTCAATTTTATTTTCATATTTACTCTCTATGCGTCATCGAGTTAAAAAACATCTTCACCTCAACGGAAAAGATAAGGCACATCGAAAAAGCGTTGTTCGCAATTTGACAACAGCTCTCTTTGAACACGGAGCTATTACTACTACAAAAAAGCGCGCACTTGCGATCGTTCCAGTAGTAGAAGGTCTTATTGAACTTGCAAAGGGTGATCATACTGAATACAACAAAATTCGCCTTATTGCTCCACAGGTTTTTACAGAAAAATCATCTCGTGAAGTATTAAAAGCAGGGGAGACTTACAAGGATCGAACGGGTGGATATACTCGTATTACTCCGCTCAAATACCGAGATGGAGATAGTGCTATTCTTGTGAAGATTGAACTTGTTTAGTTCTCGGAATATTATTTTCTCAATTCTAAATTTTCTCTTTTATGAAAACTCTTGTTTCAAAGCAAATCCCTGGAAATGAGCGTCCTTGGTTTGTGGTTGATGCCGCAGATCAGACTCTTGGTCGACTTGCCACAGTGATTGCTAAAAAACTTTCAGGACGTGATCGTGTAGACTTTACTCCGCATATCGACAATGGTGCATACATCGTTGTGATTAATGCTGAAAAAATTGCCGTTACTGGTACAAAAGAAGAAGTAAAGCTTTATCGTACACACTCTGGTTATATGGGTGGTTTGAAAGAAACAACTCTCGCGGATATGCGAAAACTCAATCCGGCACACATTATTTCTCATGCAGTTTCTGGAATGCTTCCAAAAAATAAACTTCGTGAAAAAATGCTTGATCGATTGAAAGTTGTTACCGGAGCAGAACACCAGTATGCTGCTCAGAAACCTGAAACTCTCTCTTTATAATTTTTTCTCCTTTATTTTATGTCAGCGAAAAAATATTCTTATGCCGTTGGTCGTCGAAAGTCTGCTGTTGCACAGGTTCGTCTTTTTGCAGGAAAAGGTGAATCTACTATCAATGGTAAGGCAGTAGATGGATACGTACATCGTGCAGACCTATTTCATACAATTTATGCTCCTCTCAAAACTGCAGGAGTGTATGACGGGTTTCATTTTGAGGCAAAAGTTTCTGGTTCAGGAGAAGCATCTCAGGCTGAAGCTATTCGTCATGGAATTGCTCGTGCTTTGGTGGTTGCTGATGAAAATCTTAAACAAACTCTACGTGGATCAGGGTTCCTTACTCGTGATGCTCGTAAGGTAGAAAGAAAAAAGCCAGGTCTCAAGAAAGCGAGAAAATCTCCATCTTGGTCAAAGCGTTAATTTCTTGTATAACAGATATTTTAAAACTCAAAAACTATGCCTACAATTAGTCAGCTTGTTCGCTCAAAGCGAAAAGATAAAACTCGTAAGAGTAAGTCTCCAGCACTTCAGTTTAATCGAAATTCTTTGAAAAAAGAAATGAACGAACTTCCAGCTCCTCAGCGTCGTGGTGTTTGTCTTAAGGTGTATACAATGACTCCAAAAAAACCAAACTCTGCCCTCCGAAAGGTTGCAAAAGTTCGCCTTACAAATGGTTATGAAGTGATTGGATATATTGGTGGTGAAGGACACAATCTTCAAGAACACTCTGTAGTAATGCTTCGTGGTGGTCGTGTGAAAGACCTTCCAGGTGTGCGTTACCATATTGTTCGTGGAGTTCTTGACTGTCAGGGTGTTGAAAAGCGCGGTCAGTCTCGTTCACTATATGGTACAAAAAAACCAAAAGCAAAAAAATAAAATAGCACTGCTATAATTACTTCAAAACATTAACATTTTATTTATGAGTACAAAAGGAAGTGTTTCATTTGCAACACAGAACGAGCGCATTCAGAAATTTGTCAACTACTTGATGAAAAATGGAAAAAAGACGCTCGCGTACAAAATCCTCAATAATACTTTTGACATTCTTCGTGAAAAAGGATACACAAATCCTGAAGAAATTTTCGACAAGGCAGTAGACAATACTATGCCAAAGATCGAATGTCGTCCAAAGCGAGTAGGTGGTTCTATCTACCAGGTTCCTATGGATGTTCCAGCTGGTCGTCAGTTTGCATTGGCTTCTCGTTGGATTCTTGGAGCGGCTCGTTCAAAAGACGGAAAGGATTTTGCTCATTTTCTTGCGCAAGAACTTATTGATGCTGCGACTGAAACTGGTACAGCGTTCAAGAAAAAACTTGATGTATACAAAATGGCAGAAGCCAACAAGGCGTTCGCTCGCTTTGCTAACAATCGATAATTTATTATCTTGATTATTTAATAATTTAATTAATTATGGCTCATAAAAAAGCGATGGGTTCGACCGCCAATGGTCGAGACTCGGTGGCGAAACGACTTGGTGTAAAAATCTATGGTGGTCAGCCTGCTCTTGCTGGAAATATTATTGTTCGCCAGAAAGGAAATACTTTTTGGGCAGGACAGGGAGTATCTCAGGGTAATGATTATACTCTTTTCGCTACTCGTGATGGTGTAGTACAATTCCAGGAACGACGCCGTACTCGTTTTGACGGACGAGTATACCGTGATATTTATGTTTCAGTTGTATAATTTGAAATTTTCTTTAACCATTTTTTAGTATGACTTTTTCAAAAAAACAACTTTCTCGAGTTCGCGGACGAAAGCGTTATGCAGCGTGGCTTCGCCTTAATGCTACTCGCCTCGAAAATCTTTCATCTTCACTTCAGTACAATGAAGCGGGTGAAGCAGTAGCTCTTGCGCACTTTGCATCTCCAATTACTGGTGAATACAAAGGGCGAAAAGTTATCCGTGTAAAAACAGGTCGAGGAAAGACTCCAAGCGTTATTCGCGCGTAATTCTTGAAAGAATTTTTCCATACTCCCGAACCACTTCGGGAGTATTCTTAATTTTTTCAGCTTTGTTCTTTAAAATTTTTGATTATGCTTTCTTCTCGACGCAGTACTCGTGCTTTTTTGTTGCAGGTTTTGTATTCTGATATTTTTGTTTCGCAATCAGAAAATAATCTTGATATTTTCAGAGAAACCTATCGAGATGAAAGTTTTTATCAAAATATTGACGAATTATATTTTTCTCGTATGCGTGAAAATATTCACGCAAATATGGCGTCATTGATGGCTATTATTTCAGAATTTGCTGGCAAATTCGACATTGAGACGATGCCGAAAATTCATGTGATTATTCTCATGATCGCTCTTTCAGAAATGCTTTATTGGAACAAAAACGTGCCAGAAGATTTTATTGATGAAAAAATCAGTATCAATGAAGCGATTGAGCTTGCGAAGCGTTTTTCTGATGATGCGGGTGCAAAATTTATCAATGGTGCCCTCGGGAATTTTATCAAAAATCGCGAAGCATTTCAAAAAAATCCTGTGAAAAATTATCAATTTTTTTCCTAAAATATGCCAAAAACTTCACTGCGTTTTACACGATGAGAATTTGAGGAGCGGGTACTTGATTTTTTAAAAAAACTTGATCTCTCGCCTCAAAATCCACAACTTTTTTTTACGGCTTTTGTGCATCGAAGTGTGCTCAATGAAGCGACTTATTTGTATGAAGATTCTAACGAGCGCCTCGAATTTTTGGGTGATGCAGTGTTGGAACTTTCGATTACAGAGCGATTATTTCAAGATTTTCCTAAAAAACCCGAAGGCGAGTTGACCGACATTCGTTCGGCAGTGGTGCGCGGTCGCAATCTTGCGATGGTTGCCAAAAGATTGGGGATGTCCGAAGTGATTCAGCTTTCTCGCGGAGAATTTCGCGTAGCGGGTCATGAAAATCCATATATTTTGGCTAATGCTGTCGAGGCACTTATTGGTGCGATGTATCTCGATTTTGGCTTTGAAGTCGCCAAAAAATGGATTATTGAAAATATTTATTCGATGCTGGACGAGATTATGTCACGCGGGCTGTATGTGGATCCGAAATCATATCTACAAGAATTGACGCAAGAACTTTGGGGACAATTGCCGACCTATCAAGTCGTTGCCGAAGAAGGACAAGATCACAACAAAACCTATGTGATTGATGTATTGCTTGGTGAATGTGTGTTGGGGCGTGGAAAGGGAACTTCCAAGAAAAAATGAGAACAAGACGCTGCTGAGAATGCTATTTCCAATCGCGAAACCTGGGAATCACAGGTTTGTATTCCACGAAAAATCTATCAAAAATAAAATAATCCTGACAAGAGGGTTATTTTTTGTAAAAAAATTTTTCTTTTTCAGATTTTTTTGTAAAATGGCAAATAATTTATAATTATTTGCAGACTACAATGATTGAAATTCTCTGTAATTTTTTCTCGCATATTGCCAATTCGTGGTGTATCATGCTATGAATATCATATTCGCATGCTGGAATTCGACCAAATTTTCTCGCTCCATGGGCGTTTCGAACAGGAGGCGAATTTATGTGGTATGAGCCGTACTGGTTTCTTTTGATTTCGGGCTCTGGAACGATATTGTTTGAATTGGATAGTCAATTTTTTCAATGGATTTCAGAGATTTGGTGGATATTTTTGACTTCTATTATTGTGAGTGCGATCATCGATTATCTCATTCTTTCCGAAATTTCCGCATTGTATCAGCAAAAATCTTCCATCAAATCACATAATTCTCTTTTTTCTTGGATTTTTGTTTTGTGGAGAATTTTCGTTCCAGATATTTTCATTGCGAGTACTCTCGCGGCTTTTGTCGCCAAAATTACTTTTTCCAAAAAACAAATCCTCGGCCTCGTGTTTTTAGCGCATATTTTACGAGTCGCGTTTATGGTGTTTCTCATGTATTCGATTCAAAGCGGTATTTGAGAATCGCTTTGCTTGCCATGGAAATGCTAAAATTTTTTCAAAAAATTCCCATTTCGGGAATTTTATTGTATCGTGACGATATCAGCAATTTTTTGTTCGTTGACTTCTGAACAATATGTAAGCGAATATTTATTTTCAGCGATTTTTTCAAAAATAATTTGATATGAACAATTCTGATTTTTCTGATTTTCGAGCGGATCTTTTGGAATTGTTCCCAAAAATTCTGGCGATAAATCCGAGATTGTTCCAGGTATTTTCCCGTATTTCGCATAATAATTTTGGATTTTTGTAGAAATCGTCGCTACAATATGTTTGCGAGCATTGTCGCGAAGTTGCATTTTTGGTATTTCATCAGGATTTTTGGCTTGCGACTGCAAAATTTTTGTGTCAGAATTTTCAAAATTTTCATCGTACGTGATAAAATATGTCCCATCAGGTTGTTGCCTTTCCGTACACGCCGAAATTTTGTATCATTGTAAATCCCGAGTTGTCTCGTATTTGAAACCAAAAGTACAATGCGTCCCAACTTGCCCATCAAGCGGATCTTTCGGTGCATTGATGACATCGAGACTTTTTGGATATTTTTCGTGTTCTTCATAATATTCATCCAACATCATGGTAATATTTCTGAGCGCTGCTTGACGATTTGTGTCGCGTAAACGCTCCAAGTAATGATTCATTGATAGTTGTGCTCCGTACACAATTGCTTCTGCTACTTCTTTTGCAGTCGGCACATCGATTTGAAAAATGAAAACGCCATCTTTTTCCGAAAATTGCACACTCTGCACAATTTTTCGAAGCATGGTTTCCAGTTTTTTATTTTCCAAAGAAATCGATTCCGCTAAATTTTGAGCCAAACTTGCCTCATATATTTTTTTGATATCTTCCACAGAATCATTATTATCCTCGATAATGACTTTGATGACAACTCGATGCTCGTTCTTCTGGTCGTACTCCATCGCAATCGTTACGTTCTGACCCGGCCCCATTGCTTGGTGTATCACTAAAAAAGTATTTTCATTGATTTGAATTTTTCCCAAATGTTCTTTCAAAGTAATCTTTCCCTTCTCAGGGTCAATCCCGTTCATAAATAATATATTCCTAATGGCAACATCGGGAGAAATATGATTTCCAGTGATTTTCCCATATTCTTGCGTCTGAGTTTTTTGAATTTTCGCAGAATTGTCCGTTATTTTATAATTTGAAGGCTTTTCATCAGCAAATTTTATAACAAAACCATGATTATTTGTCTGAAAATCTATTTTTTCTTTGTTATCACTCAACTGACTGAGTAGACCCACCACCAACACTGTCTGAAAATCTATTTCTTCTTTGTCATTACTCAACACAAGCGCTTCGGCAATTTTTTCATGATCCAAATTTTCCCAATTATACGAACCTTCTGTCACCACTTTCCCAAAAATTTTTCTCTCAAGGGCATTGATACTAAAAATCCCTCCAAAATTTTTGATTTCACCCAAAAAATTATATATTTCCTTTCAATAAGGCACGGTCGCGATGAATCCGGAATTTCTCGCCACATCCAAAAATTCGTTAATATAGCCCTCGATCGGCTTTGTATTGATAATCCAAAGAGTTGATCCATACGCATTTTCGCTTTCAACTATGGCGAATTGCTGACGAATATCGAGTGCCGAAATATTTTTTGTTTCAGAATTATTTTGATTTTCGCTTTCTGGTGTGCTTGTTTTTGGTTCTATTAAGATTTTGTACGCACCAAAGACGCTTCCGCCCAACACCAAAACTATCAAAATAATTATAAAAATTTTCTTCATAAAAACTTAAAAAACAATAAACAAACACATTATAATGGAAAATTTTTTATTTTGCAAAAAACTTCTAAATTTTATTTTTTGTTCAAAAATTGTATACAATAATTTTTTAAAGATTTTAGTTGCAAAAATTCGTAGTTTTTTTGCCAATTTTTGTAAACTTTTTCTCTCAAAAAAAATTTTTTTACACTTGATTTTTCGCTATTTTAAGGGGAAAAATATTTTTGATGGCTTTTTTGTGATTTTTTCTTGAAAATTCTTTTGACTTTTCTCTCTTTTTCAATATAAATTTCCCACTGCCAGCGGGAACACCAATGACAGTATGAACCTTAACATCTCATAAATCAGAAGACAACTTCAATATATTTTATATTGAAGCCTATAATTCTAGATACACAACAATCATTCAAATAAAATCCTATATATTTCTATATGTAGGTCTAACGTTTCAAAGAGTTTGATCATAGCTCAGGATGAACGCTAGCGGTGCGCCTAACACATGCAAGTCGAGCGATGAAGTTTTCTACACAGAGCAGAAAAACAATATACCTTTTCTCTTCTCTGTGTAGAAAATAGATTAGCGGCAAACGGGTGCGTAACACGTTGATACTTCCCCCTAAGTCAGGGATAGCCTGGAGAAATCCAGATTAATACCGGATAGTCCCGAAAGGGTAAAGCAGCAATGCGCTCAGGGAAAGGTCTGCGGCCTATCAGCTAGTTGGTGAGGTAATAGCTCACCAAGGCAATGACGGGTAGCTGGTCTGAGAGGACGGCCAGCCACAATGGGACTGAGACACGGCCCATACTCCTACGGGAGGCAGCAGTGAGGAATCTTCCACAATGGGCGAAAGCCTGATGGAGCGACACCGCGTGAAGGATGAAGCCTTTGTTGGTGTAAACTTCTTTTCTCTTGGAAGATAATGACGGTACAAGAGGAATAAGGGGCGGCAAACTTCGTGCCAGCAGCCGCGGTAATACGAGGGCCCCAAGCGTTATCCGGAATTACTGGGCGTAAAGCGTCTGTAGGTGGTTTTTTAAGTTTCGTATGAAACTCCAGGGCTCAACCCTGGATTGTGCGAAAAACTGGGGAACTTGAGTGTGGGAGAGGCAAGCAGAACGGTATGAGTAGGGGTGCAATCCGTTGATACATACCAGAATACCAAAAGCGAAGGCAGCTTGCTGGAACACTACTGACACTGAGAGACGAAAGCGTGGGGAGCGAAAGGGATTAGATACCCCTGTAGTCCACGCCCTAAACGATGGATGCTAGGTGTTGGACGTAAGTTCAGTGCTCAAGCTAACGCATTAAGCATCCCGCCTGAGGAGTACGGCCGCAAGGTTAAAACTCAAATGAATAGACGGGGACCCGCACAAGCAGTGGATCATGTGGTTTAATTCGACAATAAACGAGGAACCTCACCTAGGCTTGACATTGATAGAATCCACCAGAAATGGAGGAGTGCCCGCAAGGGAACTTGAAAACAGGCGCTGCATGGTTGTCGTCAGCTCGTGCCTTGAGGTGTTCGGTTAAGTCCGTTAACGAGCGCAACCCACGTCGTTAGTTACTATGTCTAACGAGACTGCTTGAGTTAATCAAGAGGAAGGTGTGGATGACGTCAAATCAGCATGGCCCTTATGCCTAGGGCTACACACATGATACAATGGTCGGTACAAACAGTCGCAATACAGTAATGTGGAGCCAATCTGAAAAAGCCGATCTCAGTCCAGATTGGGGGCTGCAACTCGCCCCCATGAAGTTGGAATTGCTAGTAATCGTAAATCAGCTATGTTACGGTGAATCTGTTCCCGGGTCTTGTACTCACCGCCCGTCAAACCATGGGAGGTGTGCGTACCTTAAGCCCTTCGAGCAATACGGAGGTCCACGGTAAACACACTGACTGGGGTTAAGTCGTAACAAGGTATCCGTACGTGAACGTGCGGATGGACTATCTCTTTATCTTACGTATCTATATAGTACTTGTCTTCTGATTCATGAGATGCTATGCGTTTCATTCGTTCTTTAACAATCACGAATCAATAAAACTATTATTGAATGTTATCTAAAAGTAAACGAAAAATAGCAATATTTTTCCAAACAAAAAACGAGAAACATTGTAATGTAACTGGAAATGAATAAACATTAACAGTCATTCTGTTTCCACCAAAGAAAATAAATCATTTTATTTTCATACTCAAGATTACGTTCATATCAACATTTAAATATAAATCAAGCGAGAACAAAAAGCACAGTGTATAAATACATACACGGCACAAAGTGGATGCCTTGACTCGAATATCCGATGAAGGACGCGCAAGACTGCGATAAGCCTGGGTAAGTTGTCACGAAACGTTACAGCCCAGGATTTCCGAATGGGGGAACCCTATCCATCAAGATGGATAACCTGATTAGGAGGACACCAGCCGAATTGAAATATCTTAGTAAGCTGGGAAAAGAAATCAACCGAGATTCCGAAAGTAGTGACGAGCGAAATTGGAACAGCCCAAACCTGTACGGTGCCAAGGATGAGCCCGTTGCCGTACGGGGGTTACACGACATATCACCGCAAAGCTCATATAGCGATACTGATATATAATTACAGAAAAATTACCTGGAAAGGTAGGCCAAAGAGGGTAATAGCCCCGTATTCGAAATAATCTGTATATTCGGTACGATATGCTCGTAAGTAGTATCGGACACGTGAAATCCGGTATGAAGTTAGGTCGACCACGATCTAAGGCTAAAGAGTATTCGAGATCGATAGTGAACAAGTACTGTGAAGGAAAGGTAAAAAGAACCCCGGGAGGGGAGTGAAATAGATCCTGAAACTTTGTGCTTACAAAGAGTCGGAGCGCTTCGGCGTGACGGCGTGCCTTTTGGAGAAGGAACCAACGACTTACGTATACGTGGCAAGGTTAAGACAGATATAGTCGGAGCCGAAGGGAAACCAAGTCTGAATAGGGCGATTTTAGTCACGTATAGTAAACCCGAAACCCGTGTGAGCTATTCATGGCCAGGCTGAAGGTGGGGTAACACCTACTGGAGGGCCGAACCAATTGGAGCTGCAAGTCCACTGGATGAGCTGTGAATAGGAGTGAAAAGCTAATCGAACCGGGAGATAGCTGGCTCTCCGCGAAATATATTTAGGTATAGCGTATAATAGTAACCAAGAGGGGTAGGGCTCTGATAAGACTAGCGGGTTTATTCCAACTTAGCAAATCTTGATAAACTTCGAATACTCTTGGCGGAATATTATACAGTCGGACAGTGACGGATAAGCGCCATTGTCAAAAGGGAAACAGCCCAGATTCCTATCTAAGGTCCCCAAGTTATAACTCAGTGGAAAAGGATGTGCGATTACTAAGACAGCCAGGATGTTGGCTTAGAAGCAGCCACTCATTCAAAGAGTGCGTAATAGCTCACTGGTCGAGTGATTGTGCGCCGAAAATTCAGCGGGGCTTAAGTTATACACCGAAGATGGAAGATTTATACATTAGTATGGATCGGTAGCGGAGCGTTCTGTAAGCCTGTGAAGCAGTTGGGTAACCACCTGTGGAGGTATCAGAAGTGCAAATGTTGGTATGAGTAACGTAATGGAGGTGAAAACCCTCCACACCGAATACCCAAGGTTTCCTGTCCTACGTCAGTCGTGGCAGGGTTAGTCGGTCCTAAGGTGCACCCGAAAGGGGCAAGCCGATGGATATCTGGTTAATATTCCAGAACTATATACAAGAGGTTATTACCTATGTGGGGACGCATCGCGAATATCGGACACTCTCATGGATATGAGTGAAGAGTAATGCTTTTGGTTGTGTAGGCAAATCCGCACAACAATACAAGAGGGTTATGATTCCTTACCCAATACTTCTTCGGAAGGGATAAGTAAGGTCCTGTGATATGAAGGTGCCAAGAAAAGCCACTCTGGGACAAATGTATATAACCGTACCGTAATCGAACACTCGTGGGTGGATGTGAGTACATTAAGGTGGACGGGATAACTGAGCTTAAGGAACTCTGCAAAACAGCGGTCGTAACTTCGGGATAAGACCTGCCTCCTCAGCATTTATCTGAGAGGCCGCAGCTAACGAGTCCAGGCGACTGTTTACCAAAAACACAGCTCCGTGCTAAATCGCAAGATGATGTATACGGGGTGATGCCTGTCCGGTGCCAGAAGATCACGGGGAGGGGTGCAAGCTCTGAACCTAAGTCCTGGTGAACGACGGCCGTAACTATAACGGTCCTAAGGTAGCGAAATTCCTTGTCGGGTAAGTTCCGACCCGCACGAACGGCATAACGGTCTGGACACTGTCTCAAGCTCAGGCCCGGTGAAATTACAATATCGGTAAAAATGCCGATTACTCGCAGCAAGACGGAAAGACCCTATGAAGCTTTACTCTAGTTTGGCATTGAGTCGTACGTATATTTGTGCAGGATAGGTGGGAGACACTGAAGGTGGAACGCTAGTTCTACTGGAGTCATCCTTGAGATACCACCCTTGTATACGTATGCCTCTAACCCGCCCAAGGCGGGGACCGTGCTTGATGGGGAGTTTAACTGGGGCGGTTGCCTCCTAAAATGTAACGGAGGCGCACAAAGGTAGGTTAGATTCGGATGGAAATCGGATCGATAGTGTATTCGCATAAACCTGCTTGACTGAGAGACCTACAAGTCGATCAGAGACGAAAGTCGGTGAAAGTGATCCGGCACCAACACGTGGGAGTGGTGTCGCTCAACGGATAAAAGTTACTCTAGGGATAACAGGCTGATCGCGTCCAAGAGTTCATATCGACGACGCGGTTTGGCACCTCGATGTCGGCTCGTCGCATCCTGGGGCTGGAGAAGGTCCCAAGGGTATGGCTGTTCGCCATTTAAAGCGGTACGCGAGCTGGGTTCAG
>ERZ773233.1029-NODE-1029-length-16875-cov-12.418668_pt1 | contig 16875 bp, 15 predicted proteins | sample MGYA00580991_ERZ773233 | MGnify/ENA primary metagenome ERZ773233 (study PRJEB29015, sample SAMEA2738178) | human oral metagenome | biome: human oral; feature: human-associated habitat; material: saliva | place: China | collected 2161 ...
ATCATAAAAGAAAATATTTGTCAACTACTTTTTTGAAATTTTTTTTGATTTTTTTAAAATTTTTCAATTTTCCATATTTATTTCCATTTCGCTATTCTATTTTTATTCGATATTAAAAGAGTTTGAGCATATTTCTTAATTTTTTTGATTTTCTAAATAATTATCTATTATTTGAATACTTTTTATATAATTTTCTGTAAGACTCTTGTTTGACTTATGTAATAATTCAATATATTTTTGATTATTTTCTTTTAATAAATTTTGTAATATTTTATCATATTCAGAATCTTGATCTAAAATAGCTTTATCAGTTGTATCTTTTTTTATATATAATAATACATCAAAATTTGTATGTCTTACAAAATCCTCCACTACTGGATGTTTTTCTCCCGTTTCAAGAATCGAAAAGGATTGCAAAGAATAAAAATCCGTATCGATAAAACTTAATTTTTCTGCATTTTTTATAGAATCCATTATTCTTCTGTTATGTTCATAGGCTATATTGCTGTAATCATCATATTGAAGATTATCTACATTATTTTGGAGTTCATCTTTTACATATTCTTTTTTATACTCTTTTACATAAGTTGTATTGTAATAATTTGCTAATTTATGGGTTAAATTAGTTTTTCCTGAATGTTGTGAACCTATTATTGCCACTTTTAAGACAAAAAATTCTCTTACGTATTTTGGAATAAAAAACCAGTTTTTATAAGGATTTTTTCTTATTTCTGTTGCACTTATATGAAAATTATTTCTATTTGTATCTATCATTTGGATTTTTAAATTTTTATTGAATGTGCTTTCAAAATTTGGTAATGTTAAAAAATTGTTTTTGTAATTTTCTACATCTTGAGTTTCATTTGTAAAAATCACATCTACTTTTATATTATTTTTCAAAAGTGTTTCCTGTACTCTTTCACTCCATAATTTCCAGCCATTTGGATAAAATGGGATTCCATCTTCTGCCAAATGTATGATTTTTATATTTTTCTGATGCTTAAAAGTTTTTTCAACAAATCTAAGCCGATCTTTTACAGTCGGCATTTTTTTCATCCTTGATTCTTCAAAAAGTTTCTTATCTCTGTCAACATCACTACAGACAACAACGTATAAATTTTCCACAAAACCGCTTGCCTGCTGTATAAAATCAACGTGTCCAATATGAAGTGGATAAAATTTTCCAAATATTATTCCATTTTTTAACATCTAAATTTTCTCCTTTTTCTGTTTTTTATTTAACCATTTTTAAGATTATAAAATTTCAGTAAACACAGCATTTTTAGATTTGTTATTTTTTTCTGCTTCCTGGTTATAAATCTTGTTATTATTTATCTCTATTGTTTTTATTCTTAGTCTGCCTGCAATTTTTTCAAGTTATATTTTTTTATTATTTGATAAAATAAATATTTTACTTAATTTAATTTTCAGTAATTTGACTTTGAACAGTTTCAAATAAATTATCTGATTTTTTATCAAATTTTACATTTGAAATTTCTGTAAAACGTTTGCTTATTTTATTGGAAGTTGTTGTAATGTCTTTTACATCTTTGGAAACTTTTTCAATATCTTTTTGAAGACTGTTCCAACGAATTTGGTATCTTCCAAATTCAATATTTAATTTTTCAAGTTCCTGCTGAATAACGCTAGCATATTTATCACGTTCCATATTTGTCATTATAACTTGAATTACGGTTAATACCGATATTAATGTTGTAGGTGAAGCTATTCTTACATTTTTCTTGTTGGCATATTCTATTATGTCAGTATGATAGGCATTTATTTCAGCAAAAATTGCTTCAGCAGGTAAAAATAGCACTGCCTGTTCACTTGTTTCATTTTTTATTATATATTTTGAAGAAATTGCATCTATATGTTTCTTCAGGTCATTTACAAAATCTTTTCTCGCGCTTTCCCGCTCAATTTGGTTCAATTCATTATTATACATTTTTCTATAATTTTCCAGCGGAAACTTTGAATCGACTGCGATATTTCCCAATGGTTCGGGTGTAAAAATAATTGAGTCAACTATTGTGCCGTTTGAAAGTTTATATTGCTTCTGGTAAAGTTTGTCGTTTTTTTCTCCAAAAACTGATGCCAGAATCTGATAAAGCTGAACCTCGCCAAATATCCCACGGCTTTTCTTATCAGTAAGAACATCTTGAAGCGAAACGACATTACTTGACAATGCTTCAATTTTTTTCTGTGCCTCATCAATTTTACTAAGCCGTTCCAAAACATTTCCAAAAGTTTTTGTTGTTTCCTCAAAACCCTTCGACAAACGTTCTTCCACTTTCGTATTCATCAAATCAAGCCTATTTTCCACCTTCTGATTTAATTTCTCAAAATTCTCATTTATATTTTGATTAAGCACATCCTTAAATTCATTTATATTTTTTGTCAGCCTGTTATTATTCTCAGTCATAACTCCAGTCAGCACTGTATTATTTTCACTCAATCCCGTTGACAGCTTTTGAATGGCATTATTCATACTATCAGTCAAAAGTTGGCTATTTTCCGTATAATTCTTAGACAAAAGCTGATTATTCGTATTTATCGTCCCATTTATATTCTGCCCAAGCTCATTAAATCTCAAAAGCATTTTTTCATTATTTTCTGCCAGAAGTGTACCAATATTTCCTGTCCCTTCAAGCAAACTATTTTTTGTACCTAAATTTATTGATTTTTCAATTTCATCAAATTTTCGCTTATTTTCTTCAAAATTTTGTCGATTATTTTCATTAATCTGATTTAACATTAATCTTTCCAAATTCTCATTATTTTTTTTATTCAAAAAAACAATTATCACAGCCATTATAAGAATATTTATAATAACTGCCACTGCTATCAGTATCATTTGCTATTCTCCTTCTTTTATTACTCACACTGTTATTAGAAAAATTTCCAAGTTCCATCTTCATATCTAACTTTTTTTCTATTGTTTTCAGAATCTTCTGATTTACCCATTTCTTCTTCAATTTGATTTTCTATTTTTTCTTCAGTTTCTTGCTCTTTATCTTCAAAATTTATTATTTCTTTTTTTACTGTTTCCTGCGATTTTTTCACTTGAATATTTTCATCCTTTTGCTTCGGCTCTTTTGAAATTTGAAAATCTATTTTTAATTCTTCTGATTTTCTTGGCTTTACAGGACGTTCTAAATTTTCAGCATATTCTGCTTCTGGAAGTGGTGATTTCTGCTTTTGAAATTCATCTTCACCCTCATTTTTACTTCCATTTTCACTTTCTGGATTTTCAATCTTTTTCATTGCCAGTTTTTCCCGTATTTTTTCAAGTAATTTTCGATCTTCTTCATTTAAATTGTCAAAAATATTTTCATAATATTCAATATTTTTAGTATCAAATTTTTTCATAAATTCCCTAATTGTTATAGCTTCTGGACTATAAGCAACCTGATATTGGCTATCTGAATTCTTGTCATAGAATACTTCATTTATAAATCCCATTTTTTCAAGGTCTGAAAGCACTTCCTTTACAAAGAACACTTCCATTCCAAGCCTGTCAGTCAATTTCTGATATGTAAAGGCTTCTTTTTTTTCTACAAAATTCTTAATAATCAACGACAAAATCAGTATTCCCGCTTCCCTTTTTATCTTTATCGGCATCTCAATTTTTTCATTATACAAAAATTCATCTGAAGTCTGTATTGAAAAGGCTATTTGAGCTCCAAGCAAAATTGTTACCCATACATACTGAACCCAGATTAGAAAAATTGGGATTAATGCAAGACTTCCATAAATTATGTTATATTTTGTAATTGAAGACTGCAACAGCAAAAATATCAATTTCCATCCAAAAGTAAGCCCAGTTGTAACAACTCCAGCGAAAATAGCTGGCTTAACTTTCACATTTGTATTTGGAATAACATAAAATAAATAACTAAATAAAATAATATAAGTCGCAGGCCCAAAAAATCCAATAAATAAATTTGTTAAAATGACATTATTTGGAAATTTTTTTACCATTTCTTCAACTACAACTGAATTTAATGCAGATAATAAAACAAAAAATATCGGTCCTAAAAATATAATTGCAACATAGTCAACTATTCTTCTTGCAAGTGATCTTTTTTTATTTATTTTCCATATTTTATTAAATGAATTTTCAAGCATTATGAGCACTTTTACTGCAGAATAAATTAAAATTACAATTCCAACTCCAGTTAATATACTGCTTTCAGTTGATAAAAGCAGTCTTTGGGCTATATCCACAATTACTTTTAAAAAGCTATTATTTCCAGGCCACAGTTCAAAAAATTTCTGTATAAATATCTTGTCTAGCCCAAATCCCTTTGTGATTCCCAATACAAGGGCAACCACAGGAAAAATTGCAAGAAGCGAATAATAAGTCAGGGATATAGCAAGTATTTGAGTTTCTCCATCCCGATAATTTCTATAAATTAAATAAATTATCCTTCTGATTTCATCAATTCTTTTTTTCAATCTAGCTTCTTTTTTTTCCTTCTTTCCTTTCAAGTCTTTTTTTTCTTTCATAAATTTATCCACTATTATTTTTTTAAATAACCATTCGTAAAAATTAGCAAATTTCTCCTAATATAGCAATTTTTCCATACTTTTTCTTATTTTTTCTAAAAATTTTAACAAAAAATTTTAAATTGCTGTTTTTATTTAATTTTCCATTACTTTATTTTTACAATTATCTAAACTAAAATAATTTTATTATAATTTTTATCCAAAATTAAAATATTCCCTTTCTTCAAAAATTTCATCCATAATTTCATCATAATTTTCAATTTTTGCCTCTTCAGCCAGCACATCCTCCAACTTAGGATTTGTAACTGGATGTTTTGGAGCAAAAATTACACAGGAATCCTCATACGGCTCAATAGATTTTTCATAAGTCTCTATTTCCTTCGCAATTTCTATTATTTCCGTTTTATCCATCCCAATAAGCGGTCTAAATACTGGCAATTTTTCTACCGAAGCATTTGTACAAGTAAGCCCTCCCATTGTTTGAGAAGCAACTTGCCCAAGGCTTTCTCCTGTAACTAAAGCCTGATATTGCATAGTATTCGATATTCTCTCAGCCAGACGCATCATAGCACGTCTTGTTAGAATCGTAGCCAGGTCTTTTTTTGTCTGTGTATTTATTGCTTCCTGAATTTTTAATATATTTAATGAATAAAGTCTTGTTTTTCCGACATAAAGCGATAAAATATCTGTCAGTTCCTTCACCTTTTCAAGAGCCTGCTGACTTGTAAATGGAAAACTATGGAATGTTACAAAATTCAGACGCATTCCTCTTTTTGCCATCATAAAAGACGCAACAGGACTATCTATTCCTCCAGATAAAAGCACAAGCCCTTTTCCAGTCGACCCAAGTGGAAGTCCACCATAAGTTTTTATTCTATCTGTATAAATATAAACATTTTTTCTAATATCAACATTTATCATAACATCAGGATCCTTCATCTTAACCTTTTCAAAGGGACTGTTTACAAGCACATAAGCCCCCAATTCACGTGCATAATCCATAGATTTCTTCTCAAATCCCTTATTACTTCTATTAACTTTTATCTTAAATGTCCTTGCCCCTTGTTCATAAGCATAATTTGCAAACTCCAGCACCTTTTCCTTAATAAATTCATCGTTTCTCTTAACCTTAGCCGACTGATTAAGCCCCACAATTCCAAAAACCTTTTTTAATTTATCTGTTATTTCATCTAAATTCTCAGGATTTATAAAAACATATAATTTTGACAAATCATCAAATAATTGATAGTCAAACCCCTTCAACACTTTATTAATTTTATTTCGCAATTTTTTTTCAAACTGCCCTCTATTTTTCCCCTTTAACGACAACTCCCCATAAGAAAGCCCCACTGCATTCAATAAATTTTTGTCAGTATAATTGTTCATTTTTTTCCTTTCCATATTTTATCTAAATTTATAATAAAACTATCTCATTTTCCTAATTCTTGCCACACTTTCCTTCAGCCTTTTTACAACTTCATCAATTTGCTCCACTGTATTTTCGCTTGAAAAGCTAAATCTTATCGCCCCATCCAGTTCCGACTGATTAAGACCCATAGCTTCCAGTATTCTGCTATTCCCTTTTTTAGAAGAGCAAGCCGAACCTGTAGAAACATAAATCTGATACATCCCTAAAAAATGTGTCAGCACTTCACCTTTTGTCCCCTTAAAAGAAACATTCAAAACCTTTGGACTCGATTTTTCAGGATCAAGCGATGAATTAAGTTTAATCTCCGTAATTTCTTCACAAATTTTATCAGCAAGCATTTTTTTTATATTTTGAGAATGTTCCATATCTTTTTTATCCTCTTTTGACAAAATTTCCACAGCCTTCGCAAATGCAAGAATCAATTCTGTCGGCATTGTTCTTTTTACAATCCCATTTTCCGCATTTGAACCAAAAACTACATCAGCAATTTTAACACGTTTATTTACATAAATCGCCCCAATTCCCTTTGGTGCATGAATTTTATGACCGCTCACCGTTATCGCATCCACAGGAATTTTATCAAATTTTATATTTGTACACCCAAATCCTTGCACAAAATCAGTATGAAAATATGTATCCTTATTTTTATTCCGAATAATCTTAGAAATCTTATCCAAATCCTGAATTGCTCCAGTTTCACTATTTACAGCACCCACAGAAACCAAAATCGTGTCTTCACGAACCAAATTTTCTAATTGCTTTAAATCTATATATCCATCCTTGTCAACATCCAGATAATCAACTTCAAATCCAGCATTTTCATAATGCCTAAATACTTCATAAACAGATGGATGCTCAATCTTTGTCGTAATCAGATGCTTCTTTATACGGGAATTTGCATTGATAATCCCTTGCAGCAAAAGATTATTTCCATCTCCGCCTCCTGCTGTAAAATAAATTCTGTCAGCCTCCACTTTTAGATAATCAGCCACAATTTTTCTAGCCTTTTTTATTTTCAAAAGAATTTTATGAGAAAAATCATGAATCGCATCAGCATTCGCATAATTTTCCTCCATTGTCTGAACTAGCACATCTATAACTTCTTTATACGGCTTTGTGCTAGCAGAGTTATCTAAATAAATCATTCTCCCTCCTTATCAATTTTTATCAATATAATCATTTGTAAAAATCTAAAACTCCAATTAACGCAGTATTCTATTATTTTCCAATAAAAGTTCTTAATTTTCTACTGCAATAAATACTAACGTTGATTAATTTTCATAGTCTTTACTTTTATAATTTTTTGTTTTTTTATTTCATAAAAAATTATATTATTTCCTAATTTTATTCAATATTTGATTTACTTTTACATTATACTATATTTTGAAAAAATTATCAAAAATAAAGTTCTTATAAAACATATTTAAAAATTTTAAGAAAAAAAAAGAGAAAATCAACTGTAAAATCCAATTACAATAAATCTTCTCCAAATTATTTTTATCCTTTAGTTTTTCATACTTCAAAATATTATTTTAGTGCAAATGCCTTATGGTTCAACGGTCCAGTATAATCATTTAATTTAAAGGATTGCTTCAAGGCTTCTGCTATTAATTTTTTAGTTGTAGCAACAGCCTGAGATACTGTCGCCCCTTTGGCGATTTCTGCAGTTACTGAAGCTGAGAATGTGCATCCCGCCCCATGATTCCATTCTGTATCTATTTTTTCAGATTCAAAAAATTCAAAATCCTTTCCATCATATAAAATATCTACAGATTTATCTCCTGCAAAAAACTTTCTTCCTTTAATTACAACATTTTTTGCACCTAAGTCACATATTTTCTTAGCCGCTTCCTTTGCTTCTTCAACTGTATCTATTTTTTCCATTCCAGCTAACTGCGCTGCTTCAAATAGATTTGGAGTAACAACAGTTGCATAAGGTAACAAACATTTTTTCATTGCCTCTACATTTTCTGGAAAAAGATTTTCAGTCGATCCGCTAGTTACTTTACAAACCATGACAGGATCAATAACAATCGGATTTTTCAAATTCTTTAAAACAGATCCCACATATTCGATAATTTCCACTGTTGGAAGCATTCCAGTTTTTAATGCATCCACTCCAATTCCATTTATAACAGTATCAATTTGCTCTTTAATAACATTCATTTCAACTGGGAAAACCTTATGTGCCCATCTATTTCGTGGATCCATGGTAACAATAACCGTAAGGGCGCTCATCCCATAAACTCCTCTTTCCTGAAAAGTCTTTAAATCCGCCTGTATTCCAGCTCCTCCACTCGTATCAGATCCTGCAATTGTTAAAACTTTTTTTATAGACATTATGCTACCTCCTATTTTGTATTTTTTTTTATTAAATTATCTTGCAAATTCAATATTTTTCATAATTTCCTTAGCAATTTCAGGCTTATTCATCGTATAAATATGAATTCCTCTAATTCCATAAGCCAGTAATTCTATAATCTGTTCACTTGCATACATTATTCCCGCTTTTTTCATAGATTCTGGATTATCTCCATATTTTTCCAGTAATTTATCCAGTTTTTCAGGCACAGAGCATTTTGACAATTCTATAATTCTTTTTATCTGTTTTGCATTTGTAACTGGCATAATTCCTGCAATTAACGGAACTTTTATATCTAATTTTTCAGCCTGTTCCTTAAATTTTATAAAAACATCATTGTCAAAGAACATTTGTGAAGCCAAAAAGTCAGTACCAGCTTCAACTTTATTCTTTAAGTGAAACAAGTCAACTAAATCATTATTTTCATAGTGAGTTTCAGGATAAAATGCACCGCCGATTGATAAATCATTAAATTCACTATTTTTTCTCAAGTCGCTAATTAACTCCGAAGCATACTTATAATCCCCTCTATTATAAATATCTTCTGTCTCTCCTTGTGGAACATCCCCACGAAGTGCCAAAATATTTTTGATATTGCATTTTTTAGCTTCCTGCAAATAATCATTAATTTCACTTTTTTTACTTCCAACACAAGTCAAATGAGCCAGCACTTCCGTTTTCAAATTATTTTTAATATGCGAAGCCATCTCAATAGTCCCGCCTTTAGTCTTTCCGCCCGCTCCATAAGTAACACTGATAAAATCAGGCTTATATTGCACTAATTCAGCCGTTACATCCTTTAATTTCTCTTCAGAAAAATTTTTATTTGGCGGAAAAATCTCAAAGGAAATCAGATGCTCCTTTTTCTCAAACAAATCTTTTATTCTCATAAATCCTCCCAATTTAAATTATTTTTTATTATTTTTAAAAGTTTATAAAATCCTATTAATACAATATTTTACAATTTTATGTTTCCTATTCTTAATTCAATTTCACAACAAAAATTTTTAATTTCTGATTACATAAATTCGTTATTATTTAATTTGTAAAAACTTTTTATTTTTATATTTTTTTAAAGCAACTCTGCTATTTAAATAAAAAATATACTCAACTCTATTTAAAATCGAACTATTAAAAATCACATGAACTTAGGATTTAAATAAAATAGTTATAATTTTTAAGTTCAGTTTTAAAGCAATTTTACTATAATATCACTTACATTTGTATTATCAATTCTCTTATATTGTACTACAAAAAATCCATTTTGTAAATTTTTAAACTATATTTTTTAGTTTTTGTTTGCAATAAATTTTAGTTATAGCAAAATTTAAAAGTTATAATTTTTAAATTTATACTAGTTTCCGTTAGAGCTTTGCTATTTAAGTGTAAATAGTATTAAACTACATTGAAAAATACAAAAAAATCCCCAGAATTTTTTAATTCCAGGAATTTTTAACTAAAATTTATTTATGTTTTTTGTAAGATCTGATTCTATTTGGAAGTGAGAATAATTTAATAAATCCTTCTGCATCCTTATGGCTGTATAGTTCACTTGCGCCAAATGAAGAAATTTCTTCGTCATACAATGCAAAATCAGTAAATCTTCCAGCGATTTTTATGCTTCCCTTATACAATTTTAATTTTATTGTACCAGTCACATTTTTAGAAGTTTCATCTACAAATGCATCAAGCCCTTCTCTAAGCGGTGTAAACCATTGTCCTGAATATGCGATACTTGCATATTTTTGTGATACTAATTTTTTAAATTCAAAAGTATCTTTATCAAGAATCAAAGTTTCCAGTTCCTTTAATGCTTCCATTAGCAATGTTCCACCTGGAGTTTCGTAAATCCCTCTTGATTTCATTCCAACCAGTCTGTTTTCCACAATGTCAATTACTCCAACACCATTTTCTCCAGCAACTTTATTTAATTTTCTCAATAATTCCACAGGCTCTAGAGCTTCACCATCTACTTTTACAGGCCATCCTTGTTCAAATGTAATATCCACATAAGTTGGCTTATCTGGGGCTTTTTCAGGAGGAGTTGTCATCATATATACAACATCTTCCTTATGCTCATTTTCAAGATTTTCAATATCTCCACCTTCATGTGAAATATGCCATAAATTTTGATCTCTTGAATAAATTTTTTCCTTTGTTACACTTATTTTTATACCTTTTTTTTGTGCATAGTCAATGGCATCTTCTCTTGAAGAAATATCCCAAATTCTCCAAGGTGCAATTATTTTTAATGTCGGATCTAATGAAAATACACCAGTTTCAAATCTAACTTGGTCATTCCCCTTTCCAGTACATCCATGACAAATATATGCCGCCCCTTCCTTATGAGCCACATCTACCAATGCCTTAGAAATCAAAGGTCTTGCAACTGAAGTTCCCAAAAGATATTTGTTTTCATAAACTGCTCCCGCTCTTAATGCACGGAATGCATAATCTCTTACAAATTCTTCTTTCATATCCTCCACATAAACTTTTGAAGCACCTGATTCAATAGCTTTTACCTTTACTTCCTCCATATCATCATCTTGTCCCACATCAACACAACATGCGATTACATCTAAGTCGTAATGTTCTTTTAGCCAAGGAATGATAATTGATGTATCAAGTCCACCTGAATATGCTAAAACTACTTTTTCTTTTGCCATATTTTTGTCCTTTCTAATTTAAGATTTCTCCAATTAAAATTTGTTTGGAAAATTTTGTTTCAATGTTTTATTCCAACTGTCAACTCTATTTTTTTGTGTTTTTAAAAATGCGTCAACATCTCCTTCAACTACAACTTTTTTCATTACATCTCCATTAGATAATTTTTTTACAACTTTCAAATCATCATCTGACACAACTTCTCCAAAAATTGTATGATTGCCATTTAGCCATTCTGTTGGAACAGTTGTAATAAAAAACTGACTTCCATTTGTTCCAGGTCCTGCATTTGCCATAGCTAATTTCCCAGCCTTTGAAAAATTCAGTCCATTATTAACTTCATCTTCAAATTGGTATCCAGGTCCTCCAGCACCGGTTCCCGCAGGATCTCCACCTTGAGCCATAAAGTTGTCAATTACCCTATGAAATTTTAATCCATCATAATATCCCTTTTTAGCCAAATTTACAAAATTTGCCACAGTTACAGGCGATTTTTCAGGCAATAAATTAATATTTATATCACCTTTTTCAGTCATAATTTTTACTTTCATCTTATATTCCCTGCTGTATGATATCACGCCTGCCATCATTATCATCAGAAACGACAACATTAACAATGATACTTTTCTAATCATACATTCCTCTCCTTTTCTTATTTGTTTTAGTTGCATACTTTCAATGCGTACTTAAAACCTTTTTACTATTTTCCGTTAAATACTGTTGGATATGCCTTATCATTGTTAAAAGCCCAAGAACCAGTATAATAATAACTATTATCACTTGAGTTGTAGACTAAATTTCTACCTGCCTTCAAATGCATGTATTTATATTTTTTCAAATAGTTTTTAGCTTTTTCAATATCCTTAACTATCACTCCAACTTTTACATTTTCATAAGTTTCTCCATCAAACACACATTTTTCAAAATTTACATCCATTCTAGAATAATCCTTGCCGTCTACCTTTTTAAATTCACCATCTTCCTTCGGAACATTGCAATAAGAATCCTTTTGAAGTTTTGCTGTTACTTCGTGAACTTTCTTACTTTCTCCAGCCGCAAACATTGTCATAGAAATTGCAAATAATGCAAAAATACTTTTTTTCATAATAAGTTTCCTCCTAATTTTATATATTCGAATCTCTTTAACATCAAACTGATAAAATTAAATAATATCGGAATCTTCCTTAAAATAGTTATAACTTTGTAAGTTCGGTTTTAAAGCGATTTTATTACGTATAGTATAGCACACTTTCTCTGATTTTTCCATTTTTTCTTATATTTAGATTATTAAAAACACTGAATTTTATTGTATACTAAAATTTCCTTAATATTAATTCTTTGAATTATTCAAAATAATTTTTCCTATAATCCCAATACATCCTTCATAGTATAAAGCCCTGCTTTCTTCCCCAAAAGAAATTCCACAGCCCTAACTGCACCATCTGAGAACATTTTTCTTGACAATGCTTCATGTTTTATCTCAATTATTTCATCATTTTTAGCATAAATCACAGTGTGTTCTCCCACGATATTTCCACCACGGATAGCATGAACTCCTATTTCCTTTTCAGCACGTTTACTATGTCCTTCTCTTCCATAAACTGTTCTGTAATCTTTTCCATTATTATCCAAGTTTTCTTTCACAATTTCCAGCAAAGTGTCTGCCGTACCGCTTGGAGCATCAATTTTTCTGTTATGATGCTTTTCAACTATTTCAATATCAAAATCTTTTAATAATTTTGTTGCAAAAGCTACAATTTCATTGACAATATTTACTCCAACCGAAGTATTTGTAGCCTTAATTATCGGTATTTTTTTTGAAGCTTCTTCAATTTCCTTTATTTGAGCTTCAGAATGTCCAGTTGTAGCGATTAACACTGGAACTTTTTTATTAATTCCCGCTTCCAGCACATCTTCCAAAAGGCTAAAGTGTGAAAAGTCTATAATTGCATCAAAATCCACATTATTTTCCTTCAAATTTTTAAAATCTCCATTTCCAAGCGGGTCAACAAATCCAACAAATTCATTTCCAGAATTTATTACAGATTCCTTCACATATTGTGCCATAACTCCAGCACCGTAAACTACTATTTTCATTTAACAACCTCCTTATAATTTTAAACTCAATTTTTTACCATTATTATAAAAGACCGAAAATCTCGGTCTTTTTATATTATTTTTATCAAAATTTCTATTTAACTGCTCTTAACATTTTTATTTTGCACGAATTACTTCCATACGGTAACCATCTGGATCTGTCACAAAATAATAATGTCCTGGCTTTCCAGGCAAGCCCTTAATATCAGTTGTTTCATATCCAAGTGCCTTATGTTTTGCATTGTCACCTTCCAAATCATCTGAAGCAATTGCAAGATGTGAAAAACCATCACCAATCGTATATGGTCCATGACCGTAATTGTAAGTCAGCTCAATTTCAAAATGTTCACCTGGAAGAGCCAAATAAACAATAGTAAACTTATGCTCTGGATAATCCATACGTCGATCTTCTTTAAATCCAAATGCCTTTTCATAAAATTCAATAGACGCTTCCAAATTTTCTACACGTAAGCAAGCGTGCAACATGTTTAAAATAGCCATTTCATTCCCTTCCTTTTCATTTTAATTTATTTTAAGAATATTTTAACTACTTCTTGCTCCACTCATATCAAGTCTAAGACCTGGAAGTTTTCCTTTTACTACTCTTCTTTCAATTAATGATTCTGAAGCTCCAACTTTTGTCAATCTTTCTATAACTTCAATTATAAATTCATCATTTTCTTCTGAAACATAAGAACCTTCAGGTATTCCTAAAAGTTCTCTTCCTTCTGGAGTAGAAACTGGTGTATTTATATATTTTATTAATTGATTTGTATTTTCATCTAATCTTACAGTTCCCCATACTAAGTCAAAATTATCTGAAACTTTGTCATTTGGTGTTATAGCTTGTAACGAACGAGCTACTTCAGAAAAGTTTCCGTACTGATCTTCATATCCGATAAATACTTCATAATCTTGATTTACATCAATGCCAGTAATATAGTGTGAACCTATTCTTTCATGTCTTATAATTTTTCTGTATTCTTGTCCATCCTTGAAAAGTTTTATAACTACATTGTCAATGACTCCATTATTTGATGATAATCTTTCATACGTATCATCACGAATTTCCCAATACATAAACAATGTTGTAGGATTTTTTGGCATTAGCACGATTTCATCAACAAAATATGCTGCTGGCAATGGAGCTTTATCGAAGTAAATATCCTCATGGTTTGAGTTTCCATCATATTCAACACCTTTTGCAAATTTTGAACGGTTAATTTCAGTTTCTACATATCTACGTCTTATTTGATCTGGCGAAATTTTTTCAAAGTCAAAATTCAAAGATTTAAACATTCTCTTATATTTTTTCCCAAAATTTCCAACTAATTTTCTATTTATGAAATTTCTATAAAACGTTCTGCTTCTTTTTATTAAAAAACATTTTACTAAAATTCTCTCAATAATTTCTCTTTCAATAACTTCAAAAGAAACTATTTCTTCAACTTTTTTAAAGCTTTTTCTTTTATTTCCAACTAATTTTTCATTTATGTAATTTCTATAATGTGTTCTTTTTCTATTTTTTCTTGCTTGCTCCATTCCCATTCCACCTTTACATTATTTTTTATTGTTAAATTTATATATAGTGATAGTATTAAAAATACTATTAAATAAGATATAATTTTTTCTAGCATCATTTAATAATCTATTCTTAAATGATGAAAATCATATACAGTATCATAGTAATAATAACTTCCTGCATGTAGAAGTTCTACTCTAGGATTTACAGAATATACTACTAAACCATGAAGAAAAGCGTCTGTTAGTTTAGATTGTATCATTTGATTAACTACATAAGTTATTCCAGCTGGTGTTAATTTTAGAAAGGTAGCTACTCTTGGTGAAGATAATACAGCACGTAATGGATAAAAAGATAGTCCTCCAGCAACAGATATTATCCAACCTGGAATATGAACATCTTTAGCTCCATCGCTAAAATATTGAACCCAAACATATCCTGAAAAAGCTCTATCTTGTAATAAACTTTCAAGTTCTTTTTTCTTACTTTCGCTTATAATATTATCTTGGTATAATGAATTTATTATTTCTTTATGTTCTTTAATAGATAGTATTTCTTTTTTTATAACTTTTCTTTTTGTTTTCTCAGCTTTAGCAATATGATTATTTTGATAAATTATTCCTGAAATAGGAGAGATAATTAAAGAAGTAATAAGTAAAGAACTAGCGAATTTAGATAATTTATTCATAATAGTTACCTCCTTTATGAATAGAGAACATATATGTATTTGCAACTACATATAAAACAAAAATAGTATACTAATAATCTACAGGTATAAAATATCACAATTAAAAAAAAAAAAACAGACTGATAATAAAAAATTTTTTATGGTATAATAGAAGGGTTAGAGTAAAAAAAATAAAGGGTAGTCGTTCATAAGTTTCTGGGAAAACCTTGCGTATCAGAAGAAGTTGGCATAAGAGTTAAACTTCAAGAAATTGATGGGAAACTTGCTGTAGACCCTAATATAAATATTGAAGCAGATAAATTAGCTCCAGGGCATCACCTTGTATTTGATGTGAGAAAATATATACAAGATGTAGAAAAAGGCACAAAACAAGTTGTGGAATTTGTTGGTGCGGAAGGAAAAGCACCGAAAACAAACGTTCAAGATGACTACAAATTTAAAGGTAAATATCATGTCGTAACAAAAGAAACAGTATGGAAAGAAAAAACACATGCTTATAATAGTGTTGATGTACCAGTAGTTAAAGGATATTTCGCAGATAAAAAACAAGCAGGTGGAGAAACATTAACCCCAGAAAAACCAGAAGTAACAGATAAGGTGACGTATAAACACTTAGGGAAAATATTACCGGTAGATGAAAAAGGTAATCCAATAGAGAAAGCTGCGACACCCGACTATCTAAACGATCTAACAGACCCGACAAAAACATTGGAAACACAAGTACCAGATGTGAAAGGATATGTACCAACAGTAAAAAGTGTAGTACCAAAAGATCCTGGAGTAGATACAAAGGTTATCTATAAAAAAGAAGAAAAACCAAAAACACCAGAAAAACCAAAAGAAACACCGGAAAAACCAGAAGTTCCGAAAGAACAACCAAAAACTCCAGAAAAACCAAAAACACCTAAAATGCCGAAAGTACCACAAACAAAAGTGCCAGAAAAATCAGTAACACCAAAGGTTCCAAAGCTAGAAGAAAAACCAACACTAGAAATTCATAAAAAAGAAAATGTTAAATTACCGAATACAGGTGAAAAAGAAACTGAAACAGCAGCATTTGGAATGTTTATGTTATTATTAGCAGGTGCTTTGAAAACTAAGAAAAGTAAATAGTTATAAATAAAATAAGAGGAATCTATACTGATTCCTCTTATTTTTATGAAGTAAAAAGGAAAGAGTATGGAAAAACCATACTCTTTAAAGTTATTTATACACTAATTGCCTATTTAGAAAGTTTACGTCTTACAACAAGTCCGATTAATCCGATTAGGCTTAATCCTAGAGCTGTAGTGCTAGATGCATTTATACCAGTGTTTGGTAATGATTTTTCATTTTTAGCTTTAACTTTAGTTGGCTCTTTAACTTCAGGAGCTTTTTGTCCGAAGTTTACACCAGGTGTAGAAGGTTGAGCAACTCCAAGTTTAGCTAAGTCAAATGCTGGTACTTCATTAACAGCAGCTTCTACAGCGTTTACACCATCTTTGAACTCAGGAAGTTCATTAACAGCAGCTTCTACAGCGTTTACACCATCTTTGAACTCAGGAAGTTCATTAACAGCAGCTTCTACAGCGTTTACACCATCTTTGAACTCAGGAAGTTCA
>ERZ773233.1032-NODE-1032-length-16838-cov-6.537389_pt1 | contig 16838 bp, 13 predicted proteins | sample MGYA00580991_ERZ773233 | MGnify/ENA primary metagenome ERZ773233 (study PRJEB29015, sample SAMEA2738178) | human oral metagenome | biome: human oral; feature: human-associated habitat; material: saliva | place: China | collected 2161 ...
ATCTTAGATGAACTTGTGACAAGAATATGGAAAGAGGGGGATGAAGAATGAGACCAATCAAACTAATACTTTCCGCCTTTGGACCATACGCATCCAAGATTGAACTAGATCTTGCAAAGCTAGGTGAAAATGGAGTTTATCTAATTACTGGTGATACTGGTGCAGGTAAGACTACTATTTTTGATGCGATTACATTCGCTCTATTTGGTAAGCCAAGTGGAGATATTCGTGATGTAAAAACATTGCGAAGTGAATACGCAAAAGAAGAGATTGAAACCTATGTAGAATTAGATTTTCTTTATCATGGCGAGGAATATCATATCTATCGACGCCCTGAGTATAGCTATACGCATGTACAAAAGAATGGTGAAATAAAACAACGTAGTAAATCTGCAGATGCATATCTCATCTTACCAAATGGTGAACGTATTGTAAAACCGACAGAAGTTACAAAACAGGTTGAACAGCTTCTTGGCATGAAGAGGGATCAATTCCGTCAAATTGCGATGATTGCGCAAGGAAGTTTCCTTGAAATTTTAAATGCGGACACAAAAGAACGTGGAAAGTTATTTGAAAAAGTATTCATGACAAGCAAGTACTATATCCTCATGGATCGCTTAAATCAAATGGCAAAGGAAGGCTCTACAAAACTGAACGAAGCTAAACTACGTTTACAACAAATCATTAGTGATATTCGAGTTCCTATAACGTTACAAGAAGAATACAAACAAATGATAGAAACATTTGCGATGGATGATATACAGCCGGTATATGATTTGTTAGACAAGATTATTGCAAGTGCAAATGAAGAAACAAAAATCCTTCAGAAACAAAAAGATATAATTCAAAAACAATTACAGAAATATCGAAAAGAAGAAACTGAAAAATCAAAACAACTACAAGATCTTTTATCACTTGAAAAGTTGTTGAAGGAAAAACCCGCAAAAGAAGAAAAGGTAAATCTCCTTACTGAGAAATTGAAGGTTGATGGTGAAAAGTATAAGCTTCAGATAGATGACCTAAAGAAGGAACAGGTTCAAATTGAACACGAACTCCCTGAATATGTTCGTCTAACAAAACTGACTACAAAACTATCGGAAATCAAAAAACAACTATCTTTTGTAACAAAAGATTTAGAAGAGAAAATAAGTTTAAAAAAACAATTAGATGAAGATATCATCTTAAAACAAAAGGAATCACAGACACTATCGGATAGTGAATTGGATTTGAATAAACTTTTGATAAAGGAAGAAGAACTGCAAAAGAAGATATCTACCTTTTATCATGCAAGCATGATGAAAAAAGAATATCAAATTGCAGTAGAAGATTTAAAGAAAAAAACAATCTCTCTACAAAAGAACACAGATGCCAAGGCAGAGATTCAAAAGCAGTATGATGATGCACAGGTATCCTATTTCGCAAATCAAGCGGGATTACTGGCTTCAAGATTAAGCAAAGGACAGCCATGCCCTGTGTGTGGATCCTTAGAACATCCACATCCTGCAAGTCATAGTGATAAGCTTGTTACACAAGAAGAAATTAACCAATATAAAAAGAAAGTGGAACAAGCTGAAAAAGAATACCAGATGGCTAGTAAAGCATGTGCAGATGCAAATCTAAAGATGAGTTCATTGAAGAATGAGCTAGAGTTAGTGCTGAAGTCTGTTACAGAACAAGTTATTCCAATTGAAGATGTACAGATGTTTATTGATGAACATATAGTACAACTCAAAAATGAACAAGCTGAAATATCAACTCACATCAAGCAACTACAATTGCAGTCAAAGCGTTATCAGGAATTACTAAAACTGATTCCACAGTTACAACAAAAATTTACTGCTGTATCTAGCGAAGTAAGTCAAAACGAAATTGCACAGGCAAAGCTATCTGTTGAACTAGAACAGATTCAAAAACAAGTAGCGGAGATTGCCGGAAAGTTAAAGTATTCTTCGGAACAAGAAGCGAAGAACCATGTGTCTATCATTACCAAACAAATCTTAGAATACCAACAACAAATCGATCAGTTAACAAATGCAACAAAGCATGCAATGGATGAGCTAGTGTATGTAAATGCACAGATCGATATGTTGAAGGAAAAGGTATCTTCATCTATTGAAGAGATTTCACTTCAACAAAGCCAACTGAAATCACTTCAGATTGAAATCGAAAATCTACAAGTTCAACAGGAAGAGAATCTCAAGAATATTCACAATGTGCAGAGATATGAAGCTGATGCACAAGATACGAAACAGAAAATTAAATCTGAAAATGAAGCATATCAAACAAAATTATCTCGATATAGTAGCTTAAAAGAACTTGCCGATGTTGCAATGGGTAATGGTCGTTCTAGTAAAGAGAAGATTACGTTACAAGAATATGTTCAGATTGCATATCTTGACCGTATGATTCATAAGGCAAATGAGCGCTATTTATCTATGTCTAATCAACAGTATCAACTTGTGCGTAGTGCAGGAAGTAAGGACAAGCGAAGCCATGAAGCATTAGATTTGGATGTGATTGACTATACGAATGGCTCAGTACGTCCAGTCAGTTCTTTATCAGGTGGTGAGTCATTTATCGCATCACTTGCTTTAGCGTTAGGTATGTCGGATGAAATTCAATCTCAAGCAGGAGGTATTCAAATCGATACCATGTTTATTGATGAAGGCTTTGGTACATTAGATCAAGACTCGCTCAATAACGCAATCCAGACATTAATGAACTTATCTGGTGAGAATCGATTGGTTGGTATCATTTCGCATGTGAAGGAACTAAAAGAGCGTATCCATAAAGGAATCATCGTTACAAAAGACTTACATGGTAGTCGCGGTTCTGTTGCGAAGGTAGTAAATGAGGAATAAAGCATGTTAAAAATTAGAGAACTAAATTGGCAAGATGCAGATACGATTTACCAAGTATTAAAAGAATTACCTGAGAATGAAAATGGATTTATGAATCCATACCATGGCATTGATAAGGTAACATTCATGCAAGAAACAATGCCAAAACTAATGGATATTTCAAATGGTATCAATCTAAAACCAGGATATGTACCGCAGACATATTATTTCCTATGGGAAGATGAGCATATTGTCGGTGTATATAAACTAAGACATTATCTCAATGAGAATTTGAAAAATGGGTCTGGACATATCGGTTATGGAATTTTACCTGCATATAGAAATCAAGGCTATGCAAAGAAAGGCCTAGCATTATTAATTGATATCGCCAAAGATATAATCCAAGAGGATGAAATCTATATGGCATCTCACAAAGATAATCCAGCCTCCTTGCATGTTCAACTCGCAAATGGTGCGTATATTCATCACGAAGATGAAGAGGAAGTATATACAAGAATTCCAATTAAGCAAATACATGCATGTATATGGGATTTGGATGGAACATTATTAGATTCTTATGAAGTGATTTTGGATAGTTTGCAGGCTACAATGAGACATTACGGTCATACATATGACCGTGAATATCTTCGTGAATATGTCATTTTAAAATCTGTGCATCAATTCATTCAGGAGTTTGCACAAAAAGAGGGATTACAGTTTGAAGCGGTTTATCAATATTACACAACTTTACAGGATGCGGGGAATGACAAAGTAAAACTAATCAAAAACGCAAAGGAAACACTGCTTTTATTACAACTAAAAGGTATTAGAAACTTCGTGTATACACATAAAGACCATACTGCCCAAGACGTATTAGAGAGTTTAGGGATTGCGGAGTACATTCATTACACAATTACAGGTGACGATGGTTTTGCGAAGAAACCAAATCCTGAAGGAATACATCATTTAATAGAAAAATATAAATTAAAACCAGATGATTGTACATATGTTGGTGATCGTAGGCTGGATGAAGAAGCTGGTAAGAATGCAGGGATTAAACGTATTTTATTCTTAGATAAAAATACACCAGTCACACCACTATATGAGGATACAATTATTGTGGATGATTTGTTGAAGATTGTAGATTTGTATGAATAAAGAAATTATAGATAGTGCTTTATCTTATTATGATATAGAAGATACATGGTATCGCGACCAATGCTATGCATGCATGATGATGATTCATGATAGTGCGAGTTTAAAACAAACATTTCAAGAACTGCTGGATATTTTATATGTTGATAGAACGCAAAAGATAAATCGTTTGTGGTCAATTCAATCTGCTGAAGATTTATTTCATGAACCAGTGCATCCATTTGTTACTTGTGTTGCGCTATTATGTGGATGTCATATCCATCAAAGAAATATGATGATGCTTCACTTCGATAAAACACAACAAACCATTCATAAGTTGAGAGTAAAAGAAGTACTAACAAAGGATATCTTTCAAAGGAAATTGGAATCAATACGTATTTCGCAGATGATTTGGGGGACATACTTTATCAATGTGCGCCTTGTGGAAGTTGGACGATTACAATATGAATATGTTGATAAAAATATAGTTCGAATTCATATTCCATCTGATGAGAAACTTGAAGTTTTGAAAGTTATGCATTCGATTGCATGTTCTGCAGATATGATCAAACGGTACTTCAAGATTGAAGAACCACAATATGTTTGTGATTCTTGGTTGTTAAGTCCTGAGATTCATCAGCTGGTTTCAAAAGATTCGAACATTTATCAGTTTTATGAATTGTTTGACGTTTCTCAAGGATATGACTGTATTCGAGATATCTTTGATTTTGTATATCAAACAACTGAATGTGACTATCATTATTTAGCGGAAGATACGTCTCTACAACGTGCCATAAAAAAGTATTTATTGGATGGAAATCATATATACTTAGGTTCAGGGATTCTCAAATAGCGACAAACATATAATTTTGTATAATTATATTGACCTGCGGTCAAATAAAGAATACAATCAAATTATAGCAATGCACTTGTGTAGATGATATACGAGTGCTAATATCTATGAATTGTATATTTCCATGGAAATGAAGGGGGTATTTATGATACTAGAAGTAAAAGGAATAAAAAAATCCTTCGATGAGAAGGAAATTTTACATGGAATCAGTTTTACTGTGCAAAGCGGTAAAGCAATGGGTTTCCTTGGGAGAAATGGTGCTGGTAAAACGACAACATTCCGTTGCTTGATGAATGTATTTAAACAAACGGAAGGGGAATTCTTGTTGGATGGTAAGCCTTTTGATGTAAATCAAAACCATATTGGTTATCTGCCAGAAGAACGTGGCATGTATGCAAAGGTATCCCTAAAAGATCAATTAGCATACTTTGCAAAATTAAAAGGGGCAGATAATAAAAAAGCTGCTGAAGAAGCAGAGTATTGGATTGATTACTTTGGACTTAAAGATTATACAAACAAAAAGTTAGAAACATTGTCCAAAGGTAATCAACAGAAGATTCAAATTGCGCAAGCATTTATTAATGACCCTGCAATTATTATTCTTGATGAGCCATTCTCTGGCTTAGATCCAGTCAATGCACAAATCTTTAAAGATGCAATCAAAGAAGCAGTTGCGAAAGGAAAACTAGTTATCTTCTCCTCGCACCAGATGGCATATGTTGAAGAGATGTGTGATGAAATCACACTCATTGATCATGGTAATATCATCATCTCTGGTGACTTAGAGGAAATTAAGAAGAAAGAAGGACAAGATAAATTAGTACTGTGTGTAAATCCTGAGGATTCTACAGTTGTAGAGGATATTTTACAGAATAAGCTAGGCTTAGAGTTTCAGCTAGTGGATGGAGAGTATCTGATTACAAAGAATACTAAATATACTTCAAATGAAATTCTGCAGGAATTATTAAATCATGTACATGAAGTTGTGTCCTTTGGACAATATCGTCCTAGTTTACAAGACATCTTTGTAAACAAGGTAGGAGGTGAAGCAAATGCGTAACTTTAGAACTGTATTTGAATTTGAATTTTTCCAACAGATCAAAAAAAGAGTTACTATTATTTCTACAATTATCTTAGCGATTGTTGCCTTTGGTGGAGCTGCAGCTCCAGCAATTCTGAATCAATTTAAAAAGCAAACGGAATTTGAGAGTTCTGAAGGTGCTTCATATCTGAACGAATATATTCCAGGTGGATATTATGTTCCTAACGAAGAAATCGTTAAAGAACTTCATATTGAGGAGTCAAGTTTATACCCGTCTGAAGATGCTTTAAAAGAAGCAGTAAAGAGTGGTAAAGAAACAAAAGGTTATGCAATCTATGATTATGACCACTACAAGACTTACTTCCATGATAAAGGTTTTGTAAGTGGTATGGATCAATCACTAAACTCTGTATTAAGAGATCATTTAATTGCACAAAAGTTTAGTGAGAAGGGTATCAGTTATAACGATTATCAATCCATGAATAATGTTGAAATTAATGCAGAGGAAGAGGTACTTGGCCGTGATACATCGACACAGTTTCTGCTTGCATTTGCGTACATTCTTACACTATACTCTGTAATCTTAATGTTCGGTTCTATCGTAGCCACAGCAGTCGCAAGAGAAAAAGATAGTCGAACAATGGAATTATTAATCACAACGACAAATCCAAAGAATCTGATTATCGGAAAGGTATTAGCAGTTACTTGTGCTTCTGTCATGCAGATGCTTATTATCGCAAGTTCTGCGGGGATATCCTATTTCATTTTCAGAAATATGTATCCAATTGACATTCAGATGATGACAAAGAAGATGCTAGATCTATCTATGTTAGGAATGTATGTGTTCTACTTTATTCTTGGCTTACTACTATATATGTTTATCTTTGCGGCTTTAGGTTCTGTAGTATCCAGAATGGAAGATGTAAATAATGCGATTAGTCCGGTGATATTCCTGTTTGCTGCTAGCTATATGATAGCGATGTCTGCTTTACAGGGTGGAGATTCGGTCGTTCTGAAGATTTCTTCATGGATTCCATTCTTCTCAGTTATGGTAATGCCGATACGTAATGCAATCACAACAGTTGCGGTATATGAAGTAATAGGTTCAACCGTATTGACAGTGATATTTATCTACTTATTTGCAAGACTATCTATTCGTATCTATCGTTGGGGAACATTGAACTATGGCAATAAGCCAAACTTCTTTAAAGTATGTAAAGAAGTGTTATTTACGAAAGAATAGGCAATTATATGATTGCATGTACGCAAAATGATGCATGCGTATACATGTCTGAATTATAATTTGAATATAATTTAGGAAGTGCATAGTTTATAAATTTGATTTGGCATTTGGAAACTGTCACTAAAAATCACAAACAATATATTAAAACTCTGCAAATGTGTGAGTGAATAGAAAACTTCATAAAGACGGAGTTGTTATTACGATTTTTAGAATATAAATCCATTATTTGAGGTACTTAATAAAATATTAATAAAATTAGTTTTGGAAACTGTAATAAATGAAAACTGATTGAAAAAAATTAGTAATGCCAAAAAGCTAGTATTAATGGGCTGAAATTTAAATGCCAAAAAATTGTGGAATACAACAAATTGAATTTATGTAAAAAATTACAACAGGGTATCAAAATTAACTTTGAATCATATATTAAATTGCATTAAAATAAATAGATAAGGGAGGCGAACTTATGAAGATCAAGTTAGCAATGGTTGATACGGATGAGAAGTATTTAAGTAAAATCTCTTCTGTGTTTAATAAGAAGTATCCAAATGAAATTGAGATATACACATTCTCAAAGCGTGATGCATTTATTGAAATTTTCAAGAATCAAAGAATGGATGTCGTTTTAGTAAACGAAGAATTCTTAGGGGATGATTTAAGAAGAGAGAATACACAGGTTGCGTGTTTGACAGAATCATTAGACATTACTGAGGTGAATGGATTCCCTGCAGTGTGTAAATATCAACGTGTTGATCTCATTTGTAAAGAAGTTAAAAGCCTATGTGCTGAACTTGATACAAAGGTTTCATATAGTTTGTCGGGTTCTCAAAGTCCTATTATTTTATTCCATGGAGCGAGTGGTGGTTTAGGTACTTCCACAGCTGCGATTGGATCTGCGCTCCACATGGTTGAACAGGGACATAAAGTTTTCTATTTAGATTTAGAGAAGAATGGTTATACAAAAGATGTACTTGTACAGGATTCAAATACAACACTTTCAGAAGTGTTGTATGCGATTAAGAGCAATCGTGCAAATTTAAGTCTAAAGTTAGAGGCATATGTATCCAATGATAAGGGTATTGCGTATTATGCTCCATTTAAGACAATCATGGATTTTAATGAAATGAAGTCTGAAGATGTTAAGACACTATTACACGTCATTTGTAATTCGGGGAATTATGACCGTGTAATCGTAGATACAGATGTATGCTCTGATGAAATTAGAGATACATTATTTGAATTGGCTGATTGTGTAGTGATGATTGCGGATGGAACTGAAATCGGCAGAAATAAACTACAGAATAAGTTATTTGAATTACAAAATATCAGTGATAACAAAGTTGAACATCTCATGCGTAAGACAAAGGTTCTTTACTCCAAGTTTGGAAGCCAGTCTAACGCTGCAGAGATGAATGATGTGCAGGTTGTTGGTTATATCAACAAGGTGAAAGGTGATCATAGAGCACAAGTTGTTTCTTGGGTATCCAAGTTAGATGTATTCGATCACATTCTATAAACAATAAACAATGATTGGGGGAAAACGGGAATATGAGAGCGGAAGAACTTGAACAGTTTGTCGAGCGATTAAAAAATGAAGTAATGAATAATTTCCCTTTGAAGGAATTATCAGATAATGAACTGCGCGAAAAGATTGAAAATCTAGTAGAAATCAGACTAGCGAACGTATATGTTTCTATCGAACAACGAGTAGCGATCGCTGAACAAATTTATTCTTCTATCCGCGGATTTGGTTTGTTGGATTCCATCATGACAGATGACAACATTACTGAAGTCATGATTAACGGACCAAAGAATATTTTCGTCGAAGAAGCAGGTAAGGTAAGAAAGATTGAACGCACCTTTGAAAGTGAACGTAAACTACGTGACGTTATTCAGCGTATTGTTGCACAAGCAGGTCGTGAAGTTACAGAGGCGAATCCTATCGTCGATACACGTTTACCAAATGGTTCACGTGTAAACGTTGTGTTACCTCCAATTTCATTAAATGGATCTATCGTAACAATTCGTAAGTTCTCAAAAGAACCGATGACAATGAGGAAATTGATTGAATATGGTTCGTTGAACGAAGGGATTGCAAGTTTATTAGAGTTATTGATTCGAGCACGTTATAACATCTTTGTATGTGGTGGTACTGGTTCAGGTAAGACAACATTCTTGAACGCTCTATCTAACTTCATTCCAAAAGATGAACGTATTATTACAATCGAAGACTCTGCAGAATTGCAGATTGAAGGTGTACAGAACTTAGTTAGTCTAGAGACAAGAAACGCTAACTCATCTGGTGCCGGTGAAGTCAACATCAGAGACTTGATTAAATCTAGTTTGCGTATGAGACCAGATAGAATCATTGTAGGTGAGGTCCGTGGCGGAGAAGCACTAGATATGTTACAGGCGATGAATACTGGACATGATGGAAGTTTATCTACAGGTCACGCTAACTCTACTTTCGATATGATGAATCGTTTGGAAACCATGGTACTACAAGGTGCAGAAGGGTTACCATTAATGGCGATTCGTCAGCAGATTGGTAGTGCATTGGATATTGTGATTCACCTATCTCGTTTACGTGATCATTCTCGTAAGACAATGGAAATCACAGAGGTTTTAGGTGTAAATGCAAATGGGGAATATATGTTAAACCCAATCTTCACGTTTGTAGAAGGTGAAGGAACTTCAGCAGAACATGTTGTGGGTGAACTAAAACGTACTAAGAATAAATTTGTTAAGACTAAGAAGTTCCAGCTGGCCGGAATAAAACTGCCTGCTTTATTGGAGGTAGATGATGAAACCGCTGTTTAACTTTAAGAAAAAAGAAGAAAAACCAAAAGAAAAGCCAAAGGCAAAAGTAAAGAAGCCTGCTGTCGAGAAGGAACCGCAGTACTATCGCTCAAAGACAAACATACAGACATTAAATTATAAAGTCTATTACATGACAAAGAAGGAAATGATTCTGTATATATTACTTGGGTTTGTAGTAGGTGGCCTTGCAGGCTATGCCTTCTTTGGTGGCCAGTTTAAAGATGAATTTGGTGTGGCAACAAAACTAACATTGCTTGTTGATATTCTGTTATTTGTTATGTTTGGCACATTGGCAGCTCGTTTCTACTTGCCGATTCGTACAAAGCAGCTCTGTGAAAATCGTAAGCGTCAATTGACATTACAATTTAGAGATATGCTTGAAGCATTAACAACTTCGTTAAATGCCGGTAAAAACGTAACGGATGCATTTAAGAGTTCATATGCCGATTTGGGAAATCAGTATGAATCTGGTGCGATGATCATGAATGAATTAGAAGTGATTAATACAGGGTTGATTAACGGTATTACATTAGAAGAATTACTAAAAGACTTCGCTGATCGAAGTGGTATTGATGATATTGCGGACTTTACGAATGTATTTGAAATCTGTTACCGCAAGGGTGGTAACATCAAAGAAGTTATTCGTAATACTTACGATGTCATTAGTGACAAAATTACGGTTCGAGAAGATATTATTACAATGTACGCTGGTACAAAGATTGAGTTGAATATGATGCTTGTACTTCCGTTAGCAATGATTGTTGTTATGAAGCTTACAAGTACAGATTTCGCAAATAACTACGCTTCTGTTTCTGGTCTTGTATCAGAGATTGTCGGAATTACGATTGTCATCGTAGCGTACATGATGGCGAAGAAGATTGTAGATATTAAGATTTAATGATGGAGGGAATATGGGGTTTTTTACAATAACTGATATTGTCGTCATTGCGATAGGCATCCTATTTCTTCTGTTCTATATATATCTTTATTTCAAGGGGAAGAAAGATGCAGCGTTATTTGCAACTTTAGGAGATGAAGATTATCCAATGCATGAATTGTATTTTGTGGGATATGCATTGGTGAATATGTTGGGGCTAGACTTCCGTCGTAAGGAAGATAGAGAAGCTAGAAAACAGATTGCGATTTTATATGGCGAGAAATATATTGATTACTACTTGAGAGTGTCATATGCACAGCGTTTTACAATGATGTTGACGCTAATGACATTCGCGATGCCGCTATATTGCTTTACTAGAAGTTTATCCATGTTCTTATTGTGCATGGTTATAGGCGGTGTAGCATTCTATTACTATGGAACGGTAATGAAAGAAAAAATCCAGAAGCGCTCAGATGAGATGCTGGATGAATTTACCGAAGTTATATCAAAGCTGGCGTTACTAGTTAACGCAGGTATGACGCTTCATGAAGCTTGGGAAAAGGTAGCAAACTCTAATGAGGGTGTCCTTTACGGAGAAATGAAGATTAGTGTTGATAACATGAATAACGGCATACCGGAAGTAGATGCTTTATATGAGTTTGGACAACGCTCCATGGTACAGGAGGTAAAGAAGTTTATCTCCACCATTGTTCAGGGTTTAACAAAGGGTAACAAAGATTTAACGATGATGTTAATTCAACAGAGTAAAGAACAATGGAAATTAAAACAGCAGTATCTTCGTCGTAAAGGCGAAGCTGCAAATAGTAAATTGCTGTTGCCAATGCTATTGATATTCATTGCAATATTAATAATGGTAGTGGTACCGATTTTCAGCAATATTGGATTGTGAGTCTAATGAAAGGAGAAGGAAGACATGATGGATTTGATTAATGTTACTTTAATCAGAGCTAAAAACGCATTTGACTCTTTTATGAAAGAAGAGAAGGGTGCTGTTGACTTAGTTGTAATCGTTGTTTTGATTGCAATCGCTCTGGTATTAGCAGCGTTATTTAGAAAACAAATTGGTGCATTGTTAGATAGCTTATTCGAAACAATGAACCAAAAAGCTCAAGAAGCTGTTCAGTAAAACTGCTTTACACATGCCCGTCTAAACACAGGCGGGCTTCTATAGAGTTTAGCAGCACTTAGAAGGAGGAATTTCGATGTACAAAACATTAAAATCCGAAAAGGGATCGATGTCTCTTGTAGAGGCTACAATTGTATTTCCTATTGTCTTTATTGTGGTCTTTATGATGATAGTGCTGGGAAATATATATTACATTCATTCACGTATACAGTTTGAGATTGTGCATGCTGCGATTGATGCAGCATCTGCTGCAGAAAATCCAATGCAGGTAAAGATACTTAAAGATGGTGGTATTCCATCAGAGATTGGAGATAAGGCAGCCATTAAGCCATATAGACATATCCTTTCTGGACATGGAAACGAAGTAGCACAGGAAATGGAAAGCTTATTGATTAGCAGAATTAGTAAGATTAAAGAATATTCTATTATTAAGAGTATCGCTCCAGATGCAATTGATCCTGATGTGGCATATGAAAATTCAATTATTATGTCTCAAATCAAAGTTAGCTATGATTACAACATTCCAATGCCAATCAAATATCCATTCTCAAATAAGACGTTAAAAGTTCATTATTATGATGAATATACAATTCTTGTAGGAGATCCGGCAGAATTTGTCAGAAACATGTCAATGTTCATTGACTTGTTAGAGCGTAATCAAAAAGTTATGGAATTTGCTGATAAGATTAGTAATGTAGCGGATAAAATAGGGAAGTTTATAAACTAAACGGTGAGTACAATGAAAATATTTAGAAAAAAGAAAAAAGATGGATTAAGAAAAGGTGCTATTACAGTCTTTTTGACAGTAATATTGGTGCCATGTCTTGTGTTCGCTAGTGTATTCACAGACTTAAGTAGAGTAGAACTTGCGAAAGCGCGTGCTGTTTCTGCTGCTGATCTATCCTTAAATACTATACTTGCTCACTACGACCCAGAATTGAAAGAATTTTATGGAATGATGTCGTCTGTTCAATCTCCGGAAGAATTTATGAAGCGAGCAGAGAAATACTTTGTAGGGATGCTTAAACAAAGTGGAGTAGATGATGCTCAATCTGCACTCTTTATAGATGCAGTCAGAAATTTGATTAATGGCGAACAAGGAAAAACATCAAATTTTTTGAAGATGTCGTTTGAAGAAGAACCGACAATTTCAGCTGCTGAGAATGGAAAGTTAACCAATCCAGTACTAATCGAAGATCAAATTGTAGAATTCATGAAGTATCGTGGAATTCCGGTCATTGTTCAAAAATTACTAGAACGATTTAAGGTTTTTGGTAATCAAACAAATGAGGTTAAAAAGGCAGAGGAATATGAGCCGACAGCAAATGCAAAGCAAGAGTATGCAAAAGCTGAAGGTGAGTTAATGGAGGCAATCTTTAATACTTATTTTGTTCTCTTTAAATATCAGCAGGTTGTTAAGGATTATGAGAATTTCTTTGGTATATCAGGGAATGAACTTGCAAGTCATTTTGAATCATTAGAGTCTGATGTTAAGAAAATCTGGAACGATTACAAGAAGGCAAACGAACTTGCAATATTACGATATATTGCAGCAGATGATATTAAAGAGTTAAAGTTTAGACCAAATACAAAATTAGAAATGAAAGCTGACGAGGAGAAAGAGGTCAAGGATTCAATCGCGTCGGAAGAAGAAGGGAAGTATTATTTAACCCAAGATATTTACGATGATCTTATTAGAGAGTTTGATGAAGCATATCAAAAAGTTACACAAACAGCTCAGCAAATTCGAGATAAGATGCGTCCAATTAATGAACAGTTGCCAAGTGATAGTGATGTAAATGAAGTTATCTATGCAATTGAAGTTCAGAGAGCATTGCAAGTTGGTGGTAAAACATTGGACGAGGATCTTGAAACCCAGGTTAAAGATTTGGTTGAAGTCACAAAGAAAATGGCTGTTATTCAAGATTTTACAGTACAAGAAGGTGAGACCCTACCAAGCGACTGGAAAAAGCAAGCTAGAGACAGAAGAAAGAATGGAAGAGATTTCTTAAGGACATTAACTCAGGAAGGTAATGAATATCAAAGTTTAACTTCCAGATATATGAATCTTGTAGGTGGACGAGATGCAGTTAATAAAGTAAAGAATAGATTATACACCTTTACTTCAGAATACATGGGTAGTGATGTTACATTAGATGTATTTACGCATGAGATTAGCGAACGCTATTCTAAAGAAATTGCAAATCTAACGACAATGATTGATTATCTTACTGTTGTAATCAATGGCGGAGATATAACAATCGATGGTAAATATAAGAATTTAAAAGAGCTTCAAAAACTTAGAGAACTAGTTGAAAAATATGTGAACACTAAGAATGATTGGAGTAATAAAGCCCATGGAATTCCAAATAATGAACATGGCCAAAAGGATGTTCAAGAAATAGAAGGGATTGCAGATAAAGAAAAAAATGATCCAAAATCTCCAGAAGCACAGATAGCTGCACTTGAAAAGAGTATTACAATAGAAGCATTAAATGAACTAAAGCAAAGATTGCAGAATACACGCTCTCTTCTTGAAAATGCAAAAAATGCATTAGAGAAACAAACGTTTGGTGATATAAAACTAGCAGATGTCTCTACAGGTGAAATGTTAATTAGCACGACGAAATCATATGTATCTAATGATATCAAAAAGATAACAATGTCAATTTCATCTGGTAAAGAATATGCAAATCCATATAACGATCAGCTGGTTAAACCTTCTGAAGGTGAATTATATAAGAAGAAAGATATTAGTCGAAAGGTAAATGGAAATGATCCAAATTTAGACAATGTCAATCCAACCGATCATATCCCTCCACTCTATGCAGCATTAAAAAAACATTTCGGTGATCCTTCAGCAACAGAGCAAAAGGTAGATCAATATAAGAAACAGAACGATGAATTCACAAAACAAGGTGAAGAAAAAAAGAAGAGTGCTCTTAGATATGACTCCTATTTAGTTGATCCAGGAACGGGAACACTTCCGGCTGTTGGAAGTACTGGAGGTATGTTATCACAGTTGAAAGAACTTGCTGAATTAATTGGGAAAGTAGCCAATGGAGATATTACTGAAGTTGCTGCAGATGCTCGAGATAAATTATTTGTAATAGAATATATTATGGATATGTTCTCGCACGCAACATATAGTAATGAAGCATGGTATAAGCGCGAAGAAAAAGCAAATGGTTCATTATTACATGCAGAAAATTGGGATGCATTGAAAGATAAATATTCAAGTGCATTCAAGGAATTGAATCTATTTGAATACACGGATAATGTTTCTCTTACAAATCAATTGATTTCTAATGAGAAGAATGCATTATACTTAGCAGAGGTAGAATACTGTCTGTATGGTAAGGCAACTTTAAAAGAAAATTTAGAAGCCTCATTTGGTGATATATTTAAAATAAGATTTGCAAGTAATACACTATCTGGTTTTATTAATTTCTGGAGAATTACTGACAGTGCAAACGGAACTGCAATTGCAATTGAAACAATATCAGATGCAATACAAGCAGCTACTTTGGGTATTATTCCTGCACCACTTACTAAAGCAATTTTGATATTAGCATTAGCAACTATTGAAAGTGCAAATGATTTGGAAGTAATTAAAAAAGGATTACCAGTAACATTCTATAAATTAAAATACGATAGTTGGAAGTTTGCACTTGATTTAAATGGTAATGATAACGGAAGCATTAAAGGAGATGACGGAGAAGACCATAAACCAGAGGATCCACATGGCTTGTATTATTCTGACTATATGTACGCCTTCCTTGTAAAACAAGCTTTAGGAGATTCATCTTATACAACACTGCTAAATAGAGTAGGTAAATTAGTTGAAGGAAATATGAAATTGCAGACAGGCAAAGACTGGAAACTTGATAATTGTATAGTATATTACCAATTAGAAGGAGAAGTTAAAGTTGATCCATTAATGTTGACGTTACCACTTATTCAGTCTTTTGATGCTAATGGCCGTAGTGCCAAAGATGTAATTAAAACATCAAAATGGGCTGAGTTTAAAATCAAACAGACAAAAGGTTATTCATAAGAAGGAGAGAAAAAATGAACAAGAAATTACTATCAGGCTTATGTGCAGCAGTACTCTTATCAGGTTTAGTAGGATGTGGACCTAAGGAACCAAAACAAGATACTACAACAAGTACTTCAACAAACGAAACAGAAAACAAAACAACAACTACAACAAACAGTTCTGAAGTAACTGAGAAGAATTTTAAAGACTTCCCAGAGACAGATGAAAAGTACTTCACATATGAAGAATGGCAAGAAGGTTATGCTATCTATAGTTGTACTTCTGATGACAAGGTTGTTCGTGTACCAGAGGAAATTAAAGGTAAACCTGTTATAGCGATTGCACAGCGTGGTATGGCAAATCTTGAAAAATGTGAGGCAATCGTCTTACCAGATACAGTAAGATATGTTGGAGAGTCATCTTTTGGTCGAGATAAAGCATTGAAGTACATTTATTTAGGAACATCTTTAGAAACTGTAGATGATCACGCATTTTTAGGAGCAAGTTCTCTAGAGTCTGTTGTATTTCCGGAAGGAACAAAATCAATTGGTGAATTGGTATTTTCAGACACACCATCAATCAAATCGATCACAATACCTGAAAGTGTAACTGAAATAACAGACTTATTCTACTTCCCGGAAAATTCAAATAAGAATGTAGAAATTCATACACCAAAAGGATCAAAAGCAGAAGAAGCTGCGAATAGTTTAGAACTCAAAGTAGTAAATGACTAAAGGGGAATAGTATGAAAAAGAAATTATTATCGGGCTTATGTGCAGGAATCATGCTTGTAGGTTTAGTAGGTTGTGGACCTAAGGAACCAAAACAAGATACTACAACAAGTAC
>ERZ773233.1035-NODE-1035-length-16782-cov-5.565254_pt1 | contig 16782 bp, 10 predicted proteins | sample MGYA00580991_ERZ773233 | MGnify/ENA primary metagenome ERZ773233 (study PRJEB29015, sample SAMEA2738178) | human oral metagenome | biome: human oral; feature: human-associated habitat; material: saliva | place: China | collected 2161 ...
GAGTCAGCAGTTGTCCGATCTCTTCATAGTGCTTATAGAGCTGCTCTCCAGTTGCAGTAATTTCATCACTGCAATAAATAAGTTGAAGAGATGCTCTATCATAGCGAGCAAAGACGTCTTTGTGAACTCCCTTTTCAACCCCGTCAGGTTTAATCAGCACAAGTGTGCATTCAATGTTCTTTTTCATGCGTTTTACTTTTTGTATTTGTGAAGATATATACTATACATTTCTGATTTAATGTCAAGTGAATATAAAAAGTGATGTCTGGAGAACATACTATGAAATGAAAAGTAGAAATCTGATTTCTTCAGTTTTTTTATTGATTTCTAGGAGAAATTGGCTAACCTTAAATGAGATTTCAAAGTATTTTAAGTTTAACTGTCTATAGAGTAATGAAAAAAATCTGGCAAGTCTACCTCTCAAATCTTAAACATGTTTTTTCAAATCGAGTTGCATTTTTGATTGTTTTGGTATTGTGTATATTGCCATCTCTTTATGCTTGGTTTTATCTAAAATCTTCTCGAGATCCCTATGGGAATACCAAAGGTCTAAAAATCGCAGTTGTTAACGAGGATCTTGGTGTGGTATTTAGAGATCAGCGAGTCAATATCTGAGCTGATGTTGTGAATGAACTTAAAACAAATGATTCGATTTGATGGGTGTTTGTGGATAGTCAAGTTGCTCAGGAGGGAACGAGACTTGGAAAATACTACGCATCAATCGTTATAGAAAGCTGATTTTCAGAAAAAATGGTGAGTCTTTTAGATGAGTTTCCAAGGCATCCAGAGATCCATTATACTGTCAATGAAAAAATTAATGCTATTGCTCCAAAAATTACCGCAAAAGGTGCCTCTAGTATCAAAGAAAATATCCAAAAATCTTTCCTGGATTCATTAAATCGTGTCTTGATGGAAAAACTTAATCTTATAGGTTTTGATCTCAAAAATAGTAAACAAAGTGTTTATTCGTTGATTGATTTTGTGCATGATGCTCGTGCTAGTTTAGATCATCTCGATCAAAAAATCGATAAAATGCTGGAATTTTCGTATCGTTCAAGGTTTAGACTTGAGGAAATGTATGGTAAGGTTCCAGAGGTAAAAACAAACATCAATGATGTTCAATCAACCCTATCCAAGAGTTCTCTTTTAGCACAAAATAGCCTTAATTTTCTTAGTACAACTCCGGGGAAAATAAAAGGGTACAAATCAGACCTTCAAACAATAGCAAATGATATTGATGGAGAGTTTTCTCGTATTCTAGATAAAGCAGATCAAAAAAATCAGAATTTTGCTCAGGATCTCCAGCGTATCAATCCAAAACTCTCTCAACTTGAGCAACAAGTAGGAAATCAAGCGGCTTCTCTCCAGCAGGTAAGATTGCTTATTTCTAGCTTATTCCCAGGATCTCCGCTAGTTACAAAGCTTGATGCCGCGATTGCAAATCTCAATACTGTGAGTGCAAAAAGTTCTTCACTACGTGGAACGCTTTCTTCTGTCCAATCAGAGGTTCAGCAGACGATTGATTTTTCAAGAGATACTCAAAAAGCAATCACTTCACTTCGTGATGATATGAGGACAACATTGGATGAGGTGCATACTAACTATCAAAATGATATTGAGCCGCTTCTCACTGAGGTGCTAAAAGAGATTGATACACTTTCACAGCAAGGGACTGAAAAGCTGGATACTTTAGAGAAAAAGCTTCCTCAGGTAGAAAAAAATATAGACTGAGGTATCGAAATCCTCAATACAGAAATTGAAAAAATTAGGTCTTTTCAGGACAAGCTACCTAAACTCCAGTCAAGTGTTCATATCATTGATAATCAACTACAGAAACTCAAAAAAAGCTGAAAAGTAGAGGAGCTGATACAGCTGGCGACATTGAATCCAACGCGTTTTTCTGATTTTGTCTCTGAGCCAGTAGAGCTTGTGGAAAACAAGCTTTTTTCTATTCCAAATTATGGATCAGCAATGTCTCCGTTCTTTACGACATTAGCAATTTGGGTGGGCTCACTCTTAAGTATTTCACTTTTTACAACAAAAACGAGAGAAAAAGCATTCCAAAATTTTAAGTCTTATCAAAAATATCTGGGGAAACGGCTCTTTTTCTTGACTATTGCACTTTTGCAGGGGATTGTAGTCTCTCTTTGAGATATGTGGCTTTTGGACGCCTATGTGGCAAATCCGCGAGCATTTTTCTTTGCCTCATTGCGAGTTGCTCTTGTCTTTTCAATGATTGTCTATACTACTGTTTCTACATTCTGAAGTGCTGGAAAGGCAATTGTTATTATTTTCCTAGTACTCCAATTATCAGGAGCAGGAGGTACTTTTCCAATAGAGCTTTCAGGTACTTTCTTTCAATCAATCAACCCATTTCTTCCATTTACTTATGCGATTGCAGCAATGAGGGAAGCCGTTGGGGGAGTAGTCTGGGAGATTTATCTACCAAATCTTATTATTTTACTTGGATTCTTTGGGGGATTTTTACTGCTGGGGCTATTTGTGAAGCCACTGATTGCTGGCAAAGTTGAACGTTTTGAGTCAAAGTTTTCCGAGTCAGAGCTTGGAGAACACTAAAAGACTAATTTGCTTGTCTAGAATTCTTTCAATCAAATCACAACAAAAAATCATCTCTCTCACTTGTCAAGGAAAACAAGAAATCTGATATCAGATTTTTTTGTTTTTTCTTATTTTTCAGCTATACTTAAGCTAAGAAATTTACTCTTAAATAACCAGCTCATGCAAATAGTAGATAAAACGAATATTCCACTCATTAATATCAAGGATCTTACTTGGGGATATCCTGAGAGCAAAAGACAGCTTTTTAAAAAGTTCAATCTCCAGCTTCAAAAGGGTGATTTTCTCGTTATTACAGGGAAATCTGGAAGTGGGAAATCAACTCTCGTAAAGTTTTTGATTGGACAGCTTAGACCTCATAAAAATACTGTTTTTTATAAAATGGAAGATCTTGCAGTACTTGGTGAGAGTGAGATCCAGAGATATAGAAGAAAAATCTGAATTATTTTTCAAGATTATCAGTTGATCCAGAGTCTCTCTCCTCAGGAAAATATTATTTACCCATTGCTCCTTGAGGAAGCTCCACTCGCAGTCATCAAGAAAAAATATGAAGCGGTAAAAGATCTCCTTGATCTCTCAAGTATTGAAATTAAAGATATCAAAAAACTCAGCTGAGGAGAAAAACAAAAGGTCGCAATGGCAAGAGCGATTATCCATTCACCAGACTTTATCATTGCTGATGAACCTACAGGAAATCTTGATCCAGAGAGTACGTTTCAGATGGCAGATATTCTTATCAAGGCTAATCAAATTGGAAATACTATTGTTTTGGTTACTCATGATGAGGCATTATTGCAGTACCTCAAGCTTAATACTCAGCTAAAAATGCTCTCACTCTAGAGCAAAAAACGAATTTCTCAATTTTTACCTAGCCATTAGCAAAGATACCAATGACCAAAACAGAGGAATTGCTCGAGAGCCTAACGCAAGAGATCAACGAGCTTTCGATCGCCTGATATATCAAGGAAGAAGCTATCTCTTCTCTAAAATATCTTCATCGATACAAACTAAAAAATATAGAGAAAAATCTGAATTCTTTTCGTGAGTACCTTGTTTTTCTCAATACCCAAAATACTGAAAAAATCAATAAACTGTGCCCATTAGAAGACAAAAAATCTGCAAAAGATCTCCTTTCAGATTTATATTATTTTTTCTCACCTCAGAAAAAACTCACTAAACAAGCTGAAAAATCTACTCTTCAAAAAATCAGCAATCATAAGTATGAATTGCTGACTTTAGTACAGGGGATAAAGGGTATTCTCGTGCTGAGTATTGATGAGTTCTGTAATGCTTCAGCGACCAGAATGAGCATTCATCAGATGCTTATGAAAACGACATGATGAACTTGCCTTTAGTTATAGAGTTTATCAAGGATAATACGAGTAGACTGAACCTCTCAGGTTTCGTCTGCTTTTTTTGACCTTGGAAGATGCTCATAGAGCCATTTTTGATAGAGTCCAGGAACTCTGATACAACCATGAGATCTAGGTTTCCCATCACTTCGTCCTTGATGGAGAAAGAAACCTCAGGTGATATGTAGTGCATAGGGCATCGGTGCGTTATCATATTTTTTCGATTTGCGGAAAATCATATCATGCTGCAGATCAAAAGCTCCGCTCACAGTTTTGCGGTAAGGGAGTCCAATAGATACATAAGTTGCAAGTTTGAGGGCTCAATCTTCATAGTAGGCAAGTGCATGTTTTCAGTCCTCAACTTTTGTGACCACTAGCATATGATCAGCATTCTCATCTTTATATTTCAAAAAATCCTCATTTTCAAGAAACTCTTCCCACTGAGCTGGAAAGACCTCTTTTAAGTCTGGATAAATCAATGGAAAACTGAGTGTTTCGAGATTATCGTATTTTTGTATTGCCTGAAATTGCATTGGACTTGGATAGTTATTTCGCTCTCTCATAATTTTCTCAGCTTGTCCATATCCGAGCACATTTCCAAGATTTGAGCCAATCATTTTCCCTCTTCCTTTTACCGCAAAAGGTGTATTTTGAAACTTTGCAATCGAATCAGTATGAATGAGCACCTCATCAGCTATTTCTTCTTTGTTTTTTGCTGTTGATTCGGTTGTAGGATCAACTTGTTCAGGAGTATTTAAAGTATCAAAGAGTCTGGCTCTTTGCTCTTCAAGATATCAAGAATTGTGATCTGGACCACTGGAAACAGAGATCCCTAGCGCTCAAATCAAAAGTCCTGTTTGTAATTTATTCATATTCAAAAAAATCTGAAAGATAAATAGCAAAATATTTTGAAGCAATACTATAAGTATTAAACAATGAATGTCAATAGAAAAAGGCGGGAAAATAAAAAAACAATCAGTTTTTTTGTTTGCTGATTGTTTTTCTGTCTAGTAGTGCTTATTAGCTCTGAAAATAGAGTTCTGCATATGGGATAAACACTAACGCAATTCTAATAAAAATCGCCAATATTACCAAAAAGCTCAAGATATTCAGTTTTCATTTTTTATAATTGATTGCTTGAGAGCCTAGGAATAAAACTACGAGAACCCCTAATCCAAGCGCTGCTGCTTGGCTAACTGCAAATTGCAGGTGAGAACTATATTGGAGAATATCATTTCAGAGTCTTTCAGCATCTCAGGTTGAAAGTGTCTTTCCAACCGCTGATAAAAGGCTGAGAAGATATTCGGTATTTGCTCTAAAAGCCCCCTGCACAATATGAAATACTGCAAAGTATCCAAGGGCTAGTCCAACAGAGATAATATTCCATTTGGAAAGGAGTTTTAGAAGTGATTCAGTCATCCATTTTCCCTGTTCTGGGAAAATAAAATCATGTGCCTCTGCTGTTTTTGCCTTTGCTCGGGTTACCTCTTTTACTTTCTTTACCGATTTAGAAAGCTGTGATGGTCGCTGGCTTTTTTTTGTTTTTACTTCAGATTTTGTTGATACTTTCATACTAGTCTCCTATTGAAAACTAAAAAGATACCTAAGTATACCTTCTTTCTCACCAAAAAGCAAAAAAATCTGAAATTTCCCCTTATTTTCTCTTTACATTTTGATTATTCTATTTTATGTATAATCTTCTTAGTTTTGGAATCTTCTATTTTCAAAAATGTTCCCTTAGTATCTGAAGCCCATAATCATTGACTAGCCTCTCCTTTCCCATGATCATTACAGGAATATCTCCTGGCTGATTTTTTAGAATATCTGCCAAAAGTTGGATGCTTTCTAAATTATCTGGCAAACTTGTGATACAGAATAGCTCTTGATCAGGTGTTGTAGGTCAAAGAGGCTCAGAATTCTGATCTTCTTGATCTTCGTCACTGATTTCAAGAGTTTCATCGTCTTCTTGATCTAGTTGTTCTAAGTTTTCCTCTTCCTCAGCCTCATTATCAGCAAAAATTTCCTCTGGATTCATCTCTTCTGAGCTAAGTCCCTCCTCAATGCTCTCCTCGTCATCTTCATGAGAATGTCTGCTCGGTTTTTGCTCCTGGATTGTACTATCAGCGCTCTCTGACTTGATTTTCTCGATCTGTTTACTCTTTTCTTCACCGTATCTCTCTTTTTTCGCTCTTACAACGGTCCATTCAGGATCGTATCTGCTTCCAGCGAGTTTGATCAGCGTCTCATAGTCAGTTTTAATGATTTTATCTAGATATACTCTACCATTACTCTTGCTTCCATAAATGATCACAAGGTCAAATTTCTTGAAATCTAGAGCATCTCTAGTAAAAAACTCCCAATCTCCAGAAATATCTTCAATTTTAATGAAAAATCATTTCTTCTTTGCTCTTTGAATCTCCTTGATATACCCGTGGATGATAAATTTTGGATAATCATTTTTTTCTAAGACTTGATTGAGGAAAGATCCTTTCTTGATATATTGGTAGAGTCCATCCAGTGGATTCCCAGAGATAAATGCCTTAAAGGTTTCCTGTTCCATCATGAGCCTCTCCAAAAGGTTAGAAGGCTGAGCTGGCTTCATTTGGATTTTGGTATCGACCTGAAGACCACCAAAGAGCCCAAAATCCGCTGTTGCAATATTCTTTGTCCAGTCAATTAAATTCTGAACATTTTCTAGTAATACATTTCTATCTCCAAAGGCATCTAAGGCACCAGCCTTGATCAGGTTTTCTAGAGATTTTTTATTGATAATACTTGCACACCTCTTGAGAAAGTCTTCTAGAGAAGTAAATTTCCCACCTTTTTGTCTTTCTTGCTGAATAGTTTCTCAGACATCTTCCCCAATCCCTTTGGTAGAAAAAAATCAAAGTCTGATGACATCTCAGATCGCAGCTACATGATTGAATGATTCATTGACATCAGGTCCGAGTACAGAGATTCCCTTGTTCTGAATTTCTGAGATATAAAAGCTCTGAGTATCAGTGTCTTCCTCAACCGAGCGAATCAATGCCGCGGAAAACTCAAGTGGAAAATGTGCCTTGAGATATGCTGTCTGATAGGCAATCATCGCATAACATACCGAGTGCGACTTATTAAACGAATAAGAAGCCGCAGGCTCGATCATCTTCTCATAGATATTGGTTGTTGTCTCAGGTTTATATTGTTTATAGGTTTCTCCTCTTGTTACAAATTCTTTTTTGAGCTTTTCGATTACCTCTTTTTTCTTCTTAGCAACTCATCTTCTGAGCATATCTGCCTCACCTAGTGAAAACCCTGCCATTGCTTGTACCAAAAACATCAACTGCTCCTGATATACCGCAATTCCATAGGTCAAACTCATAATAGGGGAGAGATCTTCGATCAGTTTTCTATTTTCTTCTTCAGCAACTTCAGCTCCATACTTTTTTGTAAGTTCAGCTCTTAGTTCTGCACTCATATAGGAAATTTCCTCTCTACCATGCTTTCTCTCAATATATCTTGGGATAAACTCCATCGGACCTGGACGATAAAGCGCATTCATAGCCACGAGATCATTGATTGAGTTTGGCTCAAGCTGGATCAAAAACTTTCTCATTCCTTGAGATTCAAACTGGAAAATTCAGGTCGTATCTCACTCCTTAAATACACTCTCATAGGTGAAAGTATCGTTGATATCCGGCTGAAATGAGGTAGTTTCCAAGAAATGTTCAAAAATCGGATCAAGGGTTTTGTTTTCTTGTTCATGTCTGGCTTTTATGATTTTGATACAAGTTTTGATGATTGAGAGGTTTCTAAGTCAGAGAAAATCCATCTTCAAAAGTCAGATTTGTTCTAGTGTTGGTCCATCATATTGACTCACAATAGTGTGATCATTTTCCTTGACATATTGAGCTGCAGTATAGGTAGAAACAGGTTCTGGAGCGATGATGATTCCACAGGCATGAACTCCAAGCTGTCTAAGATTCCCCTCAATCCCACAGGCAAGATCAAAAGCCTTCTTCACATTATCTTCAGTATTATAGATATTTTGCACTTCTTCAAACTCTGGCAAGGGATCATTAATCAGGCTTCTGAGCCCAACTTTATCAGGAATCATATTAGAAATCTGATTTGCCCTTTCAAAAGGCACTCCAACCGCTCTAGCAGAATCCTTAAATGCCGCTTTTGTTGCAATCTTCATAAAGGTTCCAATCGAGCAAACCTTCTCCTGTCCATATTTTTGTGAACAATAGTCAATTACTCTCTGTCTCTGCGTATCCTCAAAGTCGATATCAAAGTCGGGCATTGATATTCTCGCTGGATTCAAAAATCTCTCAAAAAGGAGATCAAATGGAAGCGGATCAATATCCGTAATTTCAATTGCTCGAGCAAGGAGAGAACCAGCACCAGAACCTCTTCCTGGACCTACTACGATCATTTGTTTTTTTGCTCGCCTCACATAGTCTGATACGATCAAAAAGTAGGAATTAAATCCCATTTCTTTGATCACTTTAAGCTCGTATTCAAGTCTATCAATATACTCAGCTAGACTATATTTAGAGGTTGGAAGGGGGTAGAAATCTGTATATTTTGCGATAAAGTCTTTTTTGAACTGTGTATAGCTCTCATGAGTAAATCTTTTCAAGTCTTCAGGGGAAGTCTCAGGTACTGACTTTTCAAGGACTCCTTTATTCGATATTTGGCTGAGTGCTATGAGCGTATCATTATCCCAATCTAGTCTAAACCTCGTCTTAAGCCCTCTATATGATAGAAAGCGAAGTTCAAACTCATATTTATTCATAGTAGGCATTGCAGATAGTCTTGATTGAGAATAAAGTCAAATAGTCAGTTTTGAGTGTAGTGTTTTCTTCTCCAAAATCAATTTGAAAACAATCAAAAAACTGACTCCTAATACAGAAGTCAGCTTTTTCTGCCAAGTATTACGACTAAAACGTCATTCTCTTCCATTTTCCATTGATACGAACTTCTCCATGGAGATAGCGAACGCTTGCTCGTTGATAGTCTCCAACTTGCAAGGGGACAGTATATATGCCCTCAAGTTTCTTATCTTCATTGGACCAGATAAAATCTGACTCTTTAAGATTTAAGGTATAGGTTTTATCTCGGGTAGAGATGGTCCATTCACTTTCAAATCTTACGAGCTCAATGAGCTCAGATGGATGAGTGAATGTAATCATCAATGAGGATTGCTTTGTGATTTGGCTAGTGAAGATACCGGTTTTCCAAGAAATAGGTTCTTGATAGCTATCTTCACTCTTTGAACATGCAAATAAAACCATGCTCAAAACTACGAATACTACGATTTTTTTCATTTTCTAAATGTTTTTTTTATGTTTGATACTCTCACTATAATGATTCCCTCACTAAAATCAATTCAAAATATTGACAAAATAAATAAATATAAGAAAACATATAAAAAATCTTGTAAAAAACAAAGAAGATAGTAAATAAAAATATAGTATAAAACTGGTGTATTTGCTTTTCTTAAAAATCTTTTTAAAAAATTGACATTTCCAAAAAAAGATATATAATATTGTTGTCGCAAGAATGATAGTAATCTTGTGATAGGAAAAATCCACTTCCTTTGGAGAATAACGTTTTAGATAGTACTTCTGGAATAAACTACAAAAATCAGATTTTTTCTGATGAGTTTTTCAGAGTGTGAACAGTATTCTTCACAAATTGTCTTTGTAAACGAATAAAAAGGTTCTACACACAAGCCGTTTTATTCATAAAAAAAGACAAGATGAAACAACCTTCAAGAACTCATTTTGGAGGGATGTGGAAAGTTTTAGCAGTGATTGTGATCTTTTGATATACTGTTTCTAGTGTGCTTGCCTCAAATATTACAAGTATCAAGAATACAGAATCAAACGCAATTACTCCAGCTTCTAGCCTCCAAAAGGAAATTGAGACTGATGTTGCCTTGAGTGCTAAAAAGGTATGGAACAACTTGGTAAATTTTATGCAAGATGGTATGGATGGTGCTTCAACTGGGATCGAAAAATCTCAGAAAGAAAAACCTGATTCAGCTTCTGATATAAAATATCCAATCGTTCGTAGCGTTTTACCTCAGACAGAATCAGCACTCTTGCCTGCTTTTTGAGATATCAGTACTGATCCTCATAAAGCAAGTATTGAAGCTCTCGCTAGTATTTGAGTTATTCAATGATGAACAAGTGGAAAGTATTATCCACATAACTTTGTTCGTACCAGTGACTTTATCAGAGTTGTACTAGATATTTATAGATACAAACTTGGATATTCACTAGAATCAACTAACGGTCTTTCTGATCAGAGTTTTTTCAAGCAAGATTATGGAAATGCACTTCTTCTCAAAAAACTAAATACCGCAAAAGCTTTATGATTTCTTGATCATCTAGGGACAATTGAGCTTGATGCTCTAATTACTCCTGTTCAAGCGATGCAGATCCTTAACACTATTTTAGATCTCAATCCATATATCGGTCAAAAAGAGAAAGTAAATCTGATTTCTTCTTCTGATACTCAGTTTACTAAATCACAGATGGCCTGATATTTGGCAGATATTTTCCAGTTGGAAAAAAGTATCATATCACCGGTATTTAATGATATTAGTAATCATAGATATCATGCGGCAATTACCAAATTAGCACAGCTCGGGGTAGTAGCTGGTAAGAATGGTAATTTCTATCCAGACAATGATGTCCTTCGTGCGGACTGAATAGTTATGCTCGCCAATAGTTTACTGGCTCAGCAGTGAAAAGCACTTGTTATTACTAATTTTACTCATTTACCAAAAATCAATGATACAACCTATTTTGCAGCCTTTGCTCCCCATCTGGAATATTTGCTTACAAATGAGATATGAGATTTTCTACTTCGTAATGAACAGTCAGGATATCTGTTTTTACCTCATGCTCAGCTTACTAAGTGAGAGGCTTATCAGCTTGTTTCCCAAGCTACTAGAGTTAAGTTGCTCAACATGGATCAGTGAGAGACCTCCAAACCGATCACGAGAGGAGAGCTAGCGGATCTTATCGTTCAGGCTTTTGATTTTGCTCCTAAAGAGTCAACACCCTTAGCCTATCAACCTACTTCTGAACCTCAAAGTGCTAATACTAAAAACCAAGCACTCAGAGAGGAGAAGAAATGATTTCTCGCTACTTTACTCAAAGATATGATGGATACACTCTAGTTGATACCAGTACTTGGAAAAAATAAACAAGGTTAAACCTCACAAAAATATCAGACTTTTTTGATCTTTTGCTTAGTATTTAAGCATTTTATACTTAATCATATAATACCATGAAAAAAACAGACACAATTAGATATAATAGTTATGAAAAGGATATTGTTCAAGGACTTGAACCAAATGAAGCGTTATACCTTCAGAAGAAATCTGCGAGGATGAGAAAAAATACGCAGCAAGCAGATATTTTGAGACCTCAGGAAGCTGAAATCAATGAATATATTTCTCATACTTCAAATGCGCTTTCTAGCACATTGAATCTTAGCGATAGCTTTTCTTCTCAGATGAGAAATCAGGTTTTGAACACCAAACATGACTTGCATCATCTCTTTTCTCTTGAACACTAAAAAAGTTCTAGATGACAAGCGAGAAATCTCCACAAAATGTGGAGATTTTTTTGTTATTAAAAGATGAAAAATCTGATGAGAAATCACTGTTAGTGTATGAGTAATCCCTTGTTTTTTAACGAAACAAAGCCTCCTTAGACCATCTCTCCAACCTCACAAAAAAGGTGAAAATGGAGGTTAAAAGCTGAGACTTGTCCTATTGTTCTTGGAGTGGATTTTTGAGGTGAAGAGGAGAGGAAAAAACTGGAAATATTTGGGAGTAGATTGGAGTGGTTTTTGGGTTTAGTTTGATACCCGAAGATCTTTCAAAGGAAAGTTAATGTGGCTTGTGGGGTACCAGGAGCAGAACAGTGGCTAGCAGTTACATTAGATTATCAGAGGAGTATTAGATGTCAGAAGGGATAGTTGATAAAGCTAGAATGTGTTTACATACCAGGCACGCTCCATGAGGGGCGTGTTTTTTTGAAAATTAATTATGTCTCATGAATATTATAACCCCTATAATAAGTCCTATAATTGGAGAGAGAATACATAAACATGTCATTATAAGAAGCTTAGTTTTATTTTTTAAAAAAATATAATGTGTAATTATAATAGACTAACAGATGCACAGAAAAAGCTTTTTAGGTACTCTATTTATGGGATGGTAATTTTTTGTTGCCTATCTTTTTGTATTGAATATACTATTCCATTTTATATTAAAAATTCAGGGGAGAAGATACCAGATACTTTAAATTTGTTTTATTTGATTATAAGTGTTTTTATTCCGTTACTTGCGATACTTGTCTCTTGATGGTATTCATTACATGTTTCTCAAACCGTAAGATTACCAAATAGATTAGATAAAATAATTTTTTTTATATCTTTATCAACTCTTTATTAAACTTTCTCCGTTTCCTCTAAAATCCAAACTTTAGACGAAGTAGAGATTTAGATTTTTTTATTTTCAAAAATAACTCCCTCATTTAAGGGAGGTACAAAGCAATGGTTAGTCTAGAGATTAGTGGGAGGATTGCAAGAGGATAATCTAATCATAAAATTTATTTTTTATTTGATATATCAACCAATATCGCATTCATGCCGCTGTAGAAAGTTTAATTTGAGGAGCAAATTTTAAGAAAAATTTAGGTCAAAGTATGTCTTCATTATCAAGTAAATAAAATTATTGAATAGTCATTTTTTGAGGAACTTTTATTTTTTGTTGTAAAGGGATATACTGCTTGTATTTGTTTTTGATAATCTGATGCAGATCAATAGAATTTCAATCTGAAGCATCCTCAATACTAATTATTAGTGCATATTTTTGTTGAAAATCTTTAGGATCCAAATCTCATCTAACTAGGTGTTGTAATAATATTTCTCGTTTTCATCATTTAAATGCACTATATGTTATTTCAAAAGTTTTCACGGGGTTCCATTGTATTCTATAATCCTTATCACTTTTAGTAAGCTTTCCAGGCACTCTTTTCCCATTACTGTTTAAATAATATATATTTAAACTTATATCTGACATTGCATAATCAGCCTCTCATGATGAACTTACAGGTGGCAAATAGACAAGAGTTCATTTTATTCTTATTTTCTTATTTTTCCCTTCTAATTCAGTAGGAACATCTATAAGAATCTTATGTTTATCTACTAGTTGCTCTTTATTATTTTCTTTTACTAATTCTCACATTATACCAATATATATAAATGTGGCAGAATTTTTAAAACTATTTATGGCTCTTAAAAAATCAGGAATTCAATATCCTACATATTGATTTATTTTTGATAAATTTATATTAGAATCATTTGGTAGATTATAATGAGCAGAGTGTATTATTAAAGCTTTAACCAATTCAATTGGAGGATTTACTCAAAAACCAGTATTTTGTAGGTATGCATAAATTTTTCAAGCAATCTGACTCACTATTGGTGTAGAAAAACTAGTTCCTACATCTTCAACAATTTTATTTTTTTCTCCTAATAAGCCAATTACTCAGAGTCAATTACTACGACCATACCTATCTACATTTCATCAATAATGAACCACATCTGGCTTCCTTATATTAGGAAATCCAGTCCTTGTAAATGGAGAAGGTTCGTTATCTTTTGCTATGGATTTTAGCGATTCATTATCTGCTATAGATCATACTGTTAAAATATTAATTCAGTCAGCTGGAGATGCGATTTTTGAATCTGAAGAATCTAAACAATCAGGATATTTAACTTCAGAAAAAACTGTATGATTGCCAGCTGAAACGACAAATAAAACATTATAATTATATGCCAATGTATCAAGCTCTCTAGTTAAAAAATCTTTTGATCACAATGGGTCACATGGGTATCAAAAATTGAGCGATAAATTGTATATTTTATATTTATTTCAACATTCATCCAAAATTTGTTTGATAGCATCGATTAATTCTTTTGGATTTACAGTACATTTTCATGATGAATCTTCTTTTCTTAAGATATGCAGATCTACAATTTTACTTTCTGCTGTCAATTTTCCATTTTTCTGAAGATCATCTAACATTCTAGATCAAAATACTATGCGAGATCATACCATTGTTCAGTGATATCTATCCGATTTTTCTTCATTATTAACAAAATCCTTTCTTTCAATTAGAAGCTCTTCCAAGATTTTATGGTGTTCAATTCCAGAATCAACTACAACCACTATGGAATTTAAAATGGGTTCTTCTATTTCCACATCATCAAAACTATAATCTGTTATTTCTGATCTAGAAACTTCTATATCATATACTTTTTCAATCTTTTGTGCTGGTCAACGAACTGACTCAGATATATCATCTAGAAAGTTTGATGGGAATACTCAATATAAAATTTTTGCATTACTATTAGATATAAAGAATTGAGTATCTTGTAAGTTATATTGTTTTACGGCTTCTTTATAAATAGTTTCCCCTTCTTTCTCAGATATCGCATCATGTAAATATATGAAAACCTTTTGATTATCATTTTCTATAATTCAAATTTCATCTTTATCAATAGGTTTAATCTCCGTAATAGCAGAGAGAAGAGCTGAGTCTTTCTTATTATTTTGTAATGAAAGTCTTCCAATACCATTCCTAAATTCTATTAAATTTTTTAATGTTGAAGATACAAAAAAAGATCATTCCTTTTTATGAGCATGAATATCGATATTATAATAATCTAATAATTTCTTTGGTTGTGCTGATTTTGACAAAGCTTTACTATGAAATTTCATTTCAAAAAATGCCTTATCTCAAATTATTTTACTAAATGCTGGCTTCCTTTGTGCTATATTTAACATAGAATCAACTTCACTCAATCTTTGTCTTTTAATTTCTTCAAAATTTTTTTTGTCTCAAAAAAATTTAGGTTCAGATCCTCATCCGGGTTTTTTAAAGTCTTTTTTATTTATCTCTGGAATTTTAAATAAAGGATATTCTATATTTATCATCTTAGTTATCTCTTAAAGAATAAAAATTTTTCTTATTTTTTGATTCGATCATTTAATGTAGAATCTGAAATTCCGGTAATGCTCTCAAAATCTTTATATGTATATCTATTGCTTAATGCAAGAAGTTGTCTGATAATATTTGTTATATTTGTTTTAAAGTCTTTTTTATTTCCTTGTCAATGATGTGAAATAGATTTTAATTGATATATTAAGATTTCTGTTAAAATGTAAGTAATTAAAGTTTGTTTATTTTTTTCTGCTTTTAATAACCATTTTTTTATTGCTCTATCAACCATCTGCCTAATAGTTGCTCAAGATATTCATTCGGATTGACTAGCTAGATTATTTAATTCGGGTGTTTTAAACTTAAAGTCTTTAAGGTATATTGAATATAATTTTACAAGGGCTGTTTTATCTAAGAGATTTAAATTTATAGTATATTCAAATCTTCTTGTAATAGCTGGATCTAAAAGGTGAGAATGATTTGTAGCAGAAATTAGTATATTATTACTATTTAGTTGATCTATGTGTTGTAATAAAACAGTTACAACTCTTTTTAACTCTCCCAGTTCACTTGTATCATCTCTTTGCTTTGCAATTGCATCAAATTCATCTAAAAATACAATACAATTTTGATTCGATGCATCTTCAAATATTTTTCTTATATTCTTGCCTGTTTCTCATAAATATGATGATATTAATTGATCCAACCGTATATGCATTACAGGTAATCATAATTCACCAGCCAGAGCATAGGCAAATAGTGTTTTTCATGTTCATGGAGGCCCATATAATAGTATGCGAGTTGTGGTGTTAAGATTATGATTCAAAAATAATTCTTTATTATTGTGATTGTTTATTATATCTTTGACAATATTATAATTCATACTAGAAAGTACTATGTTATTAAGATTTATGCTAGGCTCTCTAAAATCATAAAGCTCTGATTTTTTAGGATCATTGATTGAATCACTTAATGAAGAGGGTGATAGAAATCATTTACTATCGTTTTTTAATGTTTTTGAATAAGGTTGTATATAAACTTTTCTTAACTCTTTTGCAACTTTGTATTTTTTTTCTTCTTCAAGTTTTTTGATAATATTATTTATAATACTGTCAGCAGCTTCATGGTCTCATTTTTTATATGCTTTTATAATGTCAGAGACTTGTTTTATAGTTACCATATGTTCTTTTTTATTATTAAAATAAATAGAATGACAGTATAATATATAAAAGATATCCGAATTCAATATTATTTATATTTTTTCGGATAAGATTATTTGATGCTATTAACTAAAATCTGTATTATATATTTCATAATTAGGGTTTTGTGATGGTTTTTTATCCGATAGGTCTATTTGTCAACTTAACAATACTAAAGAATCATTCAAGATAGGTATTGATATGTCCCTTTGTTTATGTGAAATTTCTCTGGATGTGACTGCGTCTTTGAATAGGGACTATTTCTATCCCTATTGATCAGGGCTGTTTTTGGGGGGACGGTCCTCCTCCTGAAATCAGGGTAACCACACTTCTCTCTCATAGGACTCATAGCATGCATAAAGCTTTTTGTAGACGATTCTTTTTCCCATTTTCTAATTTTGAAATAAATATTTATCAGGCTTCAAGAAGGATTGAGTATCTGACTTGACTCTCTTAGCTATAGCCTTCAGTGGATCTGATTCAGATTTCTCGAACTCTTTGATTGTCCTAATCTCCTGAATAGGAATTTTCTCACCTCTAGAGTTATGCATGTGCAGAATATTGTGGATGATAGCTAAGAGTTCTTATTTATAGCTAATTATTCTAGTTTCACTACCCCGTGTATTGGCTAGTTAATTG
>ERZ773233.1037-NODE-1037-length-16762-cov-6.086551_pt1 | contig 16762 bp, 17 predicted proteins | sample MGYA00580991_ERZ773233 | MGnify/ENA primary metagenome ERZ773233 (study PRJEB29015, sample SAMEA2738178) | human oral metagenome | biome: human oral; feature: human-associated habitat; material: saliva | place: China | collected 2161 ...
TTCACTACTTAACTGAAAACCTTTTCAACTTCTCCTTCTAAAAGCAAAACCTTGCTCCTCTTGCTAGTTTACGATAGAATAGAAGGGAATACACAGGAAAAGAGAAGATAGATGATTACTAGAGAATTTGATACCATTGCTGCTATCTCGACGCCTCTCGGTGAGGGAGCGATTGGGATTGTCCGCCTAAGCGGGACAGATAGTTTTAAAATCGCGCAAAAGCTCTTTAAAGGAAAAGACTTAACCAGCGTGGCTAGCCACACCCTCAACTACGGTCACATTGTGGATCCAGCTAAAAATGAGATTCTGGATGAAGTCATGGTCGGAGCCATGCGCTCACCCAAGACCTTCACCCGAGAAGACATCATCGAGATCAACACTCACGGTGGGATTGCGGTGACCAACGAAATCCTGCAATTGGTGATCCGCGAAGGCGCTCGTTTGGCTGAGCCTGGTGAATTTACCAAGCGGGCCTTCCTGAATGGTCGTGTCGATTTGACCCAGGCTGAGGCGGTCATGGATATTATCCGCGCCAAGACCGACAAGGCTATGAACATCGCCGTCAAGCAGTTGGACGGCTCCCTGTCTGATCTCATCAACAATACCCGTCAAGAGATCCTCAATACCCTGGCTCAGGTCGAAGTCAACATCGACTATCCTGAGTACGATGATGTCGAGGAAGCAACAACCGAGATCATCCGCGAAAAGACCACCGAATTCGAAGCCCTCTTGACCAACCTCCTCAAGACAGCTCGCCGTGGAAAGATCCTTCGCGAAGGAATTTCTACTGCTATCATCGGGCGACCAAACGTCGGTAAATCTAGTCTCCTGAACAACCTCCTGCGCGAGGAAAAAGCTATCGTGACCGATATCGAAGGGACGACCCGAGACGTCATCGAGGAATACGTCAATATCAACGGGGTTCCCCTCAAGCTGGTCGATACAGCTGGGATCCGGGAGACAGAAGACATCGTCGAACGCATCGGAGTGGAACGCTCTCGCAAAGCCCTCAAGGAGGCCGACCTGGTCCTTCTGGTCCTTAATGCCAGCGAGCCTTTGACGAATCAAGATCGCCAGTTGCTGGAAATCTCACAAGACAGCAACCGCATCATTCTTCTCAACAAGGTCGATCTCCCGCAACAAATCGAGTTGGATGAGATCCCTGCAGATCACATCAAGATCTCTGTCCTTAAAAATCAAAATATCAACCACATCGAAGACCGTATCAACGCCCTCTTCTTTGAAAATGCTGGCTTAGTGGAGCAAGATGCCACTTACCTCTCCAATGCCCGCCATATCTCTCTCATCGAGAAAGCCGTTGAAAGCCTCCAAGCTGTTAACGAAGGCCTGGCTATGGGCATGCCAGTGGATCTCCTTCAAGTCGATTTGACCCGCACTTGGGAAATCCTTGGAGAAATCACAGGGGATGCTGCACCGGACGAGCTCATCACCCAACTCTTCAGCCAGTTCTGTCTTGGTAAATAAAGTCAAAAAAATCGTATGTTTGAAACATACGATTTTTGTATTATTAATTTCCTTGGTCCAGACTTTGGACGGTTTGATAGGCTTGGTAGATCAAGAAGAGTCCTACTGCTGTCAAGAATGGAATAGCAAGAGGGAGTTCTGTCTCAATTTGACCAAATGGTGAATTGCCGACAAAGTGAAGGCCAAAGCCAGCTACTAAATAGAACCAACCCGGCAGCATCAACTCCTTGCGACCTTTTGTAGCTTGAAGGATCAAATAGAGACCTACCATGAAAAGAGCTGTGTAGACCCAGTGAGATACAACCCCATTCATGATCCGCCCTAAGATACCAGACACTGCATAAGAGAAGCCTTCTGGCATGTCTTGACGGATATAGGCAAAGTCCTCTACAATCTGGAAACCAAGACCAGAAGCAATCGCTAAAAGGAAGATAGATTTGATGCGACGCACATTGAACAAATAAAGGACAAAGAAGATCGGAATCAACTTGAAGGGTTCCTCAAAGAGGGGTCCTGCAATAGCACTCTCATACTGGTTCCAAAAATCACTATTAGGCGCTACAGCTTGAATCATCTCATGGAAATAGGTATTGGCAAAACTAGATAGCCAACCTGCGATAAAGCCCCCACCTAGAAGAGAAAAGAGAACTGGAATCCAGGACAACTTCCACTTCTTGGCAAAATGAAAGAGAGCCCAAACAGAAGGAATCGCATAAACTAGGAGCAAGAGGACAGAGATACCAATAATCCCATACTGGGTCCCTGTCATCCAACCAGCTGTGATAGACTGTGTCTCATAGGCCAGACCAATGGAGAGCAAGAATAAAAATAGAAACAAAATCGATTTGCGTTTCATAAAAAACCTTTCTTAAAACAATTAAAAAGGCTGGAATCCCAGTCTTTTTGTCTATATGGATATTGTAACAATAAAAGCTTAAAAAGACAATAAATGGCTACGGAAATAGCGACTGCTGGTTCACCTTCATTTAAAAATGAGATGTTATTTCAATCCATATTCCCGTTAAGATAGCGACCTATTTTATTGTCTGCTTACCAGCTCTAATAGAATTTCAATCCACGCTCCCGTGAAGGGAGCGACACCATAAGTATCGAAGCGTGTCTCATTTTCGTTATTTCAATCCACGCTCCCGTGAAGGGAGCGACAATCTTGATGCAGACATTGAAGCCCGTAAGAATATTTCAATCCACGCTCCCGTGAAGGGAGCGACTAAAGCAGATGAAGTTAATCAACCAAACACAACGATTTCAATCCACGCTCCCGTGAAGGGAGCGACATGATTACTATGGATGGAATCGTCCGTCTTATATCATTTCAATCCACGCTCCCGTGAAGGGAGCGACCACCTTCTGAGATGGTTGCCCATAAACCTGAAAAATTTCAATCCACGCTCCCGTGAAGGGAGCGACCAGAAGTCACAAACGATAACGCAGCGCTTACTATCGATTTCAATCCACGCTCCCGTGAAGGGAGCGACATCGAGCGCGGAACGCATAATCATTGCGATATTCATTTCAATCCACGCTCCCGTGAAGGGAGCGACTCCACTGCCTCACTTCAAGGCAAGTGGATCACTATTTCAATCCACGCTCCCGTGAAGGGAGCGACTAACACCAGATACACTCTTCAATGCTAGTAAATTTATTTCAATCCACGCTCCCGTGAAGGGAGCGACCTGAAATCTTTCCTTGAGTTAGTAGACAAAACAGATATTTCAATCCACGCTCCCGTGAAGGGAGCGACTGACGAATCACACGAGGAACCTATCTCTTACCAAATTTCAATCCACGCTCCCGTGAAGGGAGCGACTGCAAGGTCTGAGTTCAAGTTCATTGAGAACGGATTTCAATCCACGCTCCCGTGAAGGGAGCGACGAATTTTGATTGCCGGAATTATCACGTTTTTCTAATTTCAATCCACGCTCCCGTGAAGGGAGCGACTTGGCAAAAGGCTGTCTATCACTTATTGACCAAATTTCAATCCACGCTCCCGTGAAGGGAGCGACTGATTTAGGTAATAACTTTGCAACGACTGAATCGATTTCAATCCACGCTCCCGTGAAGGGAGCGACCACAAATTGCTATGCTTGCGTTTTTGGATGGGTTATTTCAATCCACGCTCCCGTGAAGGGAGCGACTCGATTGTATTCTTCTTGAAGATCTAGCAATTCTTATTTCAATCCACGCTCCCGTGAAGGGAGCGACATTGCTCGGGAAGTTCTCAATCGGCGTTCCCATCGATTTCAATCCACGCTCCCGTGAAGGGAGCGACAATTGGTGTTTGAGATGAGAGCTTGGCAAGAACAATTTCAATCCACGCTCCCGTGAAGGGAGCGACTTGTTCATTTGCTTGCTTGACAGCAGCTTCAATATTTCAATCCACGCTCCCGTGAAGGGAGCGACCTGACCAATTAAAGACCAGTGATGCAGATATCAAATTTCAATCCACGCTCCCGTGAAGGGAGCGACTAGTTGACTTGTACAAGCACCCGTTTTCCTTCACTATTTCAATCCACGCTCCCGTGAAGGGAGCGACAAGTTGATGTTCAATGATCGGATCCCATTTAATTCTATTTCAATCCACGCTCCCGTGAAGGGAGCGACTGAACAAGGGTATGTTGCTAAAGCTCAATACACTATTTCAATCCACGCTCCCGTGAAGGGAGCGACGGTATTGCCGGAGTTAAAACCTAAAAAGTTAAGGATTTCAATCCACGCTCCCGTGAAGGGAGCGACGTATTCAGCTAAATGTTTAGGATCAATCCAGCTTATTTCAATCCACGCTCCCGTGAAGGGAGCGACCCAGCGTTCTAGGTTTTTTCCTTCCCAATATTTATTTCAATCCACGCTCCCGTGAAGGGAGCGACACTTTCAGAAATCCACGATTCTCCAACACGGACAATTTCAATCCACGCTCCCGTGAAGGGAGCGACACGGTATTGATCAGCACCAATATCACCGCTTTTATTTCAATCCACGCTCCCGTGAAGGGAGCGACACGTTCCCGAACGGGAACAAGCGTAGAGTGAATAATTTCAATCCACGCTCCCGTGAAGGGAGCGACTGCTAGTGGTTCAATTAACCCACTGGACTGGTTATTTCAATCCACGCTCCCGTGAAGGGAGCGACAGCGCAAAGTTGCACCGTTTATGGCTAAAATTGATTAATACAAAGGAATTAATATTCCCTAAAATTCAATTTTGCCATTAATTTTTCTAATTTTATGCGCGAAACTCCTGCTTTTTTATGAGCAACTTCGATTCGCACTCCTCGTTTTAAAGTATTAATACTCCTATATCAGGATCATAACTTGTATCTCGTCCAATAGTCTCCACTCGATTTTGCCAATTTTTCCCAAGAAAATAAAAGCGAATACTGTCGGAATCAGGGTCAATAATATCTAGTAACTTAGACTTTATTTCCACAAATTCTGCGGGAGCAACTGAACACTCAAATACTGAATTTTGAACACGTTGGCCATAATCAACGCATAGTTTTGCAACATGGCGCAGACGCTTCCTGCCTTTTGCTGTTTCAGTATTGACATCATATGTCACCAGTACCATCATATATACACTCCTATATCATAAATGGCGGATATGACTCTAATTCCCCACGAATAGCTTTTGCTAATAGTTGGGCTTGAACATAAGGTAAGAGCATCATTTTCACCTTTTCTTTAATATATGGATGTTCTACTTCCATATGTTTTCTTTTCTGCCAGAGTTCAAGAAAAGTTGCACGTCCTTTTTCTGATAGAAAAACACTACCGTTTTCCTTAAATTCAAAGTCTTTTTTCGATACTTGACCTTTATTTATCAGAGAAAATACAAATCTATCTACAATAAAGGCACGAAACTCCTCTACTAAATCTAAAGCTAAACTAGCACGCCCCGGTCTATCAGTATGGAAGAATCCAACGTAACTATCGAGTCCCACTGCTTCCAACGCAGATTGGCATTCGTAGGTTAGTAAACTATATCCAAACGATAACAAAGCATTCACACAATCTAACGGTGGCCGTCTAGTACGACCGTTAAACTGGAACGTCTCTTTATCATTTAGGACAAAATCATTAAAAATTCGAAAATATTGATTGGCTGCTTGACCTTCAATCCCCAAGAGGGAGTTCTTATCTTCAACTGACTGAACCTGTTCCAACGCCCAAGTCAGTCCTGTATTTACCTCTTCAAAGAGATGAGTATCAATTCGTTCTCTATGATCACGCTTAAAGCGTAGTAAATATTTCCTAGAATTAGAAATTTTTGCGAGTATAAATCTTTGAGCATACTCTAATGACAGCTCGGCATCAGCTAAACGATACTGTTGCCTTCTAAGTAAAACACTTCCATTTGTTGCTCCAACAAACCGACCGCAAAAACGCCCCTGAGGAGTATGAAAAGATAAATTGATCTGATGTTCAGCGCACAACTCGATTAATGATGGAGATGCCCCCAAGTAAGAAAAACATACAATACCATCAATAATTCTATATGGGAAACGACTGATGACTTTTCCTTCTTGTTTTATGACGATATTATCTCTTTCTCGAGTCAAATAAAAGTTATCTTGCGTTAAATATAATGTATTAAGAAGCTTTTTCATAAGCCATCCTCACTTTTTAGAGCATGAAAAATATAATTATCAATATTGCGATTCTTCTTGCTTAAGCGTGGCATGCAAATATCAACCAAAGAACACAATTGACAATTTTTAAAATACTCAGCTTTTGGAACTACTTTCTGCTCATAATATTCGTGCATTTGAGAGGCTAAAGAAACTACTTCTTTTCGTAATTCAGGAGTAATTTCTATTCGTTTCTTTTGATTGACACGATGATAATACAGATAGCTATACTCGATTGTACACTCAAGAGTCTCTTCTAGGCAAATAGCTTGAGCAACTAATTGAACAATATCATAAATATCTTTTTTGTCTTTTCCTCGCTTATATTCCACGATAACTGGTAGCCACTTACCGCTTCTACCCTTAAGTTCAATTCCTCTTTCATTTTTATGAAACTCAACAACATCTAATATCCCATAGAGCCCTAGCTCTTTTGATGATACATGCATTGCCCGTGAGATAATAACATCATTACGTTTCTCTTTTATATAAGGATCGTCTGCTTTTTTGTGTAAAATCTGACCATGAGCTGTTGCTTCATTATCCGACCATTGTTGTTCAATATGTATTAAACTCCATTGGCGTTTACAAAATTGGAAATGCTGGATACCAGACAACATTAAATAGTCATTTTCCGCGTAGACCATATTATAGTCCTTCTAGAATATCAACTTTCAATCCTTTATTTTCATATTCTGCCAACTTCTCTTGATTAAGATGAATACCGTAATCTTCATAAGTATTCTTTTCCTGGTTTTCTTTGTCAAATTCAAACAAGTCAAAAACACGCGCACTAGAAATATTTCCTAGTTTATTTGAATGAGTGAACCAGAAGACTTCCCTAACACGCATTGAACCTTCAGGACGTGCAGAAGAGGCATCATTTTCGAAAAGACTTACTAGCGCTTGCTTGATCACCTCTACATCTTCCGTAGAAAATCCAGTTTTTTCAGCAAAATTTGGATTAATAGATCCCTTCAACAAATAAACTCCGTAATCAACAAAGTATTTCATTCCCATGGTATCAGATGACCGTCCACTTTCATTTTTAGCTTCCATTCCGTTTGTACTTCTTGTAATCTGTAAACTAGAGATTACGATTGGTTCCAACGATTTAGCCATATTTATAGAAACTGGTCCACGAACACCAATTGATTTTTTCAAATAAGTAAAAACTTGACCGAATGAACGGACATCTAACCACAATTTATTAGCTTGTTCTTCGATATCTTCATCAGAGTCTTTAGCATTAAATTGATTAGAAAAACGTTTTTCAAGTGAGCGAAACTCGTCTTCAATACGGTCACCAGCTTGAACAAAGGTTGGATGACCAAAATCTTGCATGCGATTTCTAATTTTGCGCTTGATCGCCACATCAGAAATTAAGCCATGTCCTTTCGCATCTGTTCTTGGCATATTACCTGATAAGGGATCACCATTAGCATTTGCTTCGCGTACTTCAATTGTTACCATAAAGTCAATTTTATTTTCTAACATAAGCTAGTTCCCACTTTCATTTTTTTCTTGTTTAGTATAAAAATATTGTTTTTTCACTATAATAACCAAAAATAAATTGATAATCTAGAGGATCATTTATATCTTTATTCGTCATTAACGGACTTAATATAGCAATGATTTCTTGGCGCTCTTTTTCCAATTTATTATAGATTCCTCTGGAATTTAATTTAACTGTTTCTTCATATGGTTTAATTTTATTTGCGAGGTTCATCATCAACTTAGCTGGCTGACTTGTATAGGCATTCCAATACCTTTCAGCATTTGTTATCCTATCTTGATTACCACCTTCTATTCGATATCTCTGAGCTTCCATTAACTCAAAAATAGCTAATAATCGTCCAAATAGATAAGAACGATTAGTATTTTCATGGTCTACCATTGGTTTAAACTCCCTTCCATATTGTTTATGTAAAACTGCTAAACTAACTTGTTGCAATGAATTCCAACATTTTGGATAATTCTGTCGATGTTTAATGTTAGCTTCTAGTTTTTTAACGATCGTATTTGGAATGGCTTTTCCATCAATCAATGCTGTCACTAATTGCTGATATTGATCGCTTCGAAAACTATCATTGTCTAATTCTAGATAACGTCCTCTATCTACACCATAGGCTGCATTAATAATCTCGTTGAAATTCGGTGTTTTTTGTTTATAAATTCCTGATTTTGTTTTTGCTTCCCACGAATAAGTATCTTGCCAATTTTCCAGATTTTTTAATAACTGAGATACTTGAAGTTGACGGAAATATTTTAGAGCAATACGACCATTACTTGTTTTGTTTAAAATTGCAATATAATATGTAGCATCGTTTCCAAATAATTTTTGCCCCTTTATAAATGAAGATCCAATCTCTTGATTTACAGCATTTGGTCTAATCAATTGATGACTTTCTTCCATATCGTCTTCTTCATCCTCAAATAGGCTATCAAACTCCGGTTTAACAATATCTAATTGACTTTTATTTGCCAAATCATCACTAAACCAGTTAATAAGATACTGTGATGATCCTAACCAAGTACTACTGTTATTATTTTCAAGCAAATACTTAATCATCAAATGGATTTTTTCAGAGGTTTCATATCCTACACTAAAAACATCTTCGCGTTCTTTAAAACGTCCTTTATAAGCTTCTCCTTTATTACTAACAGAAATGATTTTAGCATTTCCCATTAATCCTCTATGCTTATTTGTAATTGTCTCATTGCGTCCACTTATATTACACACTCCCATATTATTTTGAAATGCTCTTACAAATGATATAAAGGATTGATGTAATTCTTTGTATGTCGTTACGGATTCATCTTTGAAACCATTGTATTGTACAATTGAAAACTCAATGAAACAAGCAGATAAATCAATCGTTTTACTTTTTTCATTCGAATCTTGATAGGTCACCTTCAAATTTTCTCTTTGATAGGATTCACCAAACAGAGAATTTAAAACGATATTTAAAAAATCCTCTCTAAGTATAAACCTCTGAATTTTTGCTAAATAATCTTTAACCTCATCTTCCTTACAAAAACTGACCCAATTAGCAAGTTGATTATGGAATTCTTCGTATTGGGATTGACTAACTTCTTGAACATAATAAGATAGCTTATCCACCAAAGGATGTGGTGCCGGATTGCTACCAGACCTTGCAACAGAATCGCTAGTTACAGGAAAAATAATCGATTGATTATCTGGCATGAATTCCGCTTTATAAAAGGTACCATCTTTATTCAATTTGATGAGAATTATATTATTGCCATTCGATTTCAGACTGGTATGGTATAGCGGAAGCAATACAGGAGCATTTTCACCTGTTTGTTGATCTACTAATCCAATCTCCTCTGCTTTTTCATATGCGTTTAATAGAGAAGTAAAAAAATCCATTAGCTTTCTCCTTTCTCCATCTCTTCATATTCGTTATATTCATCATCAACTGATTTAATTTGACTAGGTATGTTAAAAGCATAGCTGGATAATGTATTAACTATTTCACATTCCTTCTGTGACTTAAACTTAATAATGCCATCCTCCATAACTGTTTTTGCGAAATAAGATTTTAATGGTGTTTTTTTATCTGTTGGGTAGGCAAAGGAATGAAACATAATTCCTAAATCGATGGAGAATCCATCATAATAGGATGGGCTGTTCTCATATTCTTCTTGACTAATGTCATCCACCAAGGCAAAGCATTCCCTGGTCCCAAGAAAAACATCCCGTCTTCCACCTTTTCGAATAGACCTCTCCATAATCGCTTCATGTTTATTTGCCTGTCTATCTTGCATCAAATCTTCACGATTCTCATTCCAAACAAAATGAAACTTTACAAGATACTCTACATCACTCAAATAAGAAACATAGCTCAAGTCAGCACTGTAATCGTGTAACAAAGCACGAACACCATGCAACTCAGTTTGTATTTGATTAACAACCTTAACTTCAGTTATTACATTTGTAAAAGTAGGTTTATGATATATACCGTCAACTATTCCTTGCAAAGCCTGTCGAGTCGGAACCGAATACGACGATCTTTCACTCCCACCTTTAGTTGCTGGATTCGTAAACAATGCCCTATCGCCACGAACTCTAGCATAGAAATTTCTTGATCTATACAAAGTAAAGTCCTCCTTCTGTTCTTTTATATTGCTATTTTAAATCTTGCTATAGAAAAATACCTAACTTGTTTACATAATAAAGTTTTGCATCTCTATAGTAATTCCTTTCTTTTCATGATAATACCCATCTGATAACACTAGTACATTTCCATTGAGATACGATTTTGTTGCTTCTAAAATAGGATCATGTTCACGCACATTTACAGTATAGGATTGTAATTCCTTTAAGAGCCTTTTTATAAGCTGAAAATCTCCTTCTGAAGGATAGTCAGACACACACAACTCTTCCAACCGAGATAACTTTTCTATTCCAGCTCCGTATGGAACTAAAACTCCTATTGTCTCATTATTAATCAAGTTCATCTTTTGTCCAGCTGTTTTAAATGCTTGCCTTATTCTTCCTTTAAAGTTAGGTCTTAATTGGTACTCATTTATACTTAAATAATCAAAAACTGACTCCCCATGTGATGATAATGGATAATTCATTGAAGATTGATTATTCGCATAGTAATATTCAAAGAATTCTTTATTTAAAAGTGAGGTATCAATTGGAGATGAATTTTTATGTAGTATGAACTCTGTTGCTTCTTTCTTATTTTTGATTTCTTTAAGTCGTGAGATATTCTCCTCCTCATTCATAAGGTTCACTAATGTAACTTGTCCTTTTTGACGCTTTCCTTCACGGTTACAACGTCCACTAGCCTGAACAATTGAATCGATTCCAGCATAAGAACGAATAACTTGATTAAAATCAACGTCCACTCCTGCTTCAATTAATTGCGTACTAATACAAATAATTGGTACTCCATCTTTTAAATGCTGCTTTATTTCTGATATCATATCAAATCTATGTTGAGCACACATATTTGTTGATAATTGATAGAGAGGACGATCTGTCAGTTCTTCAAGCTTTGTATAGAAGTTATCAACTGTTTTTTTGGTGTTAAAAATTACAAGTATGGACTCATTATTATCTAAAACAAAGTCAACTAATTCTGTCAGGTTTGTATATTGATTCTCTTCATTAAATTTTCTAAGTTCTGTTCTTGCAAACACTTCTATTTCATCATGACTTAACTCAACTATATCAGGACATTCAGCATTATTCCCACCATAATCTAGACGATGAGTTATTGTGGTTGAATCATAGGCAGGCTGCGTTGCTGTACAGAGGATTATCGTCGTATTCATGACTTTATTTAAAAAGTTCATTGTTAAATTAAACAAAGTTGTGACTTCAATAGGTAAAGATTGCACTTCATCTAAGATCAGAACACTATTTGCCAAATTTGAAAAACGTCTTATATTAGAAGATTTTGTCTTAAATAATGTTTGAAAAAATTGGACCATAGACGTTAGAATAATTTGACTATCCCAACTATCAATTAAATAATCTAACATCAATGTCTTTTTATCATCATTATCATTATCATCATTTTTATGAATTACATTTGAATGATGCTCCAATACACCAGCATCACCTGTTATTTTTTTTATTTCAGAAGCATTCTGCTCTAAAACAGATAAAAACGGAGTAATGTAAAAGAATCTCGATTTTTTCTGCTTAACAAGCTGATGGAAAGCATATCTCATACTAAGGTTTGTTTTACCTGCTCCAGTTGGTAAATCTAATCGATAGATTCCAGCTGAATCGTTTTCTCCTCTTTCCTTTACTCTCTCACTAATTTGTAAACGAATTTCATTTAGCCGTGTAGTAGGCTTACCAAAACCTCTATACTTTTCTTCTATCCCTCTTAAATATGAACAATTTAATTCTTCCCTTTCTTCAAATTTTAAGGGTTGAACAATTATACCGTAAGCATTAATAGTGTCTAATATATCTGCATTTTTTAGAAACGATAAATAAACTCTAATAAAACAACTTGAATAAAAATCTTTTTCACTTTCATCAGACCACTTTAAAGTAGACCAGGCTTGTTGATAGTTCTCAAATGCTTTGTTAATTAAATCATCTAAAGAGATATATCCATAATAAGATAATTGACTTTCTAATTTTTGAGCAAAAGGTACAATATCTTCTTGATAACGACTGCTTTCGGTTCCTTCCAATATTCGATACCGTAGCCTGTTATAAGCATATTGAGAAGTATTTATCGCTTCATCTTGGAATAAAATGTCATACATACCATGATGGGATGAAATAACGTAAGCGCAAATTTCTTGAAATAACTCTCTTTCTGTTTTCTCTACATTTAAACTCTTCAAACAGGTTTGTATCTTTTGGAAAAGATACCTTGCTCCAGCCGAGGAGTGATCAACATGCTTATTAGGATGCAATAAGAGTTTATCCTGAAACTCTTGATTAGCTTTCCCTAAATCGTGGTACAAGCCCAATAAAAATAAAATGTCCCCTTGTTCAATAACGTTGGCATCTTCTCGTGCCTTAGTCGCAACATTAAAAGAATGATCTTGAAGTGATTGAACATTCCCATTATTATCCTTATGAGCTAAAATCATAACAAGCCCCGCTAAATTCTAAATGTTATAATATTAACTACATTTTACTCCTTACTTCCTCAAAAATCAATTCATTACATAGAGATATTCCGTCTTTTCTTGACTTTAGATTTACACACAAAAAGGAACTCGCATGCACGAGTTCCTTTTTTCTTCATGTCCCCTGCCGGAATCGAACCAGCAACTACTCCTTAGGAGGGAGTTGTTATATCCATTGAACTAAGGGGACCCTATAAAAAAGAAGCGAGATTACTCCCGCCTCCTTGTTCGTCTTAACGACGGATTTCTTTAATACGAGCTGCTTTACCTTGCAATGCACGAAGGTAGTACAATTTCGCACGACGTACTTTACCGTAACGTACAACTTCAATCTTTTCTACACGTGGAGTGTGTACTGGGAATGTACGTTCAACACCGACACCGTTAGAGATTTTACGAACAGTGTACATTTCAGTGTGTCCTTGACCTTTACGAGCGATAACAACGCCTTCAAAGATCTGGATACGTTCACGAGTTCCTTCGACAACTTTCGCGTGTACACGAACAGTGTCACCAGGACGGAATGCAGGGATATCAGTACGAAGTTGACCTTCAGTCAAACTTTGGATTAATGGATTCATTTTTCTTCTCCTATCTTACTAATCTTGTAGTTCTAGACAACAGCGGATTAGCCGTTTTTTTAGTGCATCCATTTATGCACAAAGTATATTATATCAAAATTCTAGCAAAAGTAAAGATTTTTAGATAAAAATTCCTAAAAGAATGGCTAAAAACCCTAAAAAATAGGTCAGCATCAGATAGAGACTAAACCTCTTCTTCTCTGAAAATAGCTCTGTTAATTCCGCATTAAAAGTAGAAAGAGTTGTTAAACCGCCACAGAAGCCTGTTGCCAAAATGCTATACAGTTGCTTATCTTGGATGTGATTGTAAAAATATCCAATAAAAAACGCTCCCAATACATTAGCCATCAAGGTGCCTACTGGCAGAGCAGCCCTGCTATTGACCTTAGAAAAAAGGTAACGAACAAGAGCTCCTAGACCGCAAGCAATGAGTAAAAACCAAATCATGCGGTCACCTTCCTTCCAGCCCATAAAGCAATGCAAAGGCTGCCGCCGATACTCAAGGCAAGGTATACGATCAATTCTGGATAACGGCCTAAATCCAACAATTTGAGCGAATCTAATAGAAGACCTGAAAAAGTCGTCAATCCGCCACAAAATCCCGTCGACAAAGCCAATAACAAACGCTTGGAAACTAGCTTGCGACTGAGATAGCCTTTAACCAAATAGACTAACAAGAAAGTTCCCAAATAGTTGACCAAAAGTGTCGCTAGCGGAAAATGTCCCGTAAATGTGAAAAAGGATGACCATTGATAACGAAGTAAGCCGCCTAGCATAGCTCCCAAGAAGATTGCTAAAGAATTTTTTACTTCACTCATCTTATTTGCTTCTCCTGAAAAGCGCGTGAATGCTTTAGGATGTCCGCAAAGGTCGCAAGAATCGGCTCTTGATAATCCTTATTTTCAATCTTACTCGCAACTTTAGCAAAAATCTTTTCTTCTCGTTTAGGATCTGCTACGGCCTTCCCAGTTGATTTTTTAACAGCCACAACTTGGCCGACCAGATTCATGCGCTTCTCTAGTAAGGCAACGAGCGCATCATCCACTTGGTCAATTTCCTGTCTGATTTCTTCTAACGTCATCTCATTCCTCCTCATATTCTATCTATCATATCAAAAAATAGTAAAATGTTCTAGTTTTATCCTAAATAAAAAAGGACCACTGGACCTTAAATTAAAAGAAAACTCGCTTAAGCGAGTTTTTATCTGCAACCTAACACGGTCCTCCGGACCTTAGATTAAGGGGAACTCGCAAAGGCGAGTCCCTATCTACAGATTAAAAAGGTTCCCCGAACCTTTTTAAAGAGCACTCGCTTAACCGAGTGCTTGTCCGCAACCTAAAACAGTCCCCCGGACTGTTTTAGCCAACCGATCCTTCCATACTCATGTTGATGAGTTGGTTGAGTTCGACGGCGTATTCCATTGGTAGTTCTTTGGTAATGGGTTCCATAAATCCGTTGATAATCATAGCTGTGGCTTCTTCTTCGCTGATTCCTCGACTCATCAGATAGTAGAGCTGATCCTCCGACACTTTGGAAACCTTGGCTTCATGCTCTAGTGCTACATTTGAATTATGGATTTCATTAAAAGGAATGGTGTCAGAACTGGACTCACCATCCATCAGAATAGTATCGCACTCGATATGAGATTTGGAACCAGCACTATTCTTACCAAAGCGAACCTGACCACGATAGTCTGTCTTTCCACCATCCTTAGCCACTGATTTAGAAATTAAGGTACTGGAAGTCTTGGGTGCATTATGGAAGACCTTGCAGCCCGCATCCAAGTGCTGGCCATAGTTGGCAAAGGACATGGAGAGGACAGAAGTTCTTGCATTGCGACCATTAAGAATACTGCAGGGATATTTCATATTGACCTTGCTGCCTAAGTTCCCATCAATCCACTCTAAGGTACCGCCCTCCTCAACAATCCCCCGCTCCGTTACCAGGTTATAGACATTGTCCGACCAGTTTTGAATGGTTGTATAGCGGAAAAAGGCATCCTTTTTGACAATGATTTCGACATTTGCCGCATGAAGACTATTGCTTGTATAAGTTGGTGCTGTGCAGCCCTCGATGTACTGGATAGAGCCACCCTCCTCGATAATCATCAAGGAGCGCTCAAACTGGCCAGCATTTTCACTATTGATACGAAAATAGGTCTGAACAGGAACTTGGCACTGGACGTTCTTGGGCACATAGATAAAGGTTCCGCCGGACCAAACCGCACTATTAAGCGCAGAAAATTTATGCTCAGCATTTGAAATCACAGTACCAAAATACTGTTTGACCAAGTCTGGATATTCCTGCACAGCCGTATCCGTATCAGTGAAGATAATCCCCAACTTGGCAAACTCTTCTTTCATATTGTGGTAAACCACTTCAGATTCATACTGAGCCACAGCTCCAGATAGAAAGCGCTTCTCGGCTTCTGGAATTCCCAAGCGGTCAAAGGTTTTCTTAATCTCTTCTGGAACTTCATCCCAACTGCGAGCCCGATCTCCGCTTAGTTTTTGGTAGTAGATAATATCATCAAAGCGAATACCTGATAAATCTGGTCCAAAGTTAGGCATGGGTAGCTTATGAAAAAGTTCCAAAGAGCGGAGGCGATAATCCAACATCCACTGGGGCTCATTCTTGATTTCTGAGATTTCTCGAACTACTTCTTCTGTCAGACCTTTACCAGTTGAAAAGAGTGGCCTGACATCATCATGAAAACCAAAGGCATAGTCGCGTTCTTTCATAGAGGGTCCTCCTTTGTACTATGGATAGCGCTTACCTATATTATACTCCTAATCATGAGAATTGTCAGAAAATAATACTTTAACAAAAGAAAAACGGCCACAGCCGCTTCCCATATTGTCATTTTAAACTTTACTTACCAACTCTTCCGCAAATGCTTCCAAGCGCTCAATATCATCTTCTTCTGCAGAAAGATCTACTTTGACACATTCTGAACCTTTCACTGCTCCTGTAGCCGCAAAAACAGCATCAAAGTCATCAACAGCCTTGCAGAATTCATCATAAAAAGTATCGCCTGAACCGACCACTCCATAGACCTTGCTAGACAAGTCCAATCCAGACAAGTCTTCGTAAAAGTCCATCATCTCATCTGGCAGCTCACCGTCACCGTAGGTATAGGTCGCTACAATCGTAATATCCGCTTCCAAGAAATCTTCTGCATCGACAGTGGTACACTCGTCCACTTCAACTTCTACATCTAGTTCTCTTAGCTTATCCGCCACAATATCGGCAATTTCCTCGGTGTTTCCAGTCATACTGGCAAATACAATTTTCGCTAAGGTCATAGTTCCCTCCAAATTATAATCTTCATTCATTATAACACATCTTTTTTATGAATAAACAAAGTATAAATTTCTAATTATCTTTTTATATTTTCTTAAATGCTCGTAAAG
>ERZ773233.1040-NODE-1040-length-16730-cov-16.562159_pt1 | contig 16730 bp, 15 predicted proteins | sample MGYA00580991_ERZ773233 | MGnify/ENA primary metagenome ERZ773233 (study PRJEB29015, sample SAMEA2738178) | human oral metagenome | biome: human oral; feature: human-associated habitat; material: saliva | place: China | collected 2161 ...
ACAACCGCAATATTTTCGTCTGGATGAGATATAATGTAGTCTACAACAGGCTTATTCCGCTCATTGAGAATTACATACAAAAAATGAAAAATCGGCGAAGTATCACGATTTTTTTCAATTTGCGCAATCTGATAATCCGTCATTTTAATCATCATATTCAGCAAACTTGTGAGAATCTCACGCATAATATTGCGCTGATGATCACTAAGTGAAGCAATCAGTTGCAAAGATTCTTCCAAATTTTGTGACTCCGTCATCGTTTCTTGTTGAGGATTTGTTTCTCAAACAAGCGAAAAAATCTCGTCAAGAGTCAAATCTACGTTTTTAATTTTTTCAGGAGAAATTGAGTCGTAAAGTGTATTTTTCTGTTCAGTAAAGCCAAAAATTTCAGCAATCTGAGCGTACCCGAGATTCGTAAAATCAAATCCCATAATCTCGTTGATACGCGTTTCTGAGTCGGTTGTTCCTGTTCCAACACCCTCTGCCAGAAAAGTATAATTTTCGTTGTTAAGATTTTGCAAAGAATTTTTCTTTTTCTCAAAAAATTTTTCTGTCGCGATATGTGACATTTTTACAAAAACCACTTTTTGTCATTGATCATTTTGCAGCGTTACATTCGCAAGTTTGGCTGGCGAAATATAATTATTGTAAACAACAAAGCCAATCGTAAAAGTCACAAAAAATCCAAAAATCGCACAAATCGTCACCACAATCTGACGAATAGTAGTCCAATATTTTTTTTCGCGAATAGATTTAAAAATTATTCGGAGCAAAACAGCAAACATCGCTGCCATCAAAAATGCGGTAACGATGAGAAAAATTCCAGAAATCCAATCGAGATAAAATAATCCAACCAGGCCAATTATCGCGAAAAAATAAGCAATAATTGTTCCCGCCAACGCAAGTATTTTCATAAGGAGATTTTAAAAATTATTCTTCATCATATTCGGCGTATTCATCAGTATCAAAACGTTCAGGAATTGCCTCATTTCGTCGTTTATGTTTTTCAAAATAATCTTCATATGCACCACCTTTTTCTTTTGATTTGAACATAGATTTTCGCGATTTGAGTTCAATTTCGATAGGCGTCCCTTCAAATCCAAAAAATTCACGAATTTTATTTTCAATATAACGAATATATGAAAAATGAAAATGTTCCGCATTGTTGACAGAAATCACGAATTTTGGTGGATTAATGTCCACCTGAGATCCGTAATAAATTTTTGGCTTGTGCGATTTTCGGCTTCCAGTAGGCGCGTGTTCGTAGGTAATTTGCGACAAAAATTGATTGAAAACGCCTGTTTTGATACGCTTAGCACGCTCTTTTTTGATATTTTCGGCGTGCTCCAAAATAAGATCAATACGGCGACCTTCGATCGCAGAAGAGAAAACTACTGGCGCATACGACAAAAAGTCAAATTTTTTCGCCATATATTGCATATATCGATCCACAATATTTCCAGGATTAATGCCGGGTTTATGAAGAACTTTATCCCATTTATTTAAAATGAGAATAATCCCCTTTTTTGCTTTCATAGCAACACCCACGAGATGCTCATCTTGATGAGATATTCCATCAAAAGCATCAATCACGACTGCCACTACATCAGCACGATCAATGGCGCGTTCTGATCGCAAAACTGACCATTGTTCGATATTTCGTGTTCCAATTTTTCCAGCACGACGAATTCCTGCTGTATCAATGAGACAAATTTTTTTACCATCATGCTCAATAATCGTATCAATTGAATCGCGAGTCGTTCCAGGCATATCCTTCACTACGGCACGAGTCTCTCCTGCCATTGCATTCACAAGTGAAGATTTTCCTACATTTGGACGACCAATAAGAGCAATTTTCAAAAGACTTTCGTCATAAGTTGCATCAGGCTCAAGTCCAAAACCTTGTTTTTTCAGAATATCAGCAATAGTGAGTTTGAGTTCTCCAAAGCCACGATTCTGAACAGCACTCATAGGCACCACTTCACCAAGACCAATAGAAAGGTGCTCATAAGCCTCAAGAGCACGCTTAGCGTTATCAGCTTTATTAGCAAGAATAATTACCGGTTTTTTGGACTTTCGCAAGCGACGAATAATATGATCATCCCATTCTGTCAGGCGATTGTATTCCACCACCAACAAAATCAAGTCTGACGCATTGATGGCATCATCCGTTCGGGCGCGCACATCAGCCAAGAGCGTTTCATTATCAGCTTCAACAATACCCCCACTATCCGCTAGAATATAGGAAATCTTATTTTCATGATCATCAATATGGTACTCAATAATATCGCGCGTTGTATTTTCAATATCCGAAACAATCGCAATTTTGTGGCCTGTCATCGCATTAAAAAGACTGGATTTTCCAACATTTGGACGACCCACAATAGTAATTCTAGGAAGCATTTTTTATAATTAAATTTTGTTAAGAATACGAAAAAATACAAAAAAAGCAAGTCAAAAATAAAATTCTCTCCTGCTTTTATATTTTTCAAAATAACATATTATTGCAAATATTTGCAATAATATTTCATATTTTTAGTTATTGCAAAAATTTGTATTAATAAATTTGGTAAAGTTTTAAGAACCAAAACGGAAAAATCATTTTACAAAATCTTCTAAAAAAGAATTACCCCAAAGCCAAAAGTCAAACAAAAATCACTATTACAAAAAATTGCAATAGTGATTTTTCGGACATAATAATATAATTCACGAGTGTCCGCAACAAATCAAATAAGAATTTCCGAGGGTCTATTTGTATACTTCTAGCCCAATTGGTGGCTTATGTATCAAGAGTGGGTGATGTTCAATGATGACAGGATATTGTGCCAAATTATCCATAGCATTATTAAATCGCTGAATAAGTCGAGTATCCGCGCCCTCTACGCGCTTATTTGCATTAATCTTTCCACCACCAATCACCTTCGCTCACCCAAATGGCACACCATTATATAAATAGTATCGTCGCAAATAGTTGAGATCATACTTCTGTGCATTTTCCAAGCTACAATTTGAAATATTTAGAATTGATGGACAAAACGGTGATAGAGTTCTTGCTCAACCAATAGTATTATGGGCGACGAGCATACCATAAATATGCAGTTGATTTTTTAATAATTGAATATTACCAATACCAATTTCTTGAGTCCCGTCGTAATTTATCACACTGCCATCGAGCACGTATGCACCGACAATATTCGTAATACTTGGATGAATATACAGATTCCCGCCCTGTCATTGTTCATTTTTTTGAACGACGACACCAAGCACGGAGTCATTGTCTTTGTAGAACATATTCTTCGTAATGTACAAATTGGCACCACGAACCACGACCGTACGACGACCAGAAATTTCTTCAGCCGAAAGCGTCACAGTACCACCATTTTTTTCAATCAGTAAAATTGAATCTGTAGCGCCATGAGAAACCAATGCGGAAGTAGCAGAATTTCCTGCGCCCGGAATAGATCATACGAAATGAATATTATCGGTAGTTTTTATTTTTTTCACATTACGAAGGGCAAGTAGTACTGAACGAACTACTTCATTTCGCGTGCTGGTTGCAATATCTGTCGAAACTGGATTTCCGAGATTATCAGTTTGTCCCTCCAACAACACATGTAAATGTTTAAGATTAGCGTTTCCAAGAATCTTCACACCAACTTGGACGCCCGCATCATGACTGGTTCCATGATAGCTCATTTTACCGATAATATCCCCATTATAAAGAATTTTTTTGCCATCAAGTTGATAATCAAAATGAGTGGATAGTTGAATTTTTGAATGATTTCCTACGGCTTGTGGTTTTTGTTTTAAAAACGATTCAAAATCAATCTGATCAGCAAAAGGCGCAAGAAGAGTATTAGAATCAGGAATAAGGACACGAGAGAATGGCACGGAAAGTGTAAAAGAATTTTTATCATCCCCAGAATAATTAATGACAATATTCGGAGAAAGATTCACTGTCGAATTGATATGTTGTTTGGTAGAAAGTCGATTTTTCTGAATCGTTCCCTCGATAAATCCTCAATCTCGAAAATCTCATGTAATACTGTTTATAAATAACGGTGCAAAAATAGGATTATTAATATCATAGTTTGGTAGCTTGACAAAATTTGTACTTTTAATCTTTGTCTGATCATCACGCACTTCAAGCCATGAAATCAGCGAGAACTTTGCTTCTGGATCAGAAATAGACTCGAGCACACCGTATGCATTTGCTGTCGGTGTATATACTTGTATCGTAAATTGATAATTATCAGACACTACATTCTGAGGGCCAAAATTTTTGACAGAATTATTAAATGGAAGTGGCTCATTATTAACAAAAACTGAAGTCTCACCACTTCGGGCCTGTTGATTGAGGAACATTTTATTTTCAAGTGTTTGGAGTTTTCTCTCAATTATACGTCCAATTTTGGAAGACGGCAAAATCAGATTTCCATACTTATCAACAACTTTTGTCATAAAAATATTTTTTGATCCATCAGCAACTCTCGTTACTTGAGATGTTTTGGTTTCAACAATTCAATCAACAATATTTGCAAACATCGTAAAATTGAACAACTTTGGCGATGGGATATTGAGAACATTTCCAGCCTCATCAGCAATTCTTGTAATACGAACATCAATCGATCGGCCATTGAGATTATTTCTATCATTATCAACTTTATAAAAAATATCTGGTAGCCTAAAATCGTATTCAAATAAATTTGTGGTTTTATTCGTTCTTTGATTTGGAGCATTATCTTGTTCAATATTATAAGTAATTTGAACTGGTGATCCATCAGAATTTTTATACACAACACGCATAGGACCATTTTCTCCTGCCATAAAATTTCGCTCACGAGCCTGCAAGTCATTGTCTGCATGAGCAGAAATCATATCAATATTATCAATTTTCGGTGGTTCTGTATCAAGTTTATATGTATCAGATCATTCCATCCAGTCGGACATATTACCAGCGCCATCCACTACACGATATCGAAATTTATATGCAGTTCATGGAGTTCTTGGGGCGGATATCACATATTCAGCAGTAAGATTTGTGTTGTTTTCAATAGAAGCACTAATTTTTGAAAATTCCAAAACAGCCACCCAGTCAGAATATGATGCAACCGAAAAATCAGGACCACTGGTAGAGGTTTTCATTTCGATGATCAAATGAGGCAATCATGAATTTTTGGCGAATCACACCCCGCGACTGATATGCTCTGGTCCTGTCAATCCGAAATCCAACGATCCCGAGGATGATACACGAACATTTGAATCACCTGTCAAAACCAGTTTATTATTCTCAATTCAGAATTTGGCATGTCATTGTGCTGTAATTTGAGCATTGGATAAAAATGCGCCACCGTAATCATGTGCTTTTATTTTTATCACAATATTCTGATTATTTGTCCACCCATTGTGATACGAAATGCTCTCAGTCCAAGGTTTGGTGCCATCCCATTTTTCACACCGCATAGAAAAAGTATTTCCCGAAACCACGCGCGCCTGACGGGTATAATATCCTGTTCCAGTAGGCATATCCCAAGTACGAGCAACCCCATCACCCCTTTGAGGAGTCATATCGCCATCAAAATGTGGCGCTTGACTCGTTGCGCGAGTTCGAACCCAACTTGGCAGATTATTTCATAAAACACCCTGTCCATCAGGATGAGAATCCTCATCACAAAAACTTCGCGAATCATTGGTGAGAATTTCTGTACGCCCCGCAATGATAGATGTATGATCAAATGACTCCTGATGAAGTCCATACCAATCAGCATAACTTGGCAACACAAATCACATCTCCAAAAAGACGAGAATGATGAAAAAGTATAGAAATTTTTTCATAAACAAAGATTATACCAACATAATACCACACCTTCCCCAATTCAACAAAAAAATATTCTATTTTAGAAAAAAAAGAATTGACAATATAGAATATTATTTTTTAGAAATATTCCATAACAACACATTAAATATCTTTTTGAAGGATAGATCATATTGCGTTCCTAAAGAATTGTCGGAAATATGTCACTCCACGGAAATATCAAATACATTCTGCTGCTCACCCGGAATAATAAGCGCTTCAGCATCATCATAATGCCGAATCAATAAAAATTGTTTCTGAAGGATTTTTTCCTTTCATGCCCATATATTTTCGGTATCATAAACGCATTCGAGATATATTTTTTGACAGCCAAGCGAGCGTAAAAATATATAGTTTTTCGCAATTTCAGTAATTCTGACTGGATGAATCATCATTAAAAAAATCACTCGCGGATTCTGAAAAATCTGAAATCTCGTCAGTTTTTTCAGAACCATATCATACGACGAATCTCGAAAAAAATTATGATTTTTCGAAGTTCCACCGAGTGTAATATGAATTTCAAAATTATACAATTGCAAAAAATCATATATTTCTTCATTGATCAGCATCGCATTGGTGGCTATCTTGAAGTGTGGAGTCGAGATGTTGAGTGCTAATGCTTTGTCCAAAATATAGAGAACTGATTTTTTGAGCAAATCAAATTCCAAAAGAGGTTCACCACCAAAAAACGAAAAAGCCGACGGAAAAACTCATGATTCTAGAAAATAATCCACAATATTCTTGATGGCATCAAAAGAAATTTGTTCATTAGAAAAATCCACATAACAATAATTGCATCGCAAATTGCATTGTTTGGTCAAATTAAAGCGAATTTCCGAATTTTTTGGAATCGTCAAATATGTGATACTCTGTTTTTTAAAATCCAATTTTTTCTGAATCTCAACGAGAAAAGCATTCATTCGAACAAAAGCTTCAGCGATTCGCTGAGGAGGCACACCATAATGATCCAAAAAATATCAAATCGGACACGAATAAAAAAATCTTTCAGGAATCGAAAAAAAGCCAGTATTTTCAAGATTTTTCTGCATCATCTGAAAAAAATCCTTCGAAATTAAATTGGTTTTTTTGAAGCGATTACAGCTCTTGATGGCCTCAATATCAAAGATTGTTTTTTTACAAAAAATAGCAGGATTGACCAAATCTTGGGAAAATGCAACACGTATTGATACAGCAAAATACTCTGAAACTCTCAAGATATTTTCTAAAACTTTTTGAAAAAGTATAAATATTTTTCATTCCCACAGTACCGACGAATCTGGCAACAAAATAAAATTCTTGATGCCATTTTTCATAAGAAATGTGATATCCTTGATGTTTTGCACAAAATATTTCGGCGATAAAACAAATGAAAAAGTAAGTGGAAATCGAGGAGCGTTAAGGTGTATTTTTTGACGATCAAATAACGCAAACATATCTTGAGCACCTGGCGTTGGGTGCACCGAAATCACAACCGAAATATTGCATTCCTCAAAAAAAGAAATTTTTTCGGCATTGATGAGCATTCCATTTGTCACAATGGAAAAATTCATTTTGGGCTTTCTGGCGCGAATCCATATCACAATTTGTTGAATTTCCTTCCACTTCAAAAGAGGTTCACCACCAAAAAACTTAATGTAATCATATTTTTGCCAGTCAAAAATTTCCAAAAATTTTTCTGGATCAAACACCTGCACATCACGACCAATATCGACATAGCAATATTCGCAATGAAGGTTACAAAGTTTCGTGATGTATAAATCAAGAATTTTCATTAGCTAAAAAATTGTGGCGAATGACATCAAAATCTCCCCATTCATTTCTGGACTCCAAATAGGCTTTATGATTTTGGTGATAACGATTACAATGATGAAATTTTGGACATTTCTGACACACTTCATCATCAAGGCGTTCTCCATAAAATTCTGGAAAATACGGCGAATTATTTTGCTGAACAAAATCAAAAACAAGGCAAAATGGGAATTTTTCTAATTGTATGGTAATATGATTTTTTTGTAAAAATGGCAATAATTCTTGGTACAAAAAATTTTTTGTTTCCTCTATAGAAAGCATAATATTACCAATTTGTTCAAAATTCAAATCAGAAACTACCATTCCAGAAAGTTTGATATACGCACTAGGGGCAATATTCCGCAAAAATACCATCGTCGGAATAATTTTATCCCGATTTCATCGCGTCAATACGATATTGATAATCATTCATTGACGATGATTCTCGAGATTCTGTATGGCTTGGCACACTTTTTCAAATGCCTTGGGAACTCGTGTTATTTTTTCAAAATATTCCTGATCATTGGCGTGGAATGAAATTCGGAAAAAATCAATTTTCCCAATAATCTGCGCCAAAAATTTTTGATTGGAAAGCATCATTCCATTGGTGGCAACATTGATGTATTCAAGACGAAACCGCGATTTCATCTTATGAAAAAAGTACGCCAATTTGAGAAAATTTTGATCGATAGTGGGTTCGCCGCCGAACAAATCTACGGAAATAATTTCCTTTTTAATTTTGGTAATAAATAGAAAAATCTCAACAATATCCGTATAAGTAAATTTTCGTCGTTTTCGCAACACATTGTGCGTCTCGCAAAAACCACACCGAAAATTGCAATCTGGAAAATGAATCACTAACTCCTTTGTATAGTCAATCCAATCAAAAAAACTATACCCTATTTGATAATTTGCAAAATAATCCTCCAAATCTTCGTGCGTGATTCTCTGATTCTTAAGAGATTGTTCGAGAAGCGCGAATCACATTTTTTCTTCAGAATCCTGCAGGAATTGCAACATAAATATCTCAAAATTCTCCCTACTCTGATCGGTATGAATCTTGTATTTTGGGTGAAGAAAATCATATCAAGAATACGGATTCTTGCGAAGAGAAATGTGAAATATTTTTTCAAGAATGTAGAGTAGCGCGAGTCCTTTCATTAAAAATAAATTTTAGTTATTTTTTGGATATATGAGGAAAATTTTGGATTGGTTCGAGACTGATTCACAATCACATCAGCCATTTTTTCATCGATTTTTGATATATAATTTTTGAGAAGCGGATAGGCCTCATCTGAGCGAAATTTTGGAATATTTTTCATCGCATCAAAATTATTCTGAAGAAACGATTCTGAGGAAATTTTTTGAAAAATATTGTCCAAATGATTATCATCGCAGATATTCTCAACAATGATTTCTTGTCTTTTTTCTTGTTCCAAAAACGTAAAAAATCCAGAAAAAAATACATCACCCGAAGGATGAATTTCGGTAAGATATTGAAATGGCTTGTGAGGATTCTTGTCTGTTCATCGAATTTTTTGCAAAATCTTCCAATTTAAATTATTGAGAAAAATATATTTTTCAGTAGCAATAGAATGTAAAATTTTATGTAAAATTTTATGATATTCAAGCCGAAAAATCTCAAAATCCTGGATCTTCCAAGGCGTTTTTTCGACAATAAATTCAATATTTACATGATTTAAAGCGAGTGTTTCGACCAGAAAGTCAAAAAAATCAAAAAGTGACGAAATATATTTGTGCAAAATCACCAATCAAGCACCAATTTTTTCCTTTTGGTATCACATTTTCTGCAAATGCAAAATATTTCTCGTAGTCATCTCAAATGCATTGGCTGTGTTTCTGACCGCAAAAACCCGATGCTCATTATGAATATTCTCAAAACCACCAATACTAATTGATAAGAAAATATTATGCTCGTGGAGCCATTGCAGGATTTTATTCGAAACAATCGTAAAATTCGTACAAATCACCAATCGAATTTCAAATCAAAAATCCTGCCTCTGTTGCTCAATATATTCTGTTATTTCTTGAATTAATGGAAAATTGAGCAGTGGCTCACCACCGAAAAAATATACAAATTTCACCGGATCCTCAAAATCTGTTCAAAAAATATATTTATCCACCGCTTTTTTTGAGGTCGCAAAGTCCATAAAATCGTGCGAATTTTTAATCATACAATATTCGCAAGCCATATTACATTCAGTTGTAACAAATAATTTAATTTTTTGGACGCTAAACATGGCTTAAAAATAATAGTGAATACGATAATCTCAAACCTTAAAATCATAAAAATCCGAAAATTCCAATTTTTTTTGAAAATATGGACAATCGACAACGATGGTCTGATACGCAGAAAGCTCTCCAGCAAAATCTTGAAAATGAGGAATTTTGTCCAGATATTCCAAAAAGTTCTGGTCAAGCGTTTTTCATAAAAATGATGGAGAAATTTCTTCTTCTTTTACAAGAACAATTTTAGGAACAATACCAAGCCGAATAATTTCCTCAATATGAGATTTTTTATTTTTTCATAAATTGGGTTCAAAAAGTGACATTCATCGTGGATATAATAATTTCTGAAAAAATTCACGCTGCCCAGTCGGCAAATAATGCCCTGCTCCTATGGCCTCTATTCATTCTTTTACAAAAAAATCGCACAATTCTGAAAAAATATGCTCTGGCTTCCCTGTCGAAGGAATGGTAAGCAGTGGAATACCTAATTGCCGTGCTTGTTCTTTGATAAAATCCAAATTATATGCCCAAGTGAGAGAAATCGTCTCTTCCGGATTCGTCAAGTTAAATAAGTACTTCACGTCGAGTCACAATTCTTTCGCTTTCAATAAGGTATAACAAGAATCCTTTCCACCACTCCACGAGATGGCGATTTTTTTTCCAACATATGGAACGAATGCATTTTCTGGTCCAGAATATGATGCTGTAAAACGCTTTGCATCAGCATAAGAGCGTGCAATGTATTGAAAAATTTGTTGTTTATCCATGGTATTTAAAAATTTTTGCGAAAATATCTACATTTTTGATAAAGCTATCACTACCAAGTTCGATTTTGGTCTCAGAAATGCGAATAATATTTTGCTGATGAAGCATTTTTAATTCCTTATCAAATACCATCTCGATTTCTGCCGAAAAAACTTTTGAAAAATCAGATTTTAAAAGCTCTCCATATAAATCCAGTCTCCATAAGAAAAATTCGAGCATTTCGTATCGCATATCAATAGAAAAAATATGGAATTTCGGGTCCTGATACGGCTTAATATCCTTACAGGAAAATCTTGCTTTTCAAAAAACTCCTCCAAATATGCCAGTTCCAAGTGTTAAAATACTTCATACAGTATGTATGTGTGGCGAATATCGATCAAGCACTTCACGATTTTTCCGAAAATAATACGTGGATCTCTCTGAAGTATTACCAATTAAGCAATAATTTTGATTGAACTGAGGGATGGTCTGCAAAAAAGCTCGCAATTTAGCGCTATTTTTCACAAAAAACTGCAATTCCTCGAGCGAGGAAATTTTTGTGTTTTTCTGCAAAATATACACTGAAATTTCGTCATAATCCAAATTTTGTGCATACAAAAATGCGTAAATTTCGTCTTTGAGCATATTATCCTTAAGCCCAAAAATGATATCAGTCGACACAAAAAATCACATTTTTTTAGCTTCAGAAACAATATTTTCGAGTTTTGAAAAATAATTATTAGAAAATCGATTATGCTTCTTGAGAACCTCACTGTTTGTCGTTTGAGTGGGAATCACGAGCCCGTTAATGCCAATATCTTTCAGTGCTTGCAATTTTTCTGTATCCAAATATGTGGAATGACATTCAAAAAAATGCTGATAATTGGATGAAATATTAAAATATTTATACAAAATATCCCCGACTATGCGAATTTGTGCGGGGCTCATCAAGGATGGAGTTCCACCACCAAACCACACGGCAGAAATCTGAATTTTACCATACAACTCAAATATTTTTTTCGCCTGATGTTCCAGCAGTGAAATATATTGCTCCATATCCCCCGCCTCTAATTGTTTCTTTTTGAGCTTACAATAGGTACAAATCTGAGCACAAAATGGAATATGAATATATAAATCTATTCGCTCGGTTTTTTGAATCGACGGAAAAAAAAGCTGAATCACCTCATCAAAATCATTCACATATGGGATATCATCCTCAAAAAAACAGTGCTCCATGATATGGCTCAACATGGAGCTCCCTGTTTTGAGAAAATGTGAATTTTGCCATTGCATAATTAAAAGCTGGATTGATGGTTATAAAGGCCCTTTTGTTTACGTTGCTCGTAACTTTCTTTTATTAAAAACCAAGTCTTAAAATATTGTTTTGCGGTAGAAATCTCGCAAATATATGCGTCCAAAAAATGCGAATTTCACAGCTCTTGATCAATATGCTTCAAAATCTGTGTGCGTTTTTGTGATTTTAGAAAAAATTCTGAGAGATAAAATTTTTCTCCTGTTTCTGCATTGTCTCAACTCCATGAAATATACTCCTTCCAGTAGTCACGAACATCTAATTCAGAAAAAGTCCTGACATATCATTGGATTCTAGGATCCGCGATACTGCACAATTGTGACCGTGTGTTTTGTTGGAACAAATTTGGATTCAAATCATATGTATATAATCTTTTTTCTGAGATAGTATTCCTCACAAACCCAAGATAAAAACTCCCAAGCGGACGAAAATTCTCATAAATCTTGAGTGTTGGAAAAAATTTCTGGACCCGATTGATTGCACTCGAATAAAAATTCACATTTACCGAATCATATTCAGGACGTATTCATCCAATAATACCATAGTAACAAACCACTTCATTGGTCAAAAGCGAGATGCCATGATATTGGTCGATGCCCCTTGAAAAATCTTTATCCAAAAAATCCATCACAAAGCCTTGCGCCGAAGAAAATGCTGGAAACGAAAAAAATTTTGCTATAAACTTTATAAGCAGCAAAGTATGGGGCTTCGACTGATAAGAAAATCCCTCAATATCACCCAGCAAAAGTACTATATCAACCACATTTCCACGAATATCTGAAATAATCTGCAATTCTTTCAAAAAAATAATACCCAAAAGCTTCTCGAGTTGAGTAATTTTGGGGCTTATTTTAGTATATAAATCAGGAATTTGGTGAAAGTACTCAAGATAATTCATTATCGGTATGTATCTTTACAAAGGCGCACAAACAGAGGGTCTATAATTTTTTCGCAAAATTGTTCATCTTTTGATGAAGCCATATAATAAATCGCGTCCATACAAATACGATAAGAATCAGAATCCTGGGGCAATTTCTCTTGGCAAATAGCAATTTTTTCTGAAGTCGTTTTATTCGCTACCGACAAAAATACTAAATCCAGTGATCCGTCAGGGTCTGTATATTCACCATCATAATACCCTTTTTCCTTGAGTGATGAGATGACTTTCTGCTCCGTCACACTTACCTCACTTTCTGGAAAATCACAATTATTAGCCTTACAATTCAAAGTATTATATTTATGAAGCATCTCAAGATTTTTTTCTTTGAGAGCGACAAAAAGAATAAGTTGCCGCCCAAAAATATATTCAAAATATGAAAATTGCTCAACGCTTTCAATTTTGGAAAATTGCCCAACGAGCAAATCATGAAAGTTAAAATCTTCAATAATTTTATCTAAAAGCTGATTAAATGGAATGCCTGCAGTAATAGCAGAATTCAACGAATAAGAATCAGCAATTTGTGTCGTTTCAGTATTGTTATCCGGAAGAATATCCACCGGGGTTTCGGTAATGTTTCCTGGTTTTTGTTGAAAAAACGCATACACAAGAATAAGCAACAAAATCCCTACACAAAAAACAACAAAGAAAATATTTTTTTGCATAAAAATAAATTAAAAATTAACACCAACCGCCAGATGAGTGATTGCTATGATTACTGTGATGGTGAACAGTCTGATACACAAGATTCATACCTTCAAGCCCCTGTCCTTTAATCATTGCTGATCAATTCGCATGACCATTTACAATTTTTGAATATGGAGCCACTCCTTTATTTACATATAATTTTCCACGAATATTCGCCATACTTGCACCGCAAGGAGTTCGCACTTCCGTATCTTTATCAACCAAAACCTCATCAATTTGAGTAGTAGGAGCTTGAGCCCCCCATACAGCACTAGCACTTTGGAGACTATTGTTACAATGATACGAACCAGCATCAGCGTTCGGAATAGTATTCATGAGAATCATCGCCCCAAAGCCAAAAGCAGCAATGTTTTTTTTCGATATTCCAGAAGAATCGTGCGAAACAAAGCTTGTTAATTTTTTCTCCATCTTCGGAAGCTTTTTTTGTGTATTTTTCATAATATTTAAAATTAAGAAATCCATGATCTAAAAATTCGTTCATTCTCAGGATCTTGCAGTTTTTCAAATAAATAATCTAACATAAAGATCTGCATTTTATTTTTTTCATCTTTTGAATAGGATGAATAGATGTTTCCATACTGCGTAAAATTGTACAACATATCTACGCCAAGATATGGCTTATAAACTGATTCTTCATAACCTGGCAATCCGTCAAGCGTTGATGCCATTGCTGAAATCTTTGTAATCTCACTCTCAGCCATGGCCTGATATGTTTGAAGGCCTGTTTCGAGCATTGGTGTCATCAGAAAATTGTTAATCCCCATTCGTCCAAGCATGCGCGATTCATCAGACGCATAAACCTTTCCATCGTAATTATAGGCAATGGTTCCAAGAGCCACGCCACTTGGTGATCGGATATCCATAAAACTTCCAGCATTCTCATGAGATAATATTTTTTGTAAATAGACACAAGAAATCATTTCTCTCATGAAATATCATGATTTATTGAGTTCCAATAAATAATCCATTCCATCACTATAGAAGTCCATAAATTCTTCATATGAAAATTCCATCTTCTCACGATCAGCAAGAGCAAAACCATAAGGATTCAACCAACGAAATCCAATTGTTTGAAGCCCCAATTCTTTATAAGTATCGATGATTTTTTTATAATTTTTAATGCTCGTTTTCGTCCAAGTCGTCAATGCGCCAACACGAAAATCTTCGCCCGCTCCTCGCTTGATGGATTCCTCAGTAATACGCCTAATCCAATGAGTTACATTTTGATAGCTATCACCCTCTTTCCAGATTCGTTGACTATTATGAGTTATTTTATCGCCATCGAGCGAAGTCGAAATTCCAACATTATGATCCAAAAGCCATTGCAATTTGTCTTCGGTCATAAGAGTTAGATTCGTCACCAACAAGAAAACGACTTCCTTTTGCAAAATTTGGGATTTAAAATATGCATATTCGACAACAAATTTGAGCACATCCCAATTCACCAATGCCTCACCACCCTGAAATTCAATCGTGAGAGAAGGTGCGGAACTATAAAAAATCGTATCCACTACTTTCCTTGCAGTCTCCATCGTCATATCCATATTTTTTGCAGTCATCGGAGCAACGGCTGCATGGCAATATTCACATTTATGATTGCATCGGAGTGTCAGAATAATAGCATGAAGCGTAGGCCCAAACGCCAAGAACGAATTACGTTGATTGTACAAAACTGTCATTCGTTCCTGATATTCAGGCGTTTTGTAAAATAATTTTTCTTCGAGCTCTTGTCGTTTATTTCCAGAAATTTTCCCCGAAAGAAAATCCTGAAATTCCTCTTTGGTCAAAAAACAAAAATTCCCAACATCATTGGTAACTAAAAAACTTCCACTTTTTTGCTTTTTGAATCGAAAAAAAGCTACAGTTGGATCAAGATTTTCCACAATGTAAGGTGACTCATTAAGCATTGAGAAGATAGATACAATAATTAGAAAATTCATCAAAAACAGCCTTCGAATCTTGGTCATCGATCATTAATTCACCATTTTCAAAAAAAATTGAAAAATCCTCAAAATCCGAAATTGCCTGAAAAATAATTTCATCAGGATAAAATTCACTATCGAGACTGAAAATTTTTTTTGACATCCTGTAGTTTATTAAAATTTATTCGTGGTTTTGGTGACGCGTCAGACTCCGCCTCAATTTCTGCAAGTATCTTCGCAATTTCATCTTCACTGATTTTAAGTTCCGGATCATTTTCAATTTCATTCAAAAGTCTATTGATATCGTCGCCCTCATGTGGTCAGTGTGGCGTAATAGAAACAAAATTATTTGCATCAAAAAAAGAAGAAAGCGCGCGAGTAATGATTGTTTCACGAATTGTCTTATTGTTTGCCTCAAGATTTTCTCGTAATTTTACCGCCAAAAGTTCGTCCATATATTCTCCTGCCATAGTTTCTGCAGTCCATATTGCTATATTTTTTGGCAAAATTTGCACAATAATATTCTCTCAATCTGTTCTAAAAAAGAAATACGCGCGATCCAAAAACATATATGCTGCCTTGAGAACTGTTGTTGTGGAAAAAATTTTACCATCTACCAATAATTCCAATCGGTCATTTTCAATATTTTTAGAAAGAAATTGATGCATAAACTATTATAAATAATATTACTCGGATTATAATTATAAATCGGTTTTTTTCAAGTATTAATTAAGACTCTCTCAGTGCTGCCAAGAAGAATATAATTATAATCGGATTATAATTATAAATCGGTTTTTTTCAAGTATTAAGTAAGACTCTCTCAGTGCTGCCAAGAAGAATGAAATTATAATTAGAATTGTCTCGACACAAAAAACAATATGCTATTACAACTATTCGCAATAATTTCTCATATTTCTCATTATTGCAAAAATTGGTATTAACTAATTTGGTAATTTTTTAAGCCGTACGATAAAAAATCATTCTGTAAATTCTGATGGTAGAATTCTTATTCCAAAGCCATTGAGTGAAGAAAAATCATTATTGCGAAAATTTGCAATATTAATTTTCCACCATGCTTCATTTTTACAAGACAAATAAATTGGCAAAATTTGTGCATCGACATTTTTTTCTAAAAAATTTACAATAATCATTTCATTTTCTTCAGGTGCAAGCGTACAAGTTGAATATACCAATTCTCCACCACTCCGAAGATTT
>ERZ773233.1044-NODE-1044-length-16710-cov-19.065146_pt1 | contig 16710 bp, 16 predicted proteins | sample MGYA00580991_ERZ773233 | MGnify/ENA primary metagenome ERZ773233 (study PRJEB29015, sample SAMEA2738178) | human oral metagenome | biome: human oral; feature: human-associated habitat; material: saliva | place: China | collected 2161 ...
ATTCCATCACCAATGTGTCTTTAGCTGTTGCTGTTTGAGCGACTTGACTAGCTGGGAAACCAATATTTCCAGACAAGAGACCATTTTGCCCAGCGGCTGTTAATACTTCTCCAATCATGGTAGTGGTGGTTGTTTTCCCATTTGAACCAGTGATTCCGATGATGGGCGCTTCTGAAATAAGGTAGGCCAATTCAACTTCGGTCAAAACAGGGATGCCTTTTTCAAGGGCCCGTTCAACCATAGGATTATTGTAAGGAATTCCAGGATTCTTCACCATTATCGCAAAATCCTCATCCAAGAGTTCCAGAGGATGCCCTCCCGTCACTACCTTGATTCCTTCCTCCAGCAAGCTTTGGGCAGCCGGATTTTCTTCAAAGGCTTTTCCATCATTGACGGTTACGATAGCTCCCAGACGATCCAATAGACGGGCAGCAGATTCTCCAGACTTAGCCAAACCCAAGACAAGAACCTTTTTATTTTTAAATGTTTCAATAGTCTTCATTGTTTTTTACTCCAATTTGTTCACCTTCTATTTTACCCTTTTTTAGACAATTTAAAAAGCCCCAAGACAGTAAAAGAAACAACAACTGATCAAATCCCTACAACTGATGTTATTTCGAATTCGTATACCTCTACCTATTCTCCTAACCGTCTAGGAAGCCTTCCTAGCTTCATTCTCGGTTTGTTACTGGGTTCTTTTATTTATAGAACTCTACTCCTCTACCATCCCATCGACCTTGATTATTAAAGGAAACGATGCAATCCAAGGAGCGACGCTTAGGTAGGTGAGCCTCAATCATCATAAGGCTCGATCAATAAAGAAAACGTCTACCATCACCATTGGCTTCGACTCCTACAGTCCGAATCAAAAAACACCCACCGAAAAGCAATAAGTGATCACTTACCGGTAGGTGTTGTCTGTATTGGAAAAGAAAGTTAAAGCTTCTTCTACTCTAACCGTCTTTCTTTTCTGTATTTCTTAGCAAAAAATTTTAGGGATGGTCAATGAGAAGCAAATCAGCGGAATCCGTCTCCCATTCTGTTTTTTCAGAGAGGGGAATGGTAATCCGTTTTTTCACCTCTAAAGTATCCGCATCAAATTCGACAATGGTCCCCATTTCTTTGGTGGAAGCTTTTGCTGGAGTTGCTAGGACTACGACCTTATCATTCGTATAACGTACTTCTTGGACTGTTAGACTTTTGTCACTAAAGAGCTTGACAAAATCAGTACCGGATAGATCTTTTTCCGAAACCAGTCTTAAGTCACTTGTATATTCTAGCAATCGATGATCTGATGTCACAAAGCGAAAGTGATTTTTTATAGGATAGGCAGTGTGGACTCTCTCGGCTTCAAAGGTCTCTTCTTTTACTTCTAAGCTAGTTGGATCAATACTTGTCAGGCTAATTTTATTTCTCTTTTCCTCTCGCTTCTTCTCATCATCAAAGCGACTAAAATGAGGATTCCCAACGGTTATCACTTTTCCGTCTACCAATAAGAGTTCCTGGAAGTCAGACTGAGACGGATCCTGCAACTCAATAAACTCAAATTCGTTCTTTTCCTCATCTAGGTAGAGAAAACTCATATCATCACCAGCTAAATCATATCCTGTAACGAAAATTTTTGAGTTGACTTCAATCCCTTTACCAAGGCTCAGGTCAACCTCTGGTGACAGTACTTGCTTGTTTTTAGAGTTGGTGTAGCGAATGCGACTTCTCAATACACCCACCCTTCCATCCTCCACAGATAATCCTTCAATCGACCCTTTCTGTCCCTTTGAAACAAATCGAACAAAATAGTTAGTAAAATCCGTAGAGGAAATTTGATTTGGATAAACGGAATAAGTAGAAGGGGACTTGAACACCAAATGAGGTTTAGCTCCAAAAGAGTAGGCATAAATTTCATTTCCTTCTTGGAAAAGCGTACCAACATTATACCCCTTTAGAGAATATTCTTTTTGTTCTCCTTTTTTGTCAATGAAAAAGAGCTTCGTTAGAATATCCCCTTTGCCCTTTGGGCGATAGGAATAGAAGCTAACAGCATATTCATACTGGGAAAAGTCGCCAGAAGATTTTTTAGGGATGGAGTTCCCACTACAAGATCCCAAGAGTAAGACACTGATCCCAGCAAAAATTAGAAACAAATTTCGAATCATTTTTGATTTCATCACTATTCCCTCCTTATTGCTTTCTTTTATTATACCCTTACTACAATCAATTAGCAAACCGACAAAGATGCCCCTCTTCTTTCATCATTTGATTATTTATTTGACTCTTGCTAAGCAAAAAAGAGCTACAAAAGAGAAGACCTCCCCTTTTACAGCTCTAAAACTTTAAATCTTTATTAATCTTCTATTGTCTCAGTTTTTTTGACTTGGTTGATAATCTTGAAATATCTACCAAAGCTAGGTAGCCCACAAAGGACAAGAAAGCTCCAACAAAAAATTCTGATGGCAACTGGAAGATTTGGAAAATTGCTAAGCAGAGTAGAATCACCAAAGAGACCAACAATACTACAAGGGTTACGACATTGAGGGTTCCCCTAATGCTCTTTGGGGCTGCAAAAAGGTAAAAAAGGAGGATCAAAATCCCTATAATCAAATAAACCATTTTGTCCCACCTTTCTTATTTCTTATTCTGCTGCAGCTGATTTTTTCTTTTTGTTTGCTTTTTCGCGCTCTGCCTTATTCAAGATTTGCTTCCGCAAACGGATTGATTCAGGCGTTACTTCCATGTACTCATCGTCGTTTAAGAATTCAAGTGACTCTTCAAGGGTCAAGATACGAGGTGTCTTGATCACAGCTGTTTGATCCTTGGTCGCTGAACGAACGTTGGTCATTTGTTTTGCTTTAGTGATATTAACTGTCAAGTCATTCTCGCGAGAGTTTTCCCCGATGATCATCCCTTCATAAACCTCAGTACCTGGGTTGACAAAGATAGTACCACGTTCTTCAATCGACATGATTGAGTAAGTTGTTGCCTTACCAGCATCGATGGAAACGAGGGCACCACGGTGACGTCCACCAATTTCACCTGGAATTAATGGCAAGTATTGATCAAAGGTGTGGTTCATGATCCCATACCCACGAGTCATTGATAGGAACTCAGTTGAGTAACCAATCAACCCACGCGCAGGAACAAGGAAGACCAAACGAGTTTGACCATTTCCGGTTGAAACCATATCCAACATTTCACCCTTGCGCTCTGACAAGGTTTGGATAACTGAACCTTGGTATTCTTCTGGTGTGTCGATTTGCACGCGCTCAAATGGTTCACATTTGACTCCATCAATTTCTTTGATAATCACTTCTGGACGAGACACTTGAAGCTCATAACCTTCACGACGCATGGTTTCAATGAGGATAGACAAGTGCAATTCCCCACGGCCTGAAACTGTCCATTTATCTGGTGAGTCAGTCGGATCTACACGAAGAGAAACGTCTGTCTGCAACTCAGCTTGCAAGCGTTCTTCAACCTTACGGGAAGTCACCCATTTTCCTTCCCGACCAGCAAATGGTGAGTTATTGACCAAGAAGGTCATTTGAAGGGTTGGCTCATCGATGTGAAGGACTGGCAGAGCTTCAACAGCATCTGTCGGAGTGATGGTTTCACCAACAAAGATGTCTTCCATACCAGATACGGCAATCAAGTCACCAGCCTTAGCCTCTTGGATTTCACGACGTTCCAAACCAAAGAAACCAAAGAGTTTCGTCACACGGAAGTTCTTGGTTGTACCGTCTAGTTTAGAAAGGGTAACTTGGTCCCCAACCTTGACAGTACCACGGAAGACACGTCCGATACCGATACGACCTACGAAATCATTGTAGTCAAGAAGAGACACTTGGAATTGAAGAGGCTCATCTGAGTTATCTACTGGAGCAGGGATGTGGTCGATAATGGTATCAAAGATTGGCGCCATCGTCTTTTCTTGGTCTGCTGGATCATCCGACAAGGAAGAAGTACCATTGATAGCTGATGCATAGACTACCGGGAAGTCAAGCTGGTCATCGTCTGCACCAAGTTCGATGAAGAGTTCTAAGACTTCGTCCACTACTTCAGCTGGACGAGCAGATGGTTTGTCGATTTTGTTGACTACAACAATTGGCACAAGGTCTTGTTCCAAGGCTTTTTTCAATACGAAACGAGTCTGTGGCATGGTTCCTTCGTAGGCATCTACGACGAGGACCACCCCATCCACCATTTTCATGATCCGCTCTACTTCTCCACCGAAGTCCGCGTGTCCTGGTGTATCCATGATATTGATACGAGTTCCGTTATAGGCAACTGCGGTATTTTTCGCAAGGATGGTAATCCCGCGTTCTTTTTCAATATCGTTTGAGTCCATTGCACGTTCTGCTAACTCTGTACGTGCGTCAAGAGTTTCAGATTGTTTTAACAATTCATCAACGAGGGTTGTTTTTCCGTGGTCAACGTGGGCGATAATAGCTACGTTACGGATATCTTCTCTTAATTTTGTCATGACTTCCTCTTATTTCATTCCTATTTATTTCTAACTGAACAATTATACCACAGTCTTTCCCAAAATACACGGCAAACCCTAGTGTAAATGTTTTCATGGTTTCTTTCGAAAAAGTCAGTTCTCATTCTCAAATTCAACCAGTCCATTCATGAAAATTTTTCAACCCTTTTAGCAAGGTTCGTCAGTTGTTTCGAGGCTTGTCATTCTCCTCGTTTCATGCTATCCTGTTTTTTATGAGATTAGATCAATTGTTGGCTCACTACCAAATTCCTCGTAAGGAAATCAAACAATGCCTGGCCAAAAGGCAGATTCTGGTCGACGGACTTGCTGCAACAAAATTATCCCAAAATGTCGATACAGGTCTCCAAGAAGTTCGCTGGAAGGATCAGGTCCTTACCGACTGTTCCCATCATTATTTTCTTCTCCACAAGCCCCAAGGGCTAGTAACGGCTACCAAGGATGCCCAACATTCTACAGTGTTGGACCTCCTCCGAACAGAAGACCGGACCCCCAAGATCTATCCTATCGGTCGACTGGATCGGGATACAACTGGCCTCCTCCTACTCACAGACAATGGACCTCTAGGTTTCCAACTCCTTCATCCCCAATACCATATCGAAAAAGAATACGCAGCAACAGTCAATGGCCCTCTCGAACCCGCTCATATAGAGCATTTTCAAGAAGGGGTCACCTTCTTAGATGGGACCAGGTGTAAGCCGGCCAAACTAGAAATCCTTAGCTCCAGCCTTACCGAAAGTCAGGCACTAGTCACCCTGTCTGAAGGGAAATTTCATCAGGTGAAAAAGATGTTTTTAGCTATAGGGGTTAAAGTCACCGCCTTAAAACGGGTTCGCTTTGGTCCTTCTTTTACTTTAGAGGATGAGCTGAAAGAAGGGCTGTATCGCCCCCTTACGCCACTCGAATGTGAAGCTATTCGCTCTTTTCTAGAAGAAACCCGCTAAAAAACTCCAGAAGCTTATACTTCTGGAGTTTTGATCTTAGTTCGTCTTGACTTTTCCATCCCATGAATCCAAACCATAGGACAAGATATAGATATCTTTATAGCCTTGTTTTTTCAAGAAGAGGGCCGCATTGGTCACACGGGAACCACGACTGTTCTCATAGAGCAAGACTGGTTTGTCTTTTCGAAGGGCAGCCAGGCTCACTTTCAATTGGTTAGATGGAATGTTCCGAGCTCCTAAAATATGCTTAGCGTGGAATTCATTCGGATCACGCAGGTCCACTAATTGGCCTTTGCGGATCAATTCTTCAAACTCTACATTGTCCACAATTTTTGCAGCACGACGGATACGGAAGTAATTGTAACCCATCCAGCCGAACATTGCTAAAACAATCAACCATACTAAAATATTTACTAAACTCACTTTTCTTTATCCTCTTCTAAATAACGTAATTCCTGTGCGTGTTCTCTGCGTAAGACAGCTTCTGCTTCTAGATAATCCAATTTTTCCATCAGCCCAGCGTCATAGATCCTTTTCAATTCAATCTTCATCAATTCGATGTCGTAAAGCCGTTTTCCGACATAAATGATGATTCCAAATTTTTTCAGAAATTGTTGAACATCGTACAGGGTTTTCATGTGCTTATTCTATCAAATCTTTCAAGTATTTTCAAGATGGTCCCTGTTTTATTTACAGGAAAAATCTCCTCCAAAAAAAGAGCCTCCCAAGCAAGGAAGGCTCGTTTGTTTATTTTCAGATTACAAACCTGGTGCTTGTCCTAATTCAGCGGCAATCATCCAGATATGTTTTTCCAATTCAGCTTTTGCACCGACAAAGATATCGTTGGTCACATCATCTCCTTCAGCGTCTGTGATATCCAAGGCTTTTTGATAAAGACTTACCAAATAGCGGAAGATAGAAAGGACACGTCCCAAATTTTCTTCCATAGAGCGTTCAAATGAACCTTTTTCTTCTTGGATATTGCTGTGTTCCAAGAACTCAACCATGCTAGCATATGGGGCACCACCCAAGGTAATCAAGCGTTCACTCACTTCATCAAGAGTCGCATCCAAGCTTTCCATGTACTCATCCATTTTTGGATGCCATACGAGGAAGCCACGGCCACGCATATACCAGTGAACTTGGTGCAAGGCAATATGAGCGACATAAAGGTCTGCCACCACTTGATTCAAAACCGCTTTTGTATCGGTTAAACTCTTGCTTACTTCGCTGATGGTTGCAAATGTTGCTACGTCTTTTGCTGCTTCTTTTTTGATTGTTGTCATAAATAAATTCTCCTTTTTTAGAATTATTCTAATTTAGTTATATTATAATCCTTCTAATTAAGAAATGCAAGAGAAAATGCTTAAATAAGAAAAGTTAGAAAATTGTTTCATTTCTAATCGTCATTAGTCATCTTTTTTACGAATACTATAAGTATGATCAACTTTTATTTTTTTACAGTCGGCGCCTGTATGGCCTCCTTTTTAGGTCTCGTCATCGACCGCTTTCCAGAAAGCTCCATCATTCGTCCAAGAAGCCATTGCGACCATTGCCAACAGACCTTGAGACCTCTGGACCTGATTCCTATCCTCTCACAAGTCCTCTTTCGATTCCGTTGTCGCTACTGCCAGAGTCCTCTTCCTTATTGGTATGCTCTCTTTGAAGTCTGGTCTGGCCTCCTTTTTTTGCTGTGCTATCAGGGACTTCTTCCTATTTCTCATCTGCTCCTTCTGCTTGGTAGTTGTGCTTTGGCCATCTATGATTTGCGCTCCATGGAGTATCCGCTCCTCCTCTGGCTAGTGCTCCATGGTCTTTGCCTGTTTTTCACCAGCCCTACCCTCTTGATGGGAGTCTTTCTCTTCTTAGGAGTCCTGTCAGCTGTTTACTCCATCGGCATTGGAGCAGGGGACTTTCTCTTACTGGCTACTTTCTCTTTGACCCTCTCGGCCGTCCAAGTCCTCCTCGTCATGCAAGGGGCTTCCCTCATTGGTCTCCTGATCTTTCTCTTTAAAAAAGAAAAAGACCGGATTCCTTTTGTTCCCTGTCTTTTTCTGAGTTATCAGGCTTTACTGTTTTTTACAATTTTTAGCAGATAAGATTTCTTATTTTGTAGCTTTCGCTTCTAGATAATCTGCAATGGCAGCCACGTCCTTATCCCCACGTCCAGAGACATTGATAATAATAATCTTGTCCTTGTCCAATTGTGGAGCACGTTTGACAGCTTCTGCAATCGCATGTGAACTTTCAATAGCTGGGATGATCCCTTCTGTCTTACTGAGGAGAAGAAGAGCTTGAACCGCTTCATCATCTGTCGCCGCCACATATTCGACACGACCAGAGTCTTTAAAGAAGGCATGCTCTGGACCAACCCCTGGGTAGTCCAAACCAGCAGAGATCGAGTACACTGGCGCTACTTTTCCATCTTCGCCAAAGACAGCGTAGGTCTTCATCCCATCGACAACTCCTACAGTCCCCTTGGTCATGGTCGCTGCGTGTTGGTCTGTATCTAGGCCATGTCCTGCCGCTTCAACTCCAACCAATTTGACTTCCTCATCGCCTACATATTGGGAGAAGGCACCGATGGCATTGGATCCACCACCGACACAGGCAATCACATAGTCTGGCAAACGGCCTTCTTTTTCTAAGATTTGGCGTTTAGACTCTTCACTGATCACTTTTTGAAATTCATGCACAATGGTTGGGTAAGGGTGAGGGCCAACAGCAGAACCCAAAACATAAAAAGCATCGAGGTCTGCCATCCATGCTCCAAAAGCAGCATCAACGGCGTCTTTCAAGGTCTTGGTTCCTGTTTCAACCGCATGAACGGTTGCCCCCATCATTTCCATGCGGAAGACATTGAGACGTTGACGCTCCACGTCTTCTGCCCCCATGTAGACATCACAGGCCATACCAAACTTAGCTGCCGCAGCTGCTGTAGCCACACCATGTTGACCAGCTCCTGTTTCAGCAATCACGCGTGTTTTGCCCATGCGTTTAGCCAAGAGAATTTGCCCCAAGACGTTATTCAATTTATGAGAACCTAGGTGATTCAAGTCTTCGCGCTTCAAATAAATTTTCGCCCCACCTAAATGATTTGTCAAACTTTCCGCAAAGTAGAGCGGTGTTTCCCGTCCAGAATAATCTTTCAGATAATGTTTGTATTCTGCGATAAATTCTGGGTCATTTTTATACTGTTCAAAGGTTGCCTCTAATTGATCGAGCAAGTTTTGAATAGGTTCTGGTACGAAAGATCCACCAAATTGTCCGAAATAGCCTTTTGTTTCTGTCATGATTGTGTCCTCTTTTCTATATCTTCAATTCTGTTTATGATTTTTTTCTCTCTCTGGTCCTTTGAGCTGCAGTCTCGCAGGGTCCTTTTGAGATACAAAAAACCTCACACAGAAAAATCTGTGTGAGGACGATTCGATACCGCGGTGCCACCTCCATTGTAGGAAAATAGTCTTTCTCCTACATCTCTGACCTGTCTAGCAACAGGGTGCACGATAAGGTGTGCTCACCGAATTTTTATTGTTTCAAATTCATCATCATAAACGCATCAGCCCATTTCAAGATTCACCACTGCTTGTTCACAATCACCACAAGCTCCCTGGAAGTGAGAAAAATCCCTACTTTTCTGATGTCTTGAAGCTATTATAGCTTCCTGCCTACAGTTTGTCAACCCAAAATTTGAAATCGTCTTCAATTGTTCGGATTTTGTACCAAACTAAGCTAGGTTGTCCTTACTTATAGAAGCTTGCAACCATTTAAAACACAGATAGGCTAGGTAGCCTCCCAGGGTATTGGTCCACAGATCATCTATCTCAAACACCCGATTGAAATCAAATAAAAGGTCTAGGACAATCTGACTGAGCTCAATCCACAAACTCATCCCTAGACTAAAGCAAAGGACGCGTTTCCGAGTGCCTAGCCAAGGCCAGAGCCAAAGCAGTTGAAAGACCAAAGGGAATAAGAGAAAGATGTTGGCTATATTTTGTACAAACACCTTGATCAGCTGGACCAGGCTGGTCACTTGAGCTAGGTTGATGAGGGAATTAAAGGGAACCAGCAATACGACTACTCGCCCAAAATGTTGGATACCAGGTGTTTCCATTCCTGGTTCAGGCCGTTGGGGGAGAAAACACATGAGACAGAGCAGGACAAAATAGAAGAAACTGCCACCTAGTAGCAGTTGTCTTCCTTTATTTGTTAATTGACCTTGTTCTATCAGCCCGTTGTTACGGTTGAACTTGTTCAACAATGGCTTTCTCCCGGTCTCTCTTCATCGTATTGGAACGCAATTGGCCACAAGCAGCATCGATATCCGTACCATGCTCTTGACGAACCACGCAGTTGACTCCGTTTTTCTTCAAGGTGTCATAAAAGGCCATCACGCGCTCTCTTGGACTCCGACTATACTGATCATGCTCACTAACTGGGTTGTAAGGAATCAAGTTTACATAAGATAGCTTCTTGATCTTTTTAAGGAGTTCTGCCAATTCTAAGGCTTGTTCGACACCATCATTGACTTCATTAAGCATGATGTACTCAAAGGTTACCCGACGGTTGGTCGTTTCAATATAGTACTCAATAGCCGCAAATAATTTCTCGATTGGGAAAGCGCGGTTGATTTTCATGATGCTGGAACGCAAGTCATTATTTGGAGCATGAAGTGATACCGCCAAGTTGACCTGAACCCCTTCATTAGCAAAATCACGAATCTTATGAGCCAAGCCAGAAGTTGAAACGGTAATGTGGCGGGCACCGATAGCCAGTCCCTTGTCATCATTGACCGTACGGACAAAGCTCAAGACATTCTTGTAGTTATCAAACGGCTCACCAATTCCCATCACAACGATGTGGCTGACACGCTCGTCTTGACCACGCTCGTCAAAGTACTTTTGAACCAGCATAATTTGGGCAACGATTTCCCCACTGTTCAAGTCGCGTTGTTTCTTGATCAAACCAGATGCACAGAAGGTACAGCCGATGTTGCACCCTACCTGAGTGGTGACACAGACTGACAAGCCATAATGTTGGCGCATCAAAACTGTCTCGATCAACATGCCATCTGGCAATTCAAAGAGGTATTTGACAGTCCCATCTGCTGATTCTTGCACGATCCGTTGTTTCAAAGGATTGATCACGAACTGGTCGTTCAAGGTTTCGATCAAGTCCTTAGATAGGTTGGTCATTTCTTCAAATGACTGGACACGTTTCCGATAGAGCCATTCCCAGATTTGGGTTGCTCGGAATTTCTTTTCACCATGTTCTTCTGCCCACTCGATCAGTTCTTGTCGAGTCAGGCCATAAATTGAAGGTTTCATCTTATCTCTTTTCTCTCTTTACTTTTGACGGATGACAAAGTGGCGTTCTTGCCCACCCTGTGCATCTTTTTTTCTAGACCGCTGACGGTTCTTTTTCTTTGGTTGAGAAGTCTTTTGTTTTTGCTCTTGTTCACGTTCCCGTGGCTGATTTTTGGAGCGATTTCGGCGATTTTGCCGACCGCCACGCTTAGCAGAACGGTTGCCCTCTTCCTGTTGTTTTGGAGAAGATTTCTTGTCAAAGGATGCTCGACGGGGTTCTGCATTTTCTAGGACAAAATAAGCACAGCCATAGCTACAGTATTCTAATAAATAATCTTCTAGACGACTGATTTTCTCTGCATCTGCGACCGGACGATCGTCCTTATAGAAACCACGTAGACGCAACTGTTCATTGCTCCAATCACCGACAATATAATCAAATTTGGTTAAAACCTCTGAAAAACGCTGACCAAAGACCGTCGCATCAAAGGCTTCATTTTGGTTCTCAACCAGCTCAAATGTCAATTGTTCTGCTAGCACTTGATTGCCGACCAGACGAAATTCCGGTCCAGGATATTTATTATAATTAAATAATTCAGGGGATATTTCTTTGCGCATAGCCTTCCTTTATTCATACCTTTAGTTGTAACACTTTATTTTATCATAAATCCCTAGCTTTAGATAGAATTTCAACGGAAAAGAGAGATTCTGTAAAAAGTCTGACGATTTAATTTACCTCTTCTTCCTGTCTCATCAGAAAAAGTAGGCTTTTTCAAAGCTTACTCAGACGGAAAATAAAAAGAGACAAAGAGGGTGACATTTGTCTCTAGGAATGTTCATCTCGTGATGTGAGGGGTAAATAAAGAGTGATTTTCGTATAGCTATTAGCCTTAGAATCAATCTCCATATGATAGCTAGCCCCAAACTGTAACCGCAAGCGTTGATCCACATTTTTCAAACCAACGCCTCCTAGTCGAAGAAGGGTTTGGTCTGTCGACTCAGACAAGGCAAAGCCTCGTCCATTATCGTAAATCGTCAGGACCACTTGTTCTTCTTTGATTTCCGAAGTGACTCGTACCATGCCCGACCGATCCATCTCCTTGATGCCATGATAGATGGCATTCTCCACTAAGGGTTGTAGGACCAGCTTAGGAAGTTGATAATCTCCCAACGTCTTCTCTTCTAAAATTTCATAATTCAACTTATCCCTATAGCGTTGTTTCTGAATGAAGAGATACTGGCGCACATGGTCTATTTCGTCCTGAAGCCTAATTTGTTCTTGTCCTTGATTGAGAGCAAGGCGGAAATATTTGGCTAGGGACTTAGTCAGGTCAACCACGCGCTGACCATCATTAAACTCAGCCATCCAGACAATGGTATCCAAGGTGTTATAGAGGAAATGTGGATTGATCTGGGCTGAAAGAGCTCGCAGTTCATAGCGTCGTGCATTTTGTTCCTCTTCTTTAACCAATTGCATAAGGTTTTCAATTTGATCCAACATACGGTTAAAGGCTTGAGCAAGATCTACCAATTCGGGCGATCCCTTGGTAGTTGCCCGCAAGTGGGAATCACCAGCTCCTATTTTCAGAATGACAGCCTGCAAGTCTTGTAGAGGTTTAATCCACAAGCGCAGAATGAACCAGATTCCCAGCCAGCACATGATGAGGACGAGAGCCCCTAAACCTATAAAGGAATAAAGCATCTGTGACTGAAGCATCTGGAGACCTTCCAGAGAAGCCACTCCAATTAAGGTCCAATCACTCTCTGGTATAGCAATTTGGTAGACAAAGTTCTGCCCCTTTTGGGCATAGCCATCCTTGACAGCAATATAGGGTTGCATGGCCTGCATTTCCTGACTGGAAGAATAGACTGTCTTTTTAGGATGGTAGACAAATTCATGCTTCTGATTGACGATGAAACTAAAGCCTTTTTTGCCTAGTTGGAGATGATCCAGATAAGCCTCTAGACTCTGATAATCAATATCTAGGCGCAAAACTCCTAGATTTTGACCAGAAGCATCCACCACTTCCTGGGTGATAGAAATCACCCACTTGTCCTTCTCTGAAGACAAGGATTCCTTCCGGGCTGGCGTCAAAACAGGAATGCCCCTCTCTTTGATAGCCTCCTGATACCAGCTTTCGTTCATCATATCCGATGAGGTCTGCATGCTAATTTGAGAATCCGTAGCAACAAGGCGTCCATCCTTAGTTACTAAGACAGCCGAAACCAGATCTGGGTCTGTCTCAATAATGGTTCGCATCAGACTTTGAACGGCTTCTGGGCTCACCTCCTTGTCTTGAGCAAACTGACGAATACTCTCTTCTTTGCTGAGGACCGAGGTGGTCTGCTTCAATTTTTTCAGATAGGAGGTGATAAACTGACTACTCTGGTCGATACTATTGCGGGTTGTCCGCTCCGTCAGTTGGCCAATGGTTGCTGAGCTAGTTTGATAGTATAGACTACCGACTAAACCCAAGAGCAAGAGAATGAAGACAAATACATAGACAATCAGCTGAATCAGCAAAGGGTATCGTTTCATTCATACTCTCCTTTTTTGTATTGTCTTGGGGTTACACCGACTACTTGTTTAAAGCGTTGAGAAAAATAGTTCATATCCTCAAAGCCAACCTGATCTGCAATCTCATAAATCTTGAGATCGGTCGTCAAGAGTAAAAGTTTGGCCTTTTTCATCCGTTCTTGGATCAAGTATTCTTGAAAAGGGAGGCCCAATTTTTTCTTGATTAGGACGCTCAGATAAGAGGGACTAAAACCCAGTTGAAGAGCCAAGTCCTTGAGGGTTAATTGGGAATCTGCTAAGCGGGAATGAATAGCCTCTTCCAACTCCGTCGAATGCCCCTGATCCACCAAGGTTTCAACCTGGGCTATCTTTCCTTCCTCGTCTAGCTTATTCTTGACTTTCTCCAGCATCTCTTCAATATCTGCTTTTGAAAAGGGCTTGAGGAGATAGTCATCTGCTCCGAGTCGAATGGCTTTCCGAGCAAACTCAAAATCATCATAGCCTGTTAGAAAGATGATATGGCAGGACGGAGCTTTCTCTCGGACCAGTTGGGCCAAATCTAAGCCATTCATCTGTGGCATATTGATATCCGTCAAGAGAAGATCAGCCGGTTGTGCTTGAAATTTTTCCCAAGCTATTCGCCCATTCTCCGCTTGGTCAATGACCTTCATCCCAAACTGTTCATAATTCACTAGAGAAGTAAGTCCCTGCCGAACCAGCTCTTCGTCTTCTACAATCATGATTGAATACATGTGTTTCACCTACTTACCCTTATTATACTCATTATATCAAAGTAGGTCGCAAAAAGTCTCAGACATAGTCCAACAAATAGCCGTAGCCCTTTTCAGCCATCTCTGCTTTAGGAATGAATTTAATTGACAAACTATTGATGCAGTAGCGAAGACCACCTTTTTCCTTAGGTCCATCAGTAAAGACGTGGCCTAGATGGGAATTTCCTACTCGACTCCGAACCTCTGTCCGAGTCATATTGAAACTCTTATCTTCCTTGTAGGTTGCCACATCCGGACTGATCGGCCGGCTAAAGCTTGGCCAACCACAACCAGAATCAAATTTATCTTTTGAGGAGAAGAGGGGCTCTCCTGTTACGACATCCACATAGATGCCCGCTTCAAACTTATCCCAATAGCGGTTAGAAAAAGCACGCTCTGTATCATTTTCTTGCGTCACTGCATATTCTTCGGGCGATAACTTCTTCTTGATCTCTTCATCGCTCGGCTTTGGATAGCGACTAGCGTCAATAACTGGATAAGAAGCTTGATTCACATCAATGTGACAATAGCCATTCGGATGTTTCTGTAGATAATCCTGATGGTAGTCTTCTGCCTTGATATAATTAGCAAGTTCTTCTTTTTCTACAGCCAAAGGCTTATCATATTTCTTCGCCACTTCTTCAAATACTTGATTTATGGTTGGCAAATCTGCTTGATCGGTGTAATAAACTCCTGTCCGATATTGACTGCCCTGATCATTTCCTTGACGGTTTTTTGATGTTGGATCAATAATCCGGAAATAGTGTAGAAGCAGTTCTTTCAGAGAAACCTTCTTGATATTATAGGTGATGTGTACCGTTTCGGCATGCCCTGTTTGGTTGACCAGTTCATACTTGGTGGTATCCCCTTTACCATTAGCATAACCTGATTCGGCATCAATGACGCCTGGAACACGGGAAAAATACTCTTCCACACCCCAGAAGCAACCACCAGCTAGATAGATTTCTCGTTGGTCTTCTGGATTGACTTTTTCTTCCTTCTTTTTGATCTGCTCAGTCGTCGCATCTGATGTATCCAAGGCCATGGATCCTTTGATAAGGAAAAAGAGTCCAAAACAAAGCAGGCCCACTAAAAGAACGGAAATGAGTTTCCATTTTGTTTCCATTTTATGTCCTCCTTACTTCATTTCTTTTAGAGTCTGGACGATGTCTTCCTTACTCATATAGCCGATATGGGTCTTGGCGAGAGTTCCATCGCTCGCAATAAAGAGAGCAGATGGATAAGAGCGAATCCCATACTCTTTGAGCAAGTCGCCCTTACTGTCCATCAAGACTGGGAAATCTTTGTAGTCCAAAGCCTGGTACCAATTTTTAAAGTCATCGGCTGATTTTTCCCCATTGAATGTCGGAGCGACAACAGTTAGAACTACATAATCTTTACCCTCCTCTGCCTTTGCTAAATCATTTGTGTCACCTAATGTTGAAAGACAGATTGAGCACCAGGAAGCCCAAAACTTGAGATAGACTTTCTTCCCTTTGTAATCTGATAAACGGTAGGTCTTGCCGTCTACTCCTTGCAGACTAAAATCCTGAACCTTCTTGCCAGCTTGCTCTGAACCTCCCGTTTTGGCTGTCTGCTTAGTCTCGCTTTTATTGGATGACTCCAGCCCCTGGCCGGAGCAAGCCCCTAACAATCCTACACAGAAGAGTCCTGTCGCTATTAAAGCCATTTTTTTCATGTCTTCCTCCTCTTTAAATAGGGAGAAAGTCGCCCAAGCAGACGACCTCCTCTTCCTATTGTCCTTTATTGGTCTGATTTCATGTTAGATGAGTCACTCATGTCGTCCTTCATCCCTGAATCACTCGATTTCATCTCATCTTCTTTCATATCGTCTTTCATTTTAGAACTGCTGTCAGACATCATAGATGAATCTTTCATATCGTCTTTTTTCATTTTATCATCGGACATGGACGAATCTTTCATGTCGTCTTTTTTCATGTCATCTTTTTTCATGTTATCCTTTTTCATGTTATCTTTTTTCATCATACTACTATTGTCTGTCTTTTTCATATTTGAATCAGACTTTTGTCCAGAACAAGCAGCTAAAGTGACGAGGCTAAGTGTAGCAATGGTAAGTGTAAGAATTTTTTTCATGATGTTTCTCCTTTAATTTTCCAAAATTAATGAAACAAGGATGCTAGGCTGTTGAGATTGCCCAGCATGAGCAAGATGCCCATCAAGATGATGAGAGCACCACCGATTTTTTTCAAGGTCCCCATATGGGGCTTGAGTTTGGCAAAGCGTTGCAAGACCCAGCCTGAAGCCAGAGCCAAGAGTAGGAAGGGAAGAGCTAAGCCCAAGGTGTAAACCAGCATTAAGAGCGCTCCTTGTAGAGCACCATTTCCTCCAGAAGCCGCGATCGCTAAAACGGAGCTCAATACAGGTCCGACACAAGGAGTCCACCCAAAACTAAAGGTCACTCCAATTAGAAAGGCATTGAAGAATTCGTTGCGTTTTTCGTCCTTCTTCAGTTGGATACTCTTTTGTTTTTGGAGTTGCTGAAGATTGATGATTCCCATCTGATGGATCCCAAGTACAATAACGATTCCTCCTAGTAGGTAACGGAACCAGGGAGCATATAGTACCTGACCCAGGGCACCCGCACCATAACCTAGGATGAGAAATACGGTTGATAGACCAGCAATAAAACAGAGGG
>ERZ773233.1046-NODE-1046-length-16701-cov-2.731467_pt1 | contig 16701 bp, 14 predicted proteins | sample MGYA00580991_ERZ773233 | MGnify/ENA primary metagenome ERZ773233 (study PRJEB29015, sample SAMEA2738178) | human oral metagenome | biome: human oral; feature: human-associated habitat; material: saliva | place: China | collected 2161 ...
GCGGCACGAGCTACCACGCAGCCCTTACGTCTAGCTACCTCTTCGAGCGCCTAGCAGACACTAGAGCCAAGGTCGAGATCGCAAGCGAATTTCGCTATAGGCGCCCAAAACTAAACAAAAACGCTCTTTTTATCGTCATCTCGCAAAGCGGCGAAACCGCCGACACCCTAGAGGCACTAAAAATCGCCAAGCAAGCAGGCCTAAAGACGCTAGCTATCTGCAACGTCGATAACTCCTCGATCGTGCGCCTAGCGGACGACACGCTGCTAACTCGCGCCGGCATCGAAAAGGGCGTAGCCAGCACCAAAGCCTTCGCCACGCAGGTAGTAACGCTGTGGATGCTAGCGCTGCAAATCGCGCAGGCTAAAGCCTCGATAAGCAAAGACGAGCTAAAAAACGAGATCGCGGCGCTCATGCACGTTCCGCAAATTTTAAATATCAGCAAAGAGCCGCAAGAGCGTATCCGCCGCCTAGCCAAGCACTATTTGCACGGCCATGGCTTCTTTTTTATCGGGCGAGATATATTTTATCCCCTAGCGCTAGAAGGCGCGCTAAAGCTCAAAGAGATCTCCTATCTGCACGCCGAGGGCTATCCTGCGGGCGAGATGAAGCACGGCCCTATCGCGCTTGCCGACGAGAGGCTCTTTACGATCGCGCTGATGCCGCAAACCATCCTCTACGAAAAAACCAAGAGCAACGTCGAGGAGCTCGCCGCCCGCGATGCCTACATACTTGCTATCAGCCCCGAGGAGTTCGATCTTAGCGACGATTTTATCAAAACGAGCAAGCAAGCTCACCCGATGAGCGAGTTTTTCGAGATGATGATTATCTTGCAGCTTTTTGCGCTAGAGATCGCCGTGAGGCTGGGCAACGACGTGGATATGCCGCGAAATCTCGCTAAAAGCGTGACGGTGGAGTAAATTTAGTAGGCGAAATTTGACGAGCGGCGGCGTTAAATTTCGCTTTTAATCCTGATCTGCAAATTTAGGCGAGAGGTTGCCCGCCTAAATTTCTCTCAAATTTTATTCTAAATTTAAATACAAATTTATCGGCGCCCAGGAGTATCATGCAAAATTTAAACGAAAAATACGAAATTTATCAAAAAAGACTAGATAAAAAAGCGCGCCGCCTCGCGTCGCTGATGAACGACGCAAAATGGCTCAAGCTCTGCGAAATTTTAGAGCTCTCGGGTTGTGAGAGCATACGCGTAAGGCTGCTTTCAGGCGACGAGGAGATCGCGCTCGTCTGCGGTTTTGGATGTTTAGGGGACGGGTATTTCGACTGCGCCAACGGAGCTATTTTGTTTAAAGACTTACACTGGGTTTTCGTGCCTAAATTTTACGAGCAAACGCGCATGAACAGAACCGAAAAGCTTGCCTCAAATTTTATCCCAAATCCGCTTGAAGTGGTGCTAGACGCCATGACAAAGGCGGGTAAATTTGACTACGAAATAGACGAAAGCGGGCTAAAAATTTACGGCTATAATAGATAAATTTGCGCGGGCGATATAAAGCTAGTGCCAGCCCGCGCTCGTAGAACCGTATAGCAAAGATTCGGACGAACGGCAAATGAGGCGAGCGAGCAAAGACGGCGTCAAATTTAAATCCGCGCTTGCTCGCCAAATGCGGCAAAATTTGATAAAATTTGACGAACTTTAAACTCAAAGGAGCAAATATGAGCGCTCATCTATGCCCAAAATGCGGCGAAAACACGATCTACTTCGACGGCATCTGCCACTCGTGCAGCCAAAGGCAGAGGCGGGAGGAGATTTTAAACCTAAGTGCAGACGAAGTGGAGGCGATGATCCTAAAAATCGCAGACCGAATCGATGAGATCGAAAAATGGGATGAGATTTGTAACGATTTTTGGGCGCTTTTTAGCCTGCTGGGCATCCACGATCCAAGGATTGCTAGAGCTGCGGCGGCAAAGGAAATTTACTATCCGCCAGAGCTCTACTTCGGCGCGCCGGACGACGTAAAAGGCGCACTCATAACAAAACTAAACTCGCTAGAGGACAACTCCAAAAACGTGCTAAACCACCTACTTTGCGCGCTTGCCTGGCAGGGCGGCGAGCAGACGGCTGAGCTTTTTTACGAGCTGTATAAAAACCCGCGGCCGTGGCGTAAAAAACTCTATGTGGGTACCGAGTTTTACGCAAAAATCGGCGGCTGGGCGTTTGACGAGACGGGTGAGCGCAAATCTTTGGTTTTTGATAAATGCCTCACCGCGGTACGCGTAAAAGATGGCAAGCGCGAGAGCCAAGACGCAAATTTAAACTCAAACCAAAGCGCGGATGAGCCCGTACAGATCGGTGAGCCTACGGGCCAAAAGTGCGAGTTTTGCGGCTGCGAGATGCTTGATATGCTGCGCCTAAAGGCAACCGATCCGCAGCTTGCGTTTTTAAATTTAAAGCACGACGCGATATTTCGCTGTTGCCCGACCTGCGTCGGTTCGGTCAGATATTTTTGCAAACGCGGCCCAGACAGCAAGATAGAGCTAAGCCATGATGGCGAAGGCTTTGACGAAAGCTACTTTTCGCAGGAGGATTTTGCGCGGCTGTGCGGCATGAAATTTAAGCTAGGCGGCGAAGTTTCCCTGTTTTACGGCTGTTTTAGCGAGCTTGATGTGACCGTAGGCGGCTATCCTCAGTGGGTGCAGGACGCCGAGTATCTGACCTGCCCTAGCTGCGGCGGGACGATGAAGCACCTAGCGCAAATCCCATTTGGCGAGATGATAGAGGGCGAGGGGGTCATATACGTGCAAATTTGCGAGAAATGCGAGATTTTGGGTGGTTGCTTTCAGTGTACGTAAGGTAAATTAATTAACTATATAATGCGAGTAAAATTTAATTTAAGGAGAAAATATGGGGTTATTTAGTTTTGGTAAAAAGGCTGAAAAAGCGCAAATTCCAAGCACTTTTGCTGGCAGAGTGGATAAATTTTGGGCGGAATTTAGCGGCGTGGTAGATGAGATCAAGGCTGATCTGGCGGCAAAAGAGTTTGAAAAGGCGATGCAAAAGACGGACGAGAAGCTTCGTATCTGCCTTGCCGAGCCTTATTTTATGACGGGGCTCGTGGACGATAAGCTCGATCTGGTGCTAACTCCCGAGGGTATGAGGCATCGCCTATTTTGGCTAAGCTTCATCAAAAACGCTATGCCAAAGCAGCTTGAGTCCAAAATGATCTGCACGCTCGGCAAGCCGCGCGCGCCGCGAGGTATCGGCGGGATCGAGATGTATGACACGAACGTATGCGCCGAGGAGTCGATGATCTACGCGCAGTTTAACGAAAGCGACGTGGATATTAAAATTTACAACGAAAACCTAGCGGCTCTGCTCGCGCAGGACGAGGGCAAGGCTTATAACCTTAGCTTTATCCTGCTTGACAATATGATCGGCGAAACGGCGATCATAAATACGCTAGGCGAGCTTGAGGTGCTGGACGCGCCGCAGGAAAACGGCGTGCCGCTAAGCGAATTCGCCGATCTGGTCGATGAGAAATTCGGCGAAAAAGCCGCGCGCGAACCGCTAAAGAATTTTTTCAGCTACGAGATGGAGCCGCGCGGAAGCGAGGTGCGCGAGGACGTGATCGTAGGCACCACCTGCCTGACCAATATCGTAAATCAGTACCTAAACGGCGAGCGCGACATCTATAATGAAGCTTACGAGCTTGGCATCAAATTTTGCTTTCTTAGCATAGGTAACGGCGGCGACGTACAGGCAGGCTTTGATCTGCGAAATAAAATCGAGGACGAGGAGCTAGAGAGCTGCGGCTCGTTTTTGGAGATAATCGGCGGCGCAACCGGGCAGAGGTACGCATACATCGATCTCATCTGCTATGACGAGGAAAGGCTAAAAGAAAAAGTAAGCGAGCTTTGCAAAAAATATGGCGCGAATATCGAAATCCACGACTTTAAGCGGTAAATTTAGCCACGGGCGTCAAATTTATTTTGGATTTGCACGCCCACGCTATTTTAATTTTGGCGCTAAATTTTGCTTTTTAATGTTAGTTGTGGCGGATTATTCCGCCCATTTCTGTCCGCTCAAGGCAACATTTAGCAAGATCCTAGCACGTATGGCTCTAACCCGCCACAATAGCTGTATTTTTAAATTTACAGCAGCAGGGCTTATTCCCCCCCCCACTCATCTCAACGCAAATTTTTTAGATACTGGCACGCGCTAAATTCCCCGAGCTTGCAACCTCTATCGTAAAGTTCTTTGGCGGCGTTTTTATTCTTTTCTACACCCATGCCTTTTTCGTAGGCAAAGCCCAAATTTGCACAGGCTAGCGCACTCGCGCCCGAACAAGCGTTAGTAAAGAGCACAACAGCTCTTTCGTAGTCTTTTTCTACGCCCTCGCCCTTAAAATAGCAAACCCCAAGATCGGCGCAAGAGTCTACGTGCCCGCGCTCGCAAGAGGCCGCATACATCTGCGCCGCCTTTGCCGCGTCCTTTTCTACGCCGCCACCTAGCGCGTAGCTTAGGGCGAGATTGTAGCACGCCGTTTCCTCGCCTAGCTTGCAGGCTTTAGCAAACAGTTCGTTCGTCTTTTTGCCGTCAGGATAGATGCCAAGCCCCTTGCCGTAGCTATACGCTAGGCTCGCGTATCCCTCGCCTACACCTTTTTCGCAAGCTTTAGCAAAAAGCTCGTTTGCCTTTTTGTGATCTTGCGCCGCGCCCTGCCCGCTTTGGTAAAGCAGCCCCAGATACACGCAGGCTTTGTCCGCACCAAGCCCGCAGGCTCTTTCGTAGTATCGCACGGCTTTTGTAAACACCTTATCAAACTCGTAAAAATACCCAAGTCCCGCGCAATACATCGCGTTTTTCTCGCCGCCTTCATCGCAGGCAAGCTCGAGGTTTTTAATCGCGAACGAGAGCCTTTTGCAAATCTCGTCGTTTCCCTTCTTGCACTCTTTGCTAAGATCAGCCAGCTCGCCGCCAAAAGCCAGCGCCGCAAAAAACGCAAGCAAAATAAAACGTCTCATAAACTCAAATTTCCTTTCAAATTTTATAAATTTACCGCCGTAAAGCGCCGAAGCCAAAATGCCTGAAGTATAAATTTAAAAAGATTAAAATTCAATTTTAGCTAAAATCGCTATCAAAAAGGAGCTTAAAATGATTTTTGAAGACGAGCTGATTTTCGTCGAGCGAGAAACGAGCGAGATACCGTGGGTAAAAATTTTTACCAAAACGCCGTTTAAGGAGCTCACAGACTGCGACGAAGCGACGCAAAAAAGGGTATTTAAAGCGGTTTTAACAACCGAAAAAGCAATGAGAAAATTTTATAATCCCACCAAAATAAACATCGCAAGCTTTGCAAACTACGTGCCGCGCGTACATTTTCACGTGATGGCGAGGTTTGAGGGCGATAGCTTTTTCCCAGAGTCCATGTGGGGCAAAAAGCAGCGCGAGAGCGAGCTAAATTTGCCTGATTTTGCCGAATTTTCTCAAATTTTAGCGCGCGAGCTAGGCAAAACACGTGAATAAAAAAATACTTCTAACGCTCGCGATCATCGTAGTAGCAGGCGTTTTGGCGGTTTATAAGGCGCGCTGGGACGAACAGACGCAGACGGAAAATATCAAAAAATTTCTCGACTTTCAAACGCAAATTTTAAATAAAAATATCGAAGAAGAAAAACTCTCCGCGATGACGGTAGCGGCGCTATTAGCGCAAAACGAACACGTAAAAAAATGCATGAGCCAAAATAACCGCCAAATGTGCCTAGAGACGCTTGGCGAATTTACCAAAACGCTAAGCAAGGTGCCGATCTACGAAAACGCCAAATTTCACATCCATACGCCTGAGATGAGGAGCTTTGCTAGGAGCTGGATACCGCTATATAACGACGATCTAACGAGCTTTCGTCACCTGCTAGCTGAGGCGAAAAACGGCGTAGCCGCAGGCATCGAGGTCGGTCGCGCTGGTGTTTTTATAAGATCTGTCGCGCCGATATTTGAGGATAAAAAGATGCTCGGTAGCATCGAGGTGCTGCTTGATTTTAAGCATTTGAGCGACTTTTTCTCGCAGCAAGGGCTTGATCTTTTCGTATTACTCGACGCCGGCGGCGACCTGCCCTATCAAAACAGCAGCGACGAGGGCATCATCGAAGGCTTTCATTTCGTAAATAAGAGCTACGCAAATTTAAACGTCTTGCCGATGCTAAAGGATATCAAATTTAAAAGCGGCGGATTTTATCAGACGGATTCGCACGCCTTTACCGTCCAGCCGATGAACGACGCAAAGGGCGAGCGCGTGGGGTATTTCGTGATTTATTTTAACTCCGACTCAAAGGAGCGAAATTTAGCAAAGCTGGGCGTTTGGTTTGATTAGTCAAGCAGGCTTTTTGAGTACGGCGAAAATTTGTAGGTAAAGACGCTGCCTTTGCCTAGCTCGCTTTTCACGCCGTACTCTACGCCGTTTTTCACGCAGATACTTTGCACGATGTTTAGCCCTAGTCCAAACCCGCCCTGCACGCCCTCGTCTCTAACGTAGCGTTTCCAAATTTTACTCGTGTCTTTTATGCCTTCGCCCTCGTCCTCGACTACGAGCACGATTTTGCCGCTTTTTTCAAAAAGGCGCAAATTTATTATCCCTCCTTCGCGGCTGTATTTTACCGCGTTGCTTAGGTTGTTATCGATCAGTCTGCCCGCCTCTATCTTGCTCATAAAAATTTGCAAATCAGGCTCGACGAAGTCGTAAATTTTGATATTTTTCGCCATCGCGATACCTCGCATATACCGTGCTCGCTCGAGGCAAAATTCGCTCAAATTTAAAATCTCGGGCGGAAATAAAATATACCCACGCTTGATGTAGTACTCGGTGTCTTCGTAGGTGACTTGCATCTGTTTTAGAGCCGAACGCATGCGGGTGACGTATTTGTTATCAAGGCCCAGCATTTCAAGGTTTATGCCTATGACGCCCAGCGGCGTTTTTAGCTCGTGCATCGCGTCGTTAAAAAAGTTATTCATATATTTTTTAGCGTCTTTATATGGCTTTATGCCGCTAACAAACGACAAATAAAGCGCGAAAAATACGACCACGAGCGCAAACGCAAGAGTTAGAGCCGTGACGAATAAAATCCTAGCCGCGTTTTGCTTTTTGGCTAGCACCAGATAATAAAGCTCGCCGTCCGCACGAAAATAGGTTTTGTAAAAAAGATGCCCGTTTTCTTGACGGGTGATAAATTTTAAATCGCTCGGGCGCGCGTCCAAATTTGATACGATCTGCTTTTCTTTGAGATCAAAAACGCCGTATCTATATGTGAGCGAAATAGGCAAAGTCTCGTTTTTATCGAGCGCTTTGCGAATTTTGCCCTCGTACTCGAGTAGTTCGAACATATTTTTTGAGTATTCGTCTTTGGAGCTTAAATTTATGATCTCGTAGCTTTGAAATATAAACAAAGCCATGATGATAAAAGTGGCTAAAATAGGGATTTTAAGATTTTGAAACATCTATCTTATAGCCTAGTCCGCGCGATGATTTTATAAACTCCGGAGTCGTTTTTTGACGAATTTTTAGTATATGCATGCGCACGTCAGCGGGGTCGATTTCCTTGTCGTTCCACACTTCGGCGCGCAGCCGCTCGATGCCTACGAAGCTGTTTTTATGAAATAGCAAACACTCGATGATAGCAAATTCTCTCGTACTTAGCTCAACCGCTTCGCCTTTAAATTTGAGCCGCTTTTTAGCCGTATCGAGGCTAAAGTTTTCATCGATCGCGATTAAGTTTTTATCGTCTCTGCCGTGATATTTTCGCATTAGCTCGTTTACTCTAAATTTTAGCTCAGCTAGCTCAAAAGGCTTTTTTAGATACTCGTTACAGCCCAGCTCGTATCCGACCGCCATATCGTCTATATCCACGAGCGAGGTCATTATCATTATTGGTGTTTCACAGCCGATATCTTTGGCGTATTTTATAACTTCGTGTCCGCTGATGTGCGGGACCTTGATGTCAAGTATCAGCAGGTGATAAAAACCAGCCGCTATCTTATCGCAGGCGACCTTGCCATCGGCAGCCTCATCTACCTCGTAGCCAAGACTTTCTAGGTATTCGCTAACGCTCTCACGATATACGAAGTCGTCTTCAAGCAGTAAAATTTTCATAAATTCTCCGAATTTTATCGCAATATTTTAAGGGGGATGATAGCTAAAAATGATTTTGGATCGTCTGAATTTAAAAAGGCTCGGCGAGTTTACCGAGCCCAATATGGTCAAATTTAACCTAAATTTCACGCGCCCGTGAAAACTTGGCCTGCATAAACGATGTAGTATCTTAGCATCACGACGCCGCAGATAACTACAAGAGAGTTTGCTATGATGTAGCCCACTCTATAAGCGTGATTTTTTAGAGCCGTTAGTGCTATGGTGATAGGCGTTAAAAGTCCGATGCCAACAACGCCTATCCAAAAGATCAGCGCGTATTGTCCAGTACTTAGAGCTTGTTTAGCTGCAACCGCGCTCGCTCCACCCTCGAAATATAGTCCCAAAAATAGTATAGCGATAAGCGGTATCTCAAAAAGTACGGCGCGCAAGTCCATAACCAAAAGGTACTTCACGTTGTCTTCGTTAAGAAGGTGTTTGAAGCAGAAAAGGCCGACCAAGATGTTTGTCGCTACGCCTGAGCTAAAGCCTGATGTTAGGAACAAGATCGGCAGAATCGGAGTATTCCAAAGCGGAAGCTTCGTGATCGCGCTAAGCAAAAAGCCCGTATATATGCCTACGCCGATCGCAAGGCCGAAAAGCGCCATCTCGACTATCTTTGAAAGCGGCGCGAAAGAGCGAATCAGCCTAGAAATAGGACGTAAAATAGCTAGAATTTTATACTTTTCTATCTCTTCTTCGAAAATAATCACCGCAAAAAGATAAGCTAGCGGCGTATAAAGCAGCAGTAACGCAACGCCGATGGACATAACCGAACCAAAGTTGTACTTAATCAAAATCCAGTAAAAGCTAAGCGGCTTGCCAAGGTCAAGCACCAAAAGCGCAAGGCCCACGGTGATCGTTATAGGAGCTACTAGAGCGCCCGCCTTTACCATCGCGTCCCAGATGCTGCCGTCTTGTTTTTTGTGGTAGTTCCACTTAACAAGCAATGCAACCATCATCGCGCCTGCGGACAAACCCGCCAAAAATAGATAAACCGCTATCGGCCACGGCCAGTAAATTTCATTATATTGCGCTACGCTTCCCCACATATTATTCATGGCTTCCTCCTTTGCGGTTAGCTATCATAGCAAGCTTCGGTTTGGTTTTAAGCTCGGCTTTAGGATAGTAGTGAGTTTTGGTATTTAAAATTTTACTTACTTCGCTGTTTGGATCGTTTATATCGCCAAATGCCAAAGCATCGGTCGGACAAACGGTTACGCACGCAGGCTGCTCGCCAATGCTCACTCTAGTTTCAAAGCAAAACGTACATTTGCCTATCTCGCCGGTTTTCGGCTCAACGTAGCGAGCGTCGTAAGGACAGGCTAGGATGCAGTATTTGCAAGATACGCAAGTAGAGTGATCTAGTAGTACTATGCCATCGCTCGTCTGAAAGCTAGCTCCCGTAGGACAAACCGCCACGCACGGAGCGTCCTCGCACATCACGCAACTATGTCTGCTAAAGTCGGTTTTTAAATTTGGAAATTTGCCCTTTATCTGCGAATGGACTTGAAGTCTAAAAACGCCTCTAGGCACTTCGTTTTCGCTCCTGCAAGCCACCGAGCACGCTTGGCAGCCTATGCAGAGGTTTTCGTCATGTATCATTCTATACGCTTTTTTCATCTTTTTTCCTTTACGCTTTTATTATCTTGACGCCGACGTTTCGCACCATCGTAGAGGCGACGGGGCCGATCACGGTAGGATCTAGCAGCTTGCTTTGATTCGTTCCTACGCCGTTCGTACGCTTTAGTCCCGCGCTTTCGTGACCAAAACCGTGATAGACGAAAAGCGTATCCTCCCTGATGCCTTCAGTCAGCATCACGCTTGCTTTTTCTTTTGCGGTTTTGCTTTGAAGGGTTATCTTATCGCCGTCTTTTAGCCCGTATTTTTTCGCGGTATTAGGGTGTATCCAGACGGGCGCGCTACTCATCAGGTCGTTTAAAAATTCGACGTTTTGCGTGTGGCCGTTGGTGTGTATCGGCGTTTTGCCGCTCATTAGGCAAAGCTCCTCGCCGAAAAATACGTCCATGCCCTCGGCGTTTAAGCAGCCGTATCCCGGAAACTGCTTTTCGACCTTTTCGCTAAAGAGCTCGATCTTGCCGCTATCGGTTTTAAATTTGACCTGCGACTCCATCAGCCCGTCGTCGCCCACGAACTGCTGCGCGTAAGGGAATTTTTTCGTAAATTCTTTTACGCTATCTTTTTCTCTAAACAAAATCCCCGGCACCTTCCACGTGACGTAGCCTTTTTTAACTAGCTCCGCCAACAGCTCGGCGTTGCCTTTTACTTGTTTGATTCTCCACTCGTCCATCGTGTTTGCCGAGTACTGCTCGTCTATCTTCAACCTGCGAGCTAGCTCTCTAAAGATATCGTAGCCGTTTTTGGTGTCGCCGATAGGATCTACGACTTTGTTTCTTATCATATAGGCAGGTTTTTGACTCGACTTATCCTCGATGCCTTCGTCGCGCTCAAGGTAAGTACTCTCGGGCAGTATCACGTCCGCCCATATCGCAAAATCGCTCATATAGATATCCGAGCACACGATAAAATCAAGCTTTTTTAGGCTCTCTATCGTAGTTTCCGTGCCCGCGACGTTGATCGGGTGATTAAACCTTATACTAAACCAGCCTTTTACGGGATAAGGCTTCTCGCTTAGTATGGCTTGCGGGATCTCCATCAAGACGCCGTGACTTCTGCTGACGAATTTATTTATGCCGTCCTCGCCCGCGCCGTCTATTCTAGGCACTTTAGGTACTTTTATCGCGGCGTCCGGGTTTGTGATCTCAGGGATTAGCTCTTCGCCGATTAGTTTGTTGTAAAATTTAGCCTTTTTACCGCCAAAAATTCCGCCCTTTTTCTCCCAGTTACCCATCATCGCGTTTGCCGTCATTATGGCTCTGGTGCGAATGTATTCGGCTCTAGTCGTAGTGGTGTTGTGACCGAAGTCGATGATGACTTTAGGTGCGGCTTTCCAGATTTCGCCAGCGATTCGCTCGACCGTTTTTGCAGGTATTCCCGTGATCTTTTCTTGCCACTGCGGAGTTGTGTCTTTGGTCGCTTCTACGACTTTGTCAAATCCAATCGTAAATTTCTCTATAAATTCTTTATCGTAAGTGCCGTTTTTGATCCAAGTATGGATAAGGGCTAAAACAAATGCTAGATCGGTTCCCGGTTTTACGGGTAGCCACTCGTCGGCTTTTGAAGCCACGACGCTAAAGCGCGGATCTAAAACCAGCAGCTTGGTATCTTCTTTCGCGGCCATTTTAGCTAGCTTTTTAGCGTCGGCGATGACGATGCCTTCAAAGAGATTGTGCCCGAAATTTACGACGTATTTTGCGTTGCCGAAGTCTCTTTTTAGCTTCGCATCGCCGTACATATGCTCGCAAACCATCTGATAAGTGATCGGGCAACAGGAGAAGTGAGAAAAGCAGTTTGGCGAACCGTATGCGCTAGCAAAAGTCGTCATTAGCTTGTGCGTTTGGCTTGATTTTGCCGTAAATACAAAGCTCTCCGGACCATATTTTTCCTTGATCTCGAGCATTTTTTTAGCGACTAGATCTAGCGCCTCGTCCCAGCTTGCCTCGCGCCATTTGTTTTCGCCGCGCTCGCCTACTCTGATGAGAGGCTTAACAAGACGCTGCGGATCGTAAAGCTGACTGTGTCCGCTGCCGCCTCTAGCGCATACGGACGTCGCCGTGCCGCCTACTTTGCCGTTGCCTTGGATAAAGACGGTTTTACCGTCTACAACCTTGGCCTCGATAGGACAGCGAGAAGAGCACATCTCGCAAAAACTATAAACGGTCTTATCGCCGCCTTCTAGCGCTTTAGCGCCGACTGCGCCCAGGGTGCCTGGCGCATAAGTCATCGCAAGCAAGCCCGTGGCCGTGGATGCTTTTAAGAAATTTCGCCTCGAAGTATCCATTTTTTCTCCCTTTTTGAAATAAATTTACCGAAATCTTAAATAATCAACGTAAATTATACGTAAATTTTTCGTATCAATATAAATTTTAATTGATAATGACTATTTCGTTTTTTAGGGGAAAAGCTTAAATTTAACTTCAAATTTACCAAATTTACAAATATCAAATTTTAACGGATGATGATATTTGAGCCGCCGTTTACTTAAATTTATAACTTAAAAAGTATTCTTGCGGTTTGCGTCAAAAATTAATTTAATTTTATTTGTATATAATTCGCGTATTTTTTCAAAAAGGCAAATTTAATGAAAAAGCAAATTTACGTCATTCACGGCTACGACGCTTCGCCGCAAAGCCACTGGTTTTCTTGGTTCAAAAAAAAGATGCGCGGCATTGCCGAGGTGGAAATTTTAAAGATGCCAAATCCGCAAACGCCGAAGCTAAACGAGTGGCTAGAAACCATGAAGCAAAACGTAAATTTAGGCGAGAACTCCTTTATCATCGCCCATAGCCTGGGCACGATAACTAGCTTAAATTTTCTTAGCGGTTTTGCAAATTTGCCGAAATTCGGCGGTCTAGTTCTCATCTCGCCGTTTGACGAGCCGATTAAGGAATTTGCGATTTTAGATGAGTTTTGCGAGCCGCAAATCGCCTACGAAAAGATAAAGTCAGCGGCGAATTTAATAAAAGTAATAGCCGCAAAAGACGATTATATCGTGCCTTGCGAGCTTAGTCTAAAGGTAGCGCTAAATTTAGGCGTAACGCCCGATATCTTTGAAAAAGGCGGACACTTTATGAGCGCGGACGGCTTTAACGAATTTGAGTTTATATTAAATTTATTTAAACTCAAAGACGAAAAATTATCATAAAATAATAACTAAAAAGTAAGATTATTTAAAAAAAATTACTATAATGTGCATTTTGATTTACTAAATTTATGTTCAAGGATATGTTTTGAGCGAGTTAAAATCCCTATTTTTCAGTATGACGTCGGCCGTCGTGCTACTTATTATATTTGCTATCGGTAGCGGCGCGGCAACGATAATAGAAAGCTACTACGACACAAAAAGCGCGTGGGCGGCGGTTTACGGAGCGAGTTGGTTCGCTTTAGTGCAGGTGCTTTTAGGCATAAATTTGGCTTACAATATTTTTAGATACAACCTTTTAAGAAAAGAAAAACTGCCCGTTTTGATATTTCACGTTAGCTTTTTATTTATGCTTTTAGGTGCTGCTATGACGCGATATTTGGGCTTTGAGGGCAATATGCATATCAGAGAAAACGAAACCTCAAATGCGGTATTCGGATCCGTTTCTAGAATAGAAATCGCAGCCGAAAAAGACGGTCAGATTTACTCAAACTCGATCCCGAAACAAATCACTTCCGTCGGCTCAAACGACTTTAACTTGCCGCTTGAAATCGCGGGCAAAAAAGCAAATTTAACCTTTGACGGATACTACAAAAAGGCCGAAACCGAGTACTACGAAGCGGAAAAAGGCGAGCCGCTCGTTAGGCTTGCAGTCTCAAGCCCAGACTCAAAAGAAGAGATAAGCCTGCAAGCCGGCGAAACTCGCGAGGTAGGCGGCGTTAGCTTTGCATTCGACGCGCAGCCGCTACTTGAAAATTTCGTCAAAATCGAGCTAAAAGAGGGCAAATTTTATCTAACTTCAAACCAAAATATCAGCTACTTTACGATGGCGACGAATGAAAAAGGCGAGTACGCAAAAGACCAAGCGACCGAGTTTTTACCGATGCAGCTCTATACGGTCACGGACGTAAATTTCGTACCTAAATCATTATTAACCAAAGCAGCCAAGCGAGTCGTGAGCAAAAACGGCGAATATGACGCATTGGTGGCAAATTTGACGTTTGACGGGCAAACCCAGCAGCTCATGCTCTATGAAAACAGCTACATACCTGCTAAAGCTAAGATCGACGGCGTACTTTTTAACGTTTACTGGGGCTCAAAGATGGTCGAGCTTCCATTTTCTTTAAAACTTGAGGACTTCGAGCTTAAGCGCTATCCGGGTTCAAATTCGCCGATGAGCTACTCTAGCGACGTTATCGTCGAAGACTCTAGAACCGGAAACTACCCGTATAAAATTTACATGAACCACGTACTAGATCACGACGGATATAGATTTTTCCAAAGCAGCTACGACCAAGACGAGCTTGGCACCGTACTATCGGTAAATCGCGATCCTGGCAAGATTCCGACCTACGTCGGCTACTTCTTACTAGGATTAGGGCTATTTTTCAACGTCGTAAATCCTCGCTCTCGCTTTAGAAAACTAGCTAAAATGATAAACGAAGACGCCGTTAAAAAAGTCGCGAGCTTCGCGCTGATCGCATGCTTTGCGGCATTTGCCCCAAGCAAAACCTACGCAGTCGATAACGCTAGAAACATCGACGCAAACCATGCCAAAGAACTTTCTACGCTAATCATCCAAAGCGCCGACGGCAGAATGAAGCCTTTTGATACCGTTGCTAGAGAAATTTTAAACAAAATCCACCGCAGCGATACGCTAGACGGCCTAAATGCAAACCAGGCCATACTTTCTATGATGATAAACGCTCCGTACTGGCGCGACGTGCCGATAATCTACGTCGGAAATAAAGAACTAAAAAAACTAATCGGCATAGACGAAAAAGCAAAATACGCAAGCTTTAACGACTTTTTCACAAATGAAAAAGACGGCAAAAGCGTATATAAACTCGCCAAATTTGCCGAGGCTGCAAACCGCAAAACGCCTGGCGAACGCGGTACGTTCGATAAAGACTTACAAAAAGTAGACGAGCGTCTAAATATACTTTATATGGTATTTGTCGGCGAAGTATTTACGATGTTTCCAAGAATAGACGACCCGAATAATACGTGGTATGCGCCGGCTTCAGCTATGATGTATCTTCCTAAAAACGAGAGCGAGCCGATCGGCAGGATGCTAAGAGGCTACTTTACTAGCGTTGCCGAAGCTACCGAAAACAACAACTGGCGCCGAGCAAATCAGGCTCTAGCCGAGATAAAAACCTATCAACAAGAACACGGCAAAGCAGTCATACCTGGCGAAAAACGCATCGAAATGGAGCTGTTTTTTAACGAATACAAAATTTTTGAATCGCTAACGCCGATATATCTCTTGGCTGGACTTGGACTTTTATGCTTCGTGTTTGCCAAGATGGCAAGACCTAAACTAAACATCAAATGGCTATTTGGCATCGTTTACGGTATAAATATTTTAGCGTTTTTACTACATACTTTCGGCATCGGCATACGCTGGTATATCGCCGAGCACGCGCCGTGGAGCAACGCCTACGAGTCGATGATCTACATCGCTTGGGCGCTTAGCTTGTCAGGTCTCGTGTTCTCTCGCCAAAGCCCGATAGCTATGGCGCTAACCTCGATTTTAGCGGGCGTTACGCTATTTGTCGCGCACCTTAGCTGGATGGATCCGCAGATCACCACTCTAGTGCCGGTACTTCAGAGTTACTGGCTAACGATCCACGTATCTGTTATCACGGCTAGTTACGGATTTTTGGGACTTTGCTCGCTACTTGGTATGTTTACGCTCGTACTTTTTGCTATGCAAGGCGCAAAAGAGCATAAAGAAATTTCCCGAAATATCCTAGAGGCCACTCGCATAAACGAGATGGCTATGATACTAGGCCTTAGCCTACTTACGATGGGAAATTTCCTGGGTGGCGTTTGGGCAAACGAAAGCTGGGGTCGATACTGGGGCTGGGATAGCAAGGAGACGTGGGCGCTGGTTTCTATTTTAGTCTATGCGGCAGTTTTGCACATCAGATTTATCCCTAAACTAAACAGCCAGTACGCATTTGCCGTTACTTCGATGTTTGCTTATTGGTCGATCATAATGACCTATTTTGGCGTAAACTTCTACCTAAGCGGTATGCACTCGTATGCCGCGGGCGAGCCGATACCGGTGCCGACTTTCGTATGGGTGGGCGCGCTTTTAATGGTCTTGATTGCTGTTTTGGCGTATTTTAGAAAGCCTGATAAAACAATAAAACTATAATGAATCAAACTACTATAGTAATCATTCTGGCGACGATTCTTTTGATGCTCGTCGCCTCTCTTATCTTCATGGCAGTTAAACTAGGTGGCGACAAAATAGCGGCCAATAATGCAGCAAAAGAAGCCGCCAATCGAGGCATCACACTAGATGATTTACTCGCCGTAGCAAACAATCCAGGCACTAGCAAAAATAAGTTATTTTCTATTTTGAGGACATTTTCTTCAAATTTTAGATTACCGCCCAAAAATGACGGCATAGCGCCCGAAGATGCAAAAGAATATTTAAATGCAAATGTAATTGGTTTTGGAGGAAAAATAACAGGTGAATTGTTAATGTGTGACATAATAGAAGCATTTATAAAAGCAGAATATAAAAAAACAGAAGAAAGTGAAAAATTAATTGCTAAAATTAAACATATAGAAACTGTAAATCCAGAACAAACTGATAAAGATTTTTTCACAGAATTTTTGGAAAAATGGGACAGAGGAGAATACAAAGATTAAAGGGGCTGGTTAATATGATTTTAACAGTAACAATGAATCCGTCTGTTGATATTTCATATCCTTTGGAAAAATTTAATTTGGATACTGTAAACAGAGTAGCAAAAGCAATTA
>ERZ773233.1049-NODE-1049-length-16654-cov-3.906259_pt1 | contig 16654 bp, 10 predicted proteins | sample MGYA00580991_ERZ773233 | MGnify/ENA primary metagenome ERZ773233 (study PRJEB29015, sample SAMEA2738178) | human oral metagenome | biome: human oral; feature: human-associated habitat; material: saliva | place: China | collected 2161 ...
AAGCGTTTCTCTGGTGCAATACTCTTTTGGTAATCTACAGCCTCTTGGAAGTCTACGCCTTTTCCAGTCTCCCAATGTGTTAAGACGTCGGCTCTTTCTTTGAAAAACTCGTCGTCGGTTAGTTTTTTATTCTTTAATTCCATAATAGTAATATTAGTACTATTGACTATTTATATTTCCGTAATTTCCTTTTTCATAATGGATAGTGCCAGATGTGGCTCGAAATTGCTTAGCAATCCCATAGATGCGAAGATGTATTTCTTATCTAACATATACTTTGGAGCCTTTGGTTTGGCAAACATTGGGTCGCGCGATGCTTTCTTTTCTGCACCGCTTAGTATTCTCTTAGGGTCTGAATTGTTTTTAATGGAGCCTCCAATACCTACTATAAATGGCACATTCGAGAGGTCTTTTCCTGTTAGGGTGAACACTTGTCCCATTGGTGTGTATGCTGGTTCGAAGTATCCGCAGTGTCTTTCTACGGCTACTTTCACGGCGTTGCGTGCCAATCCTTGTTCAATGCGTGCTTCTTCGTCGTTTTGTGGAAGTGTTGCTGGTTCGGCAGCGCATCGTTTTATCCAGTTTTCTATCTTGTTTTGGTCTATTCCAAGTTCGTCTGCAAACACTTCCATATTTATTTCTTCCGCCATTGCGGTTAGGCTATAGCGCATTCCGAGGTCGCCTTCTACGGTGCGTTTGCTATATGGTTCTGGTAGACCTTTGGTTATAACTTCGGCTATTGTGGGTTCTCCTTTCGCCATAGAATATATGTCTGTGGTTGCTCCGCCGAGGTCTACAGCCATCATATCGCCCATTCCTTCGTCGCGTCCGTACCCTTTGCTAAACAGTTCGCACCCTGTTAGTACAGCTAACGGTGTAGGTATGATGTCGTAACCGCTCATTTTTTGAATTCTTGTAAGTCCTTTTGCTTCAATAATTCGGCTAATAAACAGTTCTTTAATCTTTTGTTTTGCTGGGTTAATATTTATGACATTGAATTGTGGCATTACGTTTTCTGTAATGACACACTTCTTTTTATTAGATGCTTTAAATATTTGGTCGAGTTCGTAAGAGGCTGTTTTGTTTCCTGCAGCTATGATAGAGAAGTCGCGGTCGATAGCACATAGCCGTTTAGCATTGGCTATAATAACGTCTTTATTGCCACCGTCTGTACCTCCACAAAGTAGAACTAAGTCGGGATTAATGTCGTAAATTTCTTGTTGTTCTGCCTGTGATATCTCGAACGAATATGTTTTTACAACCTTTGCACCTGCGCTTGATGCCGCCATTTTGGCTGCTTTTGCTGTAAGTTCGGGTACTAATCCAAGCGCAACCATCTTTAATCCGCCGGCAGCACTACTACAACAGAGTAGTCTATCGTATTCGAAGTGTCCTATTTGTGCTTCGAGCTGTTGCAAACCATTATTAAATCCTTCCATAACATCGGTTTCGATGGTTGTGAAAGCGGCTGCAGTTCCAACAACGTTTCCTATCTCTGTGTCTATAGCTGTTAGCTTAGTGTATGTGCTACCAAAGTCTACTGTAAGATATTTCATGTATTAATCTTCCTTTCCTAAAACTTTATCGAGGTCTTTAATAGAGAGTTCGATATCTGTTCCAGGAGGATATACTTTTGTGAAACCCATTGCGAGGAAGCGTTTTTCAACATCTTCAAAGTTTTGTTTTCCCACTACGAGGTTACCACCAACAAAGATTGGAATACCTTTTAAGCCTGCTTCATCGCATTTTTGTCGTAGTCCCTGGCAGTCTATTTCGCCATGACCATACATTGACGATACTAAAATGGCGTCTGCATTGGTCTCTATGGCGGCTGCGATATACTCTTCTTGTGCCACCATAACACCTAAGTTTACTACATTGTAGTTGTGCTGTTCGAGCGCAAAAGCAATAATTTTGTTGCCAACTGCATGTGCGTCAGCGCCAATAACTCCAGTTACTACTGTCTTTTTTTCCATAGCAATCTAATGTATTTGAGTTAGGTTCTATATATTTTCGTATATTTTTTGCAAACTTACAACCTTAATTCTTAAATGACAAAGAATTGTCCAACAAATTTTAAAAATTAACAATTGTTTACCTAAATGTATATTTACACTGTCTTCTTTTTATCTTTTAACAGTTTGATTCGTCTATTATTCGGTTGTATTTTACATTCTATAACAAAATGGACGCTATGTTTTTGTTGATAGTATGGCATAGTCTTGATCTATAATAACTTATACAACATTAAGGTGGGTGTAGTTTCTTCTTCATCTTTTTGTAGTTATGTAGATTTGTATTTCTGTAGTTTTTATGGTTGCTGTGGTGTATGTGTTTTTGCTATTCTTAGTATATTTGAGGTAGTTTAGTGGGTATTGCATTTCAAAAACCCCCTTTTTGCACGCCAAAAACCATACTTTTGCACGGCAAAAAGGGGGTTTTTGTATAATGGTATAATATGCAATAGAATGTGAGAGGCTTTTGTTTGGTGATTGCTGCATGTGTTTTGGAATAACAGCGGAGGTAGATTTCTGCTGTAACAGGTGTTTCTATATACATTGTTATATAGCTTCTAATAAACTTGTTTAGGCAATAAAAAAAAGCGTAACCCACCAAATGGGGTTGCGCTTTTCTAAGTTTGGTAGGGGCAATGCCTCTACACCGAAAGCGTAGAAACAGCCTTTACAATACCGTTAGCACTATATGTGTATTGCTGTTAGGTATACCATATTTCGCCACCTAATGGTTTCTTGTCAGTTGTTTCCACCTTTTTACCTTGGAGATTGTTCACGTTCTCCTTTTTATTGTACATTTTTTTTTCGGTTGTACTATCGTTATACAGGTCCGAATGATTTAAGCTCTTCATATAAACTCCTTTCTTTTGTGATAGAGATGTTAAGTCGTTACAAATATAAACTATTTATTTGACAATGTCAAATGTAGGAGAAAGAATTGTAACATATTTCATATTTTTTATACAAATCACTATGCAAAATGTCGTTTTCCTTATAATTATTTTGTCATAATAGGAAAATAGAACAATAAAATAGCATAGTCCGATTCTTCTTAATATATATACGAACTAGCGATAGGGTAGAGAGCCTAAAGCGCAAAACCAAAAAAAATGATGTTTTCAGAAAACTTTTATTGTATTTTTTCTTTTCTTTTCAAAAATAATATCTACCTTTGCAGCAAGTTACAAATAAACGTAATTAACCATAAAGCTTCGTATATAGTAGTCAATACCTGCTATGAAGCAACCGACAGGCAAATCTACAACGGACTGATAAAAGCCAATAGGGATTATGAAAATATACCTATGAGGTTTAGTTGTGCGTTCCACAATGTTGTGGAAATATAAGCACTATTATGTTGAAACAAATAAAACGCAGTGTTGTACAATCGGGAACGTTGTGGAATAAAGCGAGAAAAGCTGTACATTGGAACCGAGAACATTGCGCAACATAGAAAAAGAATGCTGTGCGGTAAGCTAAAAAAACTTCGTGGTTCCAATACTTATGAAGTGCAGCACAGCTTCTTTTTTTTATATATATACCTTTTTTCTATGTATATATGCCTTGAAAAAACATCGTCATTCAGATAATAATGCTAGTATCATGTGCCCTTATGATAATGTTTTGTAAGGCAAAACCCAAGAAAGCAATTAGCGTACCAGTATGGCAAAACGGTATAGTTGCAGTGGTAGCCATTAACTCTCAGGGCGCAGTAGTGGTTAGTATGTTGCCACTTGCCTATGCCTTAGGCATTCCGGGGTGGATTCTTCTTGGCGTAATGCCATCTACTTACGGCTACTTCTTTATACCTAATTATCCATCAGACATAGCTACTGTGAACTTCGATAGGTCGGGAACAACCGTCATTGGTAAGTATTTGCTGAACCATTCGTTTATGGCTCCAGGTATGATACACGTTATTATGGCAACCATTGCCGGACTTGGCATTAGCTACGTTTACCATTTCTGGTTCGGATTGTACTAAAAAATACATCACTTTTACCACACCTTTCTAAGGTTTCTATATGCTCTGCAAGCATTAGAAACCTTAGAAATAATACACTTTTGTGTACAGAAAACCACCCAATATCATTTTTTTTCGTTTATATAAAGAAACTTTACGCAAAAAAATTGTACTATAAAAATTTATTAGTAACTTTGTATCGAAAGCTCTAAACCGTATATTCACAATGCTTGCATTACGAAAATGTGTGGTAATGGAGCCAAAGATTTTAATCACTAAGTATGAGGACATTAACCAAAAAATCCCTATGGATATCGCAAATAAACTAATAGCGTTTTACAATCATCTGAATGCAGCTGATGTAAACAGAACCATTTTTTCGGTAAAATTAGGTGAAAGAAATTCCGAATTTATAAAAAAGTTTAAAGAAAAGTATAGCAACCAATACGCATTTTATACGCTTACGCCTATTAATTACGAGGTTGCAATGAACGAACAGATACTAGAGTATGTTAAACACGACCTACTTTTCCAACTCATTTTAGATGGTACATTAAACACAAACATTAAAATTCCCGACCACATTCTATTGCAATGGTATTTCAACGAGAATACTATAGATGTTGTAAAAGACATTATGCGGTTCGCACCATCTACATTAAGCAATGGCAATCAGCTGGGTATGCTCTTAAAAGGAACCATTACGCTGGCAGAAGGATATGCTCAACAGTGTAAGAAATTTAGGGGATTAAAAGAAAATATAGCAAGAGCAAAGTTTGAAAGAGCTGCAAAATCAATAGCAAAAATGTCTGCTGTAACCGACGAGATAGGCGAAATTGACCCTATGAGCTGGCTAATAACACATGCCATAATGGGACTAAAAAAGACACCAGTGCTATTAATAGAAGACTTTGACCGCATAGACCCAGTGCAATTGTTTGGTATTTTCAATATATTTTCCACACGAACAGAAAAGAAAACCACAGCTAATGCAACAGAAAAACAGGGAGACGACAACGAAATAAATCCAATAAAAACACAAAATAAGTTTGGTTTTGCTAAGATAATATTTATGATGGATACAGTTGCAATAGGCACTATTTTTCGTAACTATTATGGCGAAGCCAACTACGAAAGCTATATAAAAGAGTTTGTTGCACGCACTACATTCTATCATTCAGTATCCGAACATGCAAAAAGCTCCCTACAATCGTATGTAAAAGAAGAGTGTAAAATAAACTTCGAAACCGTCTCTAAAGGATTAACGGCTATTGGAATAAGGCTGGATAGAAGCGATATTAAAGACATGATGAACGTGTTAGACAACTTCGAAGATGCATATATACGAGAAGAAGTGAGTGTTACGGACAACTTTCGCTTCCAGTCTGACACCCCATTAGTGAAGCTTTTGACATTGCTAAAAAGGATTGGCGTGAAAGAACACCAATTGTCTGACTTCTTTTCGGCTATTGAAGCAGAAGAGAACTTTATGGATCTTTTGGGCTGTTTTGCCGTAACAAAGGAATCTATACTACGGCATGGGAAAGTCTGCCACAGGGGTGTGCTATACCAAATGGTGGTAGACGAGGAAGAAGGAACGTATAAAACGTTCGACCGTGTTATGACTATTCCTAGTATGGTATCGGTAGATGACTATCGTTTTTTGGAGGTTGATATAGATAAAGTCATAAGGAAAGCATTAGAATACGTAAGGCGCATTTAACGCATAATGTATTTATCAGCTACCATTCCGCAAGGCGTAGGGGCTGATTCATCGTGCCCGTACCCACTAATTTCCCCGAAATAATGTTGCGTATTCGTAACATCTCAAACAGCCGAACTGGTAAGGAGTATTCTTACCTATATACCATCGTTTTGTAAAAACCATACTTTTGCCTTACAAAAACCCCCTTTTTGCACTCCAAAAAGGGGGTTTTTGCATTGCAAAAAATAGGTTTTCGCAACAGCGTGGCTTATAGATAGTTACACGCCAGCCATATTTCTATAATTTGATATCGTTTCTTTCGAATTTGCAGAATAACCGCAAATTTTAAAGAAAACGTTTTGTTAGTTCTATAATTATGCCTATTTTTGCATAAATACTACGATGTTATGATTATAGAATTTAGCGTAAAGAACTATCGTTCCATAAGAGATTTGCAGACAATCAGCTTTAAAGCAACTGGCTTGAAAAGTCCTGCCGGCAGCGACATTGATGCAGATAATATTGTTAAAAACAATGGTGTGTCGCTCTTAAAGACGGTTGGTCTGTACGGAGCGAACGCCAGTGGCAAGTCGAACATGCTGATGGCGTTAAGTTATTTTACGCAAGTAGTAGCCTCATTGGCGATAGACTCACGTGGAGTACGACCACTTTACGACCCGTTTCTCTTCGAAACGTCCAACGAAGGTTGCTTCTTTCAGATTGTATTGTTACTAAATGGCAAGAAGTATCGCTATGGTTTTGTGGTGAATAAGTCTGATGATGCATCAGAAAATGTTGATTCTAACGGTGTTAAAATAGAGAGCGAGTGGCTCTATGGCAACGTAGATAAAAACATGAAACGCTTGTTTTTGCGTGTAGGCAACGAGGTGAAGGAGAATAATTTGCCCACTTCGGAAGGAATGATAATACCCACCAAGCTGCCCTATCCGCACACATTGTTCCTCGTTCATGCCGCTGCTTTCGATGCAAAGGGTATCCCGATGCAAATAGCAAACTACTTAACGATTCGTACGGTAAACAATATTATAGATAAAAGCTTATTCAGAGGTGTTTCAATACATATTATAAAAGAATCGATACCATTGTTTCTTTCTTTTCTGAAACGATTCGATATGAAATACGATGACATTGAATTGATAGACGATGAGAGCTATCCTGATAATGATTATAGTAACTTTCCTTTGAATAAAGTGTTGTTGAAAAGAACTATTCACGATGGTAACAACAAGCCATTGTCAATGAATCTTGAGTACAGAGAGTCGTCCGGGAACAAGAAAATCTTCGATTTGGCAGGGTTGCTTCTTGTGGCATTCAATATGGGAAACACCCCATTCCTAATTGTTATCGACGAGATAGACAGTAATTTCCACCCTTCCTTGCTCATCAAATTGATAGGAATGTTTAATAATCCTAAGATAAACAAAGCTAATTCGCAGCTGTTGTTCACCAGCCACGATACCAATTTGATGTCTCCTTCCATCATGCGTCGCGACCAATTCTACTTTGCCGAGAAGCAGGAAGATGAATCTACGCGACTCTATTCGTTAGCCGATTTGCGCGGAATACGCAACGATGCCGACTTCGCAAAGCAGTATCTTGCAGGTTATTATGGTGCTTTACCAGTATTAAACGACTATACCGAGGTGGAGGAAAACGAGAATGGAAAACAGTAAACAACCGTGGGAGCTGCGTTCGGACGACGTTCGCAAAGAAGATAAGCTTGCTACTTTCATCATCTTTACCGAAGATGAGGTATCGGAAAGAGTATATTTTAAGTCCTTTGAAACTGAAAGAGTGAAAGTTAATGCAATAGGAAACCAAAAAAGTGGCATAGAGAATGTTTTCAATGCGATAGTTCATTGCGAAAAGAAAGGACTATTCGACAATGATGAAAAGGTTGCAGAAGACGGACCACATGTATGGTGTATCTACGATAGAGATTACAATAGTAATCCTAACGAGACCTTTAAGAACGATAAGATGTTCAGTGAATCAATGTGTATAGCCAAAAAACACAATATAAAAGTGGCATGGAGCAACGATAATTTTGAACTTTGGGTGCTGTTACATTACGAAGATGTAGACGAGAAGAAACCTTTACTGCGTACTAAATACTATGAACGACTGACAAAGATAATGGAATCCGACGATGAATTGTGTAGCCATTTTAGTAAAGCCATAGATAGTGGACATTACAATTATGAGGAATGTTTTAAACATAAAAGGAACTTTAAAAACCACATTTTGCCCATACTAAAAGATGAAACACGCCGAACAGCAGCAATAGAACGTGCAGAAAGATTAGAAAAACACCACACAACCCACACCGACAAGCCCCACGAAATGTGCCCATGCACCATGGTTCACCATTTAGTGAAAGAACTTTTGGATAATCAATAGCACTTTTCGGCAGAATAGGTAGATAGTGCAATAATAGCATTTACACACAACTTTCTTTCCCTATCCGCCTTGTTTGCGCACTTTTTTTAGTATATTTGCACATTGAAACATATTGTTCCAACTGCTGAAACAAGCTTATGCACTTACGAAAATCAACGAAATGGCTGGCTGCCATAGTGTTAGCACCAATATCATTGTTTATATTTTTGCTTGTTCTTCTTTACTTGCCACCTGTTCAAAACTGGATAGTAAAGAAGGTAGCAGACTATGCTTCACAGAAAACAGGACTAGAAATATCGGTTGGACACGTATCGCTTAGCTTCCCACTCGACCTAAAATTGGAACAAGTAATGGCATTGCGACCAAACGATAGTATACCACAAAGGCGCGATACAGTGGCAGATGTGAAAGAACTTGTGGCAGATGTGCAACTGATGCCGCTATTTAAAAGTAGGGTAGAGATAGACCAACTTACCTTCAAGGGGCTGAAGGCAAACACCATGAACTATATCGGCGACTTGCAGATAAGGGGCAATTTGGAACGGTTGCAAGTGGTTTCGCATGGCATAGACCTTAACAATACTACGGCAATGCTAAACAATGCCGATGTGCAGGGGGGATTTCTCGACATAGCACTCAACGATACTACACCGAAAGACACTACAAAAAAGAAAACAGTTTGGAAGATAAACATCAATAAAATAAACCTTTATCGCACCAATTTCCGCCTACACATGCCTGGCGATACTATGGTTGTGGGTGCCAATTTCCAGAAAGCTACTGTGGAAAATGCACTCATAGACTTATATAATAAGGTGTATCGGGTGCGCCAAATAGCGTGGAGTGGTGGACAACTTACCTACGATAAGACTTTTGTTCCACACGTTTTGCATGGATTCGACCCCGCTCACATAGCGCTGAACAACCTAAATATAGGCATAGACTCACTCTCTTACGACTCCATTGCTACTTCTGCTAATGTTAGAACAGCCAATTTTACTGAACGAAGTGGGCTGGTTGTGAACGATTTACGCACACAGTTCCGGCTCGATAAAGCCAATCTCTATTTGCAATCGCTCTATCTGCGTTTGCCCAAAACCGAACTAAAGGCTAACATAACAATGGCTTTGAATGCCTTTAGTGCATACAATCCCGGACAACTTGCCGTATCGTTGAATGGTTTTGCAACCCTAAACGACTTGCAACCGCTACTATATGGCAGAGTTCCATCAAGGTTTCTACACTCCATTCCTGCCGAACGCATAAACATAACCGGTTTTTTGCGAGGCAATACCCACCTTTTTACTCTGCAAAAACTATGTTTTCGCATGCCAAAACACCTGGTTTTGAATGTGGACGGACGGATATCAGGATTGCAAAAGCCAGAAAACCTATCGGCAAACCTTGCTTTACGTGGCAGCTTACAAGATGTTCGCTTTGTAAAACAGCTGTTACCAAAGAGTGTAAATAGCACCATTAAGATACCAACAGGTATAGATTTCAAGGCAAAAGTAAAGGCACAAGGACCACAATATGCTGCAAATATGTTGCTATACGAGGGTGGTGGGAACGCTACAGTGCGGGCTAGCCTAAACAAAACCACTGAAACCTACAACGTAACAGTGCGTGCAACCAATTTGCAAATACAACATTTCGTTGCAAAAACCGGGCTACACCCCTTCACTGGTATGATTTCGGTATATGGTAGAGGCTTTAATGTGCTCAGTCCAAAGGCATCTTTGCGACTGAAAGCCAATATAGAACAGTTTCGTTTCGGCTCTTACGTGCTCAATGGCATAAACACCGACATTGCAAAACATGGCGAAACAACCAGTGCACGCATTGTTAGCACAAACCGAATGTTAGGAGGCGACTTTGCATATCGGGGCAAACTGTCGGCTAAAAACATAGATGGACATCTGCGAGGGTGGTTGCGTCGTGTCGATTTAAACCAACTTGGTGTAATGAAAAAGCCCTACGTGGTGTCTGCTTGGGTAGATATAGATGTACGTTCTAACCTAAAAAACCATCACTATGTTAGCGGACCACTGCGCCATTTGATGGTAATTGGCGAATATAAACACGGAAAACAACAGCTAACAGCTGGCAATTTAAACATTACAGCAAGTGTAAATGGTGCCAAAACTGCCGCTCACGTGAATGGAAAGTTAGACTATGCCAACCTAAAAGGTTTAGAACTAATAAACAAACCCTACCTTCTGTCTACCGAAGCCAATATTGCTTTCCACTCCGAACGCCCCAAACACTACACTGTGGAAGGCTATTTAGGCAATTTAAAGATAGACGAACATAGAGAAGGAAATACTGTTTCGCTCTTCAATGGCGACTTAAACATTCACACAACAATGGCAGGCAACTTGGTAAATGGGGGTGCTAACGGTGTGATACGCCACGCCGACCTCTATCAAATGGGGTTTGTAGACAAGCCTTTCGTGTCTAATTGTGCACTAAACATAGATTTTAGCACCGACATGGCAGCCAAATTAATGGTGAAAGGTATGCTTGGTAACCTGAAAGTACAGGCAGACCACAAGCAATTTGTACCCGGCGATGTTACCATAGACGTGCTAAGTAGAGCCGATACTACCCATGCCGTGATTGAAGGAGGCGATTTTGCACTGAACACCGACTGGCATGGAAGCTATAAACACGTGCTAACAGCAGGCGAAAAAATAGCAACCAACTTGCAAAAGCAAGTCAAAAACAAACGAATAGACCAAACTTCGTTGCAAAAACTACTCCCCATAGGACAATTAAAACTAGTTAGTGGCGAAGGAAATCTGTTTAGTAAGTTGCTCGAACAGCAAGGTTATGTGTTTAAAACAGCCAATATTAACCTAACATCATCGCCTCTAAAGGGACTTAACGGCAACATTGTTGTAGACTCGTTAGTATACAACGATGTGAAAGCCGACTCGTTAATAGTAGACCTAACTACCAACGATATAGGATTAAACTACGACTTACAAGTGCTAAACAATGCCCAAAACAGCTATCCATACAAAGGTTTTGTGCACGGTTCGCTATTCGATCGTGGACTCAATACCTCTCTTTTGATAACCGATATGGACGATAAAACAGCTCTTGCACTATCTGCACAGGCAGCAATGCAAGGGCAAGGCATAAGCATTTCGCTTACTTCTGCCCAAGCAATATTAGGCTATAAAACATATAATGTAGAGCCTAACAACTACCTATATATAGGCAGAAACAAACGACTAAAGGCAGAAATGCAATTGCTTGCTACCGATGAAGCAGGCTTACACCTATACAGCGACGACACCGATTCTACCTCGTTGCAAAACTTCACCCTATCTATCAACAAGTTCGAACTTAGTCAGCTTATGAAAGTTCTACCATTTGCACCACGCATTTCGGGCGAACTTAATGGCGACTATCACGTTATTCAAACTGCATCTAGCCTAACTGTGTCGAGCGATATGGGTATTAAAAACATGGTATACGAGCAAAACAGCATGGGCGATGTAGGGGCAGAGTTTGTTTATATGCCTAAAGGCGATGGCACACACTATGTAGATGGCACGCTAACAAGGGACGATAAAGAGATAGGAAGGCTCACTGGTGTGTACGATAGTAAGGGTAAAGGCAGCTTAGATGCCGAGTTTACACTCGAAAAATTCCCCCTTAGTTACATCAACGGCTTTATTCCTGACCGCATAATAGGCCTACACGGAACAGGCGAAGGTACGCTTGCCATGCAAGGACCGCTAAAAAATCTCGACATAAACGGAGAGATATACCTCGACTCTTCCTACGTCTTCAGCGAACCATACGGGGTAAAACTCAACTTCGCAAACGACCCAGTGCTCATCAATCATAGTCGTGTGGAGTTCGAAAACTTTGAGGTTCTCGCTTCCAATAAGGCTCCGCTCGACATCTCTGGCTACTTAGATTTCTCGAATTTCGACCGAATGAACACCGATTTACGTATGCGAACACGAAACTTCCAGGTAATTGATGCACAGGAAAATGCACGTTCTGAAGTATTCGGAAAGGCTTTTGTAAACTTCGATGGAGAGTTACAAGGACCATTATCGTCGCTCCAATTGGCTGGAAAAGTAGACATTTTAGACAACACCGACCTTACTTACATAATGCGCGATGCACAGCTTGCCAACGATAACGAGCTGGAAAACCTTGTTACTTTCACCCATCTTAACGACTCAACAAAGGACGTTGTGAAGCGACCAGATATAGAAGGACTAAGCATGAAACTACGTGTCGAGGTGGATAACGAGGCTCATTTGGTGTGCGCACTCAACCCAGAGCGGTCTAACTATATAGATATTGTGGGCGGAGGAACCCTAAATATGGAGTACGATGCTACTAACGGAACACGCTTAAGAGGGCGTTACACCATTAGCGATGGTAAAATGAAGTATTCATTACCCATTATTCCATTGCACACTTTCAATATAAAAGAAGGTAGCTATGTAGAGTTTATGGGCGATCCAACCACACCATTGCTTAGCATTACAGCCACCGAAAATGTGCGTACCAACGTTTCTGATGGATCGAGCAACGGACGAATGGTAGACTTTGAGGCGGGTGTCCGACTATCGAAACGCTTCCCTAACCCCGGCGTAGAGTTCATTATACAAGCGCCAGAAGACCAAGAAATGCAAGGACAACTAAGTTCTAAGGGTGCAGAAGAACGTTCTAAACTTGCCGTTACTATGCTTGCATCGGGCATGTACTTTGATGGAAGCACAGGCACAACCGCCAATTCGGCTATGAATAATGCTCTAATGGGATTCCTTCAGAACCAAGTAAACGCCATAACAGGACGTGCCTTGAACTCTATGGGGGTAGACATTACAGCCAATATGGAGAGTGCTGCCGATGCATCGGGTAGTCTTCACACCGACTATACCTTCCGTTTTTCTAAACGTTTGTGGGACAATAGGCTCCGAATAATTATGGGTGGACGTGTCTCAACAGGCTCTCAAGTGTCCGAACAGAACGGTGCTTTCTTCGATAACTTCTCGTTAGAGTATCGCTTAAACCGACAAGAAACGCAGTATTTAAAGCTCTATTACGAGCGAGAAGCATACGATTGGCTCGAAGGAAACCAAGGAGAGTTTGGAATAGGCTTTATGTGGCGACGCAAATTGCAGCATTTTAAAGACATATTTCGCTTTAAAAGCAAGAAAGAACAGGCTCCAAAGCGCGACAGTTTAATAAATTTCGTAAATGAAAAGAAACAATAAACACAACCATAGCCACTTTATAGCAGCACGTGGCAGTTTGTTTTGCACAGCAATAGTTGTTTTGTTTGTGCTCACGGCTATGCTTTCGGCATGCAGCACAACCAGTGCTTTGCCAGAAGGTGAGCAACTTTACACGGGTATGACTCCCACCGAATACACCAATTACACCAAGAATGCCCACTTCAATGCCGTGCAAGAAGAACTCGATATTGTGTTAGCCACAAAGCCAAATGCCTCTCTTTTTGGCAGTCCGTCGCTAAAATCGCCCTTCCCCGTGGGTTTATGGATATGGAATGCCTTCTCTCCCGATACCACAAAGTTTGGTAGATGGATAACAAGAGTGTTCGGTTCGCGACCCATTACCTTATCTAATGTGTCGCCCGACCTACATGCTACGGTTGGAAAAAACCTGCTAAATAAGCGTGGATACTTCAATAATAAGATTACACACGAGCTTGTTCCGCAATCAAACAAGAAGAAAATAAAACTGAAATACACCGTAAATATGGGACATTTGTGGACCATCGACAGTCTGCAATACGTAAATTTCCCACCCGATATAGACAGTTTGATACAGGCTTCACGCCCTAATGCCATTATAAAAAATGGCGATGCTTTCGATGTTGCCACACTTGAACAAGAGCGACAACGCCTTACGAGCCTGTTTCGCAATAATGGTTACTACTATTATAAGAACAATGACGCTAGCTATTTGGCAGATACTACCATCGTTCGAGGTAAAGTTATAACACGTTTGCAGCTTGCCGACTCCATAAATCCCATTGATTTGAAACAGTGGCGCATAGGAAAAATAACGGTAAATCTGCAAAAAAACTTTGTGGAAGAACTACGCCAACATCGCAAAAAACAGGGGTTCGACCTTAATTTCAACGGTAGACACTCGCCATTAAGGGGCAGAGTAATTGCCAACGACCTACAATTTCGCTCCGGCGACCTATACCAACAAAGCAAACACACAGAGACTATGGAACGCCTAAACGCCACCAGACTGTTTACGGCGTCTAACATTTCGTTCAAACCAAGCAACTCTACAGACACCTGTAGCACGCTTAATGTAACGTTAGACTTCCTGTTTGACCGACCATACGACTTCTATGTGGAGGCTTACGGACGAGGAAAAACAACAGGAAAATATGGGCCCGAATTGGTGGTAGGTGTAACTAAGCGTAACACTTTCCGTGGTGCCGAACTGCTAAATGTGCGTTTGCACGGTGCATACGAGTGGACAACAAAACGCAGCAACGATGCTGGCACCACCGGACGTATTAACGATTACCAGTACGGAGCAGAGGTAAGCCTACAGTTTCCTCGTTTTCTTAATCCGTTTAAAACACCTCCTCGCATACTTCGCGAACGTATGCGAAAACGCGAAGCTGCCGCTATTGCAGCTGGAAAACCTCTCACGCTGAAGCCACAACGCACCTATTTCGAATCGCCAATGACCACTTTGAGTGCTTCAACCAACGTTATTAAACGTGCACTCTACTTTAAACGCCACGTGGTAGCAGGCGAACTCACTTACAGTTGGGCACCCAGCGAACGCCATTCGTTCATTTTTAAACCCCTATCGCTTGCATACGAGTATATGAGAAGCGTAACCGACCGCTTTAAAGCACTCACCGATAGTGTGCCATATTTAGAAGTTTCTATGGCAGATCAGTTCATTCCGAAAGCCTTATTCCAGTATACGTACCAGAGTCCGAGTGGATATGCCAATCCAATAAGGTGGTGGTCTACAGTCAGCGAAGCCTCTAACGTACTCGCTTTAGGCTATTTGGCAAGCGGAGAGAAGTGGAATAAGCGTGGAAAAACCATGTTTAAAAATCCGTTTGCCCAGTTTGTAAAAATCGAAACTAACTTTACTAAACTGTGGGCGCTATCTGGCAAGTCGTCTATAGCAGCCCATACAAACGCAGGGGTGGTGTGGGCGTATGGCAACAGCAGGTTTGCTCCCTATTCAGAACAGTTCTTTGTGGGTGGCGCAAACAGCATTCGTGCCTTCAATGTGCGCGAAATTGGTCCGGGAACTTACCGTTCTGCATCGCTCGTACGGTCGTATGTAGAGCAAACTGGCGAGGTAAAGGTACAAGCAAATGTGGAATATCGTCCGCATTTGGTAGGAAATTTGTACGGTGCACTATTCCTCGATGCTGGCAATGTGTGGACTTTGCACAGCGATGCCAGCAGACCGGGTTCGCAATTCCACTTTAACAACTTCTTTAAAGAGCTGGCTTTCGGCACAGGCGTAGGTCTTCGGTACGACATAGGCTTCTTTATGCTTCGTGTAGATTGGGGCATTGGTCTGCACGTTCCTTACGAAACCGGGTTGAATAGGCTCTATAATATTCGCCATTTTGGCGATGCGCAAGCCCTACATCTTGCCATTGGAATGCCTTTCTAATGCTTATAGAAGGCATAAAAACTTAGGAAATGTTTCCTCCATTTGCCACAAACATATTGCAATAATATTGCTAACTATATATGCGGAGGCACTATAAATATCGCCCTACGGCTGCTTTTGGACCGCCATTTCGTTGTAAACGAATTGGAAAAATGTTGCTTCTAATTTGCCGTTCCGTTGCTAACGGTTAGCCAAAATGCAACGAATGCGCTGAAAAATATCTACATCTATTTCGTGAAGCATTCACACTCAACCACGAAATACATTTCTACCGATTTGCAACAACATAACATTCAAAAAACAAAAACCATACTTTTGCAATGTAAAAACCCCCTTTTTGCACGCCAAAAACCATACTTTTGCAACACAAAAACCATACTTTTGTATGGCGAATATGTAACGTACAGATAACGAACACGTTGCGAACATTCTGTGAATACCCAACCAACACCCACGAAATACCCAACCAACACTCCGCAAAATATACACATTCAACCACGAAACACCCACGAACCACTCCGTCAGGCGTAGGGGACCGATTCATCGTGCCCGTATCCTTGCATTATCAAATACACATATTCATTTCACCAAATACACATTTCCGTTTCATCATACACGAATATTCACATTATCAAATATGCGTTTCCATTCCTCGTTTTGTGGGTGTTTACGTATATGCGGGCACGATAAATCGGCCCCTACAGCTGCTGACGGTCTGCCATTTCGCTGCTAACGGATTGCCAAAATGCAACGAACACACCGTGAAAAATACACGAAACAGCCACAAAATACGTGGCGAACACTCCGAAAACACCCACGAAACACACCGCCAGGCGTAGGGGCCGATTCATCGCGCCCGTATCCTTGCATTATCAA
>ERZ773233.1054-NODE-1054-length-16633-cov-49.556883_pt1 | contig 16633 bp, 13 predicted proteins | sample MGYA00580991_ERZ773233 | MGnify/ENA primary metagenome ERZ773233 (study PRJEB29015, sample SAMEA2738178) | human oral metagenome | biome: human oral; feature: human-associated habitat; material: saliva | place: China | collected 2161 ...
TTCTGCTGGCTGTCGTGACCCCGCTGGTTCTGGGCTACTCCCTGATTCAGAGCGTTATCAAGCTGATTCAGACTCCGTATGAGGGTTACCCCGCGGATCTGCTGGCAATCTTTGGTTGGGGCATGAGCGCACTGCTTCTGGTGGGCGCGATTGTTGTTTCTCTTCTGCCCTGGTCGAAGAAATCTCGTGCGGCTGAAGAGCCTCCGGCACCTCCGGTGATTGCCGGTCAGGTGGAGCACGGCCACGTTGATTCGACCATTACCCGTTAGGAGCCCTCATGTCTATCTCCGCAATTGTGATGCTCATTGTGGCAATCCTGATCATCTGGGGTGGCCTGGGTTTGGCTCTGCTGAACCTGCACCGTCAGCCGGATCTGGATGCTCTCGATGATGCTGCTGAAGCTCAGGGCTCTGAGCTTTAGCGTGTGAACGCGATATAAAGTGATGCCCCGCAGGCTAACGCCTGCGGGGCATCACTGTGTTTTATGCACTGTGTTTTATGCGGATTTTGGGAGAGCTACTTGCTCTGTACGTCTTCTGCCTGCACGAGCGGGATTATGCCGGTTTCCGGGTCAGACAGTGCGGAGGCGCGGTAGGAGCGGGAGGCACGCACCGCATCCACGGTGAAGATGATGAGAGCGATCCAGATGAGGCTCAGGCCCAGTACCTTATCGGCGCTCATCTGCTCGTGCAGAACGGTCAGCGCCAGAACAAACTGGATGGTCGGGCCCAGGTACTGCACCATGCCAATAATCGACAGCGGAAGGGCTTTGGTTGCCGCCGCAAAGAGCATGAGCGGCACAACGGTGACCACGCCGGTGGAGGCGAGAAGCCAGAAGTGTCCGGGACCTTCACTGAAGAGAGTCATCTGCCCCTGTGCGTTGAGAATAAACAATGCTGCGATGCCGAAGGGCGCCAGGATAAAGGTCTCCAGAGATAGCGAAACGATAGGGCTCACGTCGTGGGCGACGCGCGCCTTGAGCAGACCGTAGATGCCGAAGGAGAACGCCACGCCCAGGCCCGTCCACGGTACCTGGCCGTAGATGAGGCTCATCATCAGCACCGCAATACAGGAAATCGCGACGGACACCCACTGCGCCGGGCGTAGGCGCTCCTGCAGGAAAATCACGCCCAACACCACGGAGACCAGCGGGTTAATGAAATAGCCCAGGGACACGTCAATCGTGTGACCGCTGGTCGTTGCCATCACGTAGATAAGCCAGTTCGCGCCGATGAGGAACGATGCCGCCGTCAGCACCAGCATGATGCGGCGGTCCCGTAGCGCGCGGCGGAAGTCAGCGGTTGCCCGCAAAATCGGTAGCAGCAGGGCGCAGAAAAGGAGGGAGAAGACCACGCGCGCCACCACAATCTCAATCGGTCCCGCCGGTGCCATCATCACAAAATACAGGGGGAGCATGCCCCAAATAAGGTAGGTGCCGATGATGGTGATAAACCCGTTGCGGGTGGTGTGCTTCTGTGTTTCTGACATGGTTTCTTCTTCTGAGCTAATTTCTTCGGTTACGTTCTTCTAATGCTAGTCGTCGGGATGCACCGGCAGGGCGTTGATGCGCACTGAGGCTACTCTAGCTGCCGGGCACGCCACAGGCGCGGCACCACGAGGATACCGCGCCTGAGGAATGTTGCGTATTCGGTTTAGAGGCCGAAGAAGCGGGAGAAGAAGCCCTTCTTCTTGGGCTGCTCTGCCTCGCGGCGTGCAGCTTCAGCCTGCTCGCGGCGGGCTGCCTCTTCGTGCTCTGCCTGCAGATCGGGAGCTGCACCAGCGTTGCGGATGGGCTCCACGTGCTGCTCCTCGTACTCTGCTACCTGCTGCTCAACCTCGACGGGCTGCTCAGGCTCAGCAACGATCGGCTCCTCAGCGTACTCGACGGAAGCCTCAACGGCCTCGTGCTCGGGCTGCTCGGCACCGATGGACTCGTCGGTGTAGACGCGAGCCTGCTCGGTCTCTTCTGCCTCGTACTCGCCGGGCAGGGTCTCCACGGTGACCAGGCCGGGCTCTGCGTGCTCTGCCGGATCCTGATCGAAGGGAGCCTCGTCGGCGGGGTAGAGGTTCTCGGTGCTCTCAACGCCGGCAACCTCGGTCTCTGCGACCGGTGCGTGCTCGGCAATTTCGACGGCGCGCTCAGCCTCAGCCTCGGCACGTGCGGCGGCGCGTTCTGCCGCCTCCTGCTCGCGCTGTGCGTTCTGTGCGGCTGCCTCAGCGGCTGCCACGCGCTCAATCTCGGCGCGCAGTGCCGCGAGGGATTCGCGACGCTGTGCGGCAGCGGCTGCGCACTGCTCCAGGACCTCGGGGCCAACCTGAGGTTCAGCCTGCTCGATGCCGCTGATGCGGCCCTCGTCGAACCACAGGCGCAGGGCACCGTCGGTTGCGGTCAGCACGGCGGTTGCCTCGGTGTCCCAGGCAATGTGGAAGCCACGTTGCTGAGCGTAGGAGTCCACCGCCAGAACCTGGTTGTGGATCTCTTCGCTCTGCAGGGTCTTAGCAATGACGCGGCCAATACCCTTGTAGGTCGGTGCTTCGAGGGTCAGCTCGGCGCCCTCCAGCAGGGTCCATGCGCGCACGCCAGCGCCGGCGGGCAGCGGGTAGTGTGCGTACAGGCCGCTAATGGTCTTGGTCGCCAGGGTCAGGCGACGTGCCAGAGACTCGGAGAGGGGCAGTTCGTCGGTGGTCAGCTCGGTCAGGCCGTCACGCTCACCGGTCTCGCGCGCCTGAATAGCGGCAGAAACAACGGAGTCGGGGAAGTAGCCCAGCTGCTGCCACGACCAAATCCAAGTACCGCGGTTCTCGGATTCGGTGCCCAGCAGGTGCGGCTTGAGCGAGAGCGGGGGAGCGGTCTCAAAATCCAGAGACTGGGAGGTGAAATCCACGTTCCACTCGGAGGTACCCACGAGCTCGGCGAGTCGAGCCTGGTACTCGGTGGAGATAAAGATCGATGCGTCGATAAGGTCCTGCAGAGAATTCGTCATGATTCAAGATTATCAACCTTTTAGCGTTCACTATGCCGTGTATCCCCGGTTTTAGTGTGCGCTTTAGGCGTATTGGGCTTTAAGGTGCCTGATTGAGCCGTGTCCAAGAGCTCTGAGGGAGAGATAGAGCATATATCTTTCGGCGTAAACTATCTGCTTTGAGTGCCCGTGTTCGTTAGAATCGAAGGGACGGCTTCTTCCGGCACCCTGTAAGCCGACACTACGACCGAACACGGATGCCTCCAGCCGCGCCGTATTCACACTCAAGGATGTATGAACTATGACTGAACCCCGCCTCGCCGAGACGAGTAGCCGTGCCGCGCGCATCCAGGATGCGCTGAATAACATTGGAAGCTGGCTGCTGGATGTCGTTAGTGTTGACCCGGGCTGGAGTGAAATGGTGCTGGACGTCAAACCTTTGGCAGGTCAGATTTTCGTGCGCGTGCGTGAATTCCGCGACGGCGAAGAGTTCATCGGCACCATCGGCCCGCTCAAGGACGGCTCGCCCATTATTGCTGAGGTTCGCAAGCTGCAGCGCGCCGCCTATGACGGTAACCGCGGCACCTGGTTTACCGCCTCCATCGTGGTGGCGGCAACCGGCTGGCCCAATCCACAGTTCAGCGTGGGTGCCTCCTATAACCGTGACGATGAGCCGGCTAGCTGGAAGAATGAAGGCACCCTGACCGCAACCGACGTGCGTGAGCACCTGGCTGAGTTCCCTCGCGATACTTCGCGTATTCCGCAGTGGGCTCGTGAGCGTATGGAGGGCCGTGCCCGCCACTCTGCTGTAGCTGCGCTGTCTTCGAGCGAGCATGAGATTCCGAACCCGTACCTGGTCTCCGCTCTGGAAACCTTCCGTAACGATGTGCAGGAGCGAACCCTCATTAACGTGGTTCGTACGATGCTCGGTGGTGACGTTCTGCTCGATGCTACCGGCTCCCTGCTGATTCCCTCCGAGACCGACGCGATGGGCCCCGAATCGGTGCTGGCTCACCAGGTTATTCGCATGCCCGAGACCGGCATGCAGGCGCTGTGCGTGTTCTCCTCTTCCGAGCACATTGGCAAGAGCTACGTACGTCAGGAATCCGAGGGTGACGAGCTGATTCTGCGCGAACCGGCGATGAAGGTCTTCATTGACTTCCTTAACAATGAGGCGCTGGATCTGATTGTGGTTGATCCCGGCACCGATCACGAGTGCTACATTGAGCGCGCTCAGGTGCACTGGATTGTCACTTCTCCCCGTAATGACGGCGCGAAAATGGCGCTGGTGCAGGACAATATGCAGATGCTGCTCGGCTCGCTGGTGTCCCCGGCGTCCGTACTGCTGGTGGGTGTTGACCCTGCCGATCCGTCCGGTACCTCCTTCGTGTTTGACCCGGATGAGAACGGCAACCCGCAGAGCCTGCTGGTGTTCACCTCGGCCATTGAGATTGCGGCGCTGGACCCGCATATTGAGGTGCGTTCGGCGAACGCCCTGGATATTCTGCGTTACGCCCTGGAGATTGGCGCACCGAGCGTGAAGGTGAACGCGATTAACCCGTCCACCGTGCTGACCGCAGCGCAGATTCGCGAGCTGCTGGAGATTGTGGGTTCGCAGCCCCATATGGGTGCCTAAGTTCCTGCTTCATATACCTTAAACCGTTGAGGCGGCGACACTACTTGTGTCGCCGCCTCAACGGTTTTAAACGCTCATGACCGAGCCTGCCCGAATCCCCGGGCTATAGGGTTATGCCGCTAGGATGCGTGCTGCCGCTTCCTGCTGAGCGCGGGCGAGTGCCGCCTCCTGCTCGGTCTGGCAGTCTACGCACACTCCCTGATAGAGTACGTCTGCGCTGAAGAGCGCCATGCCGTGAAAATCGCTGGGGGTCAGGCAGGGCGCGGAGCCGACCGCGCAGTCCACGTCTTCGACCTTGCCGCAGCGTACGCAGAAGGCGTGGTGGTGGTTGTCACCCGTGCGGGTTTCGTAGAGGGCGGGGGTTCCCGGCGGTTCGAACTTGCGCAGCAGGTCGATGTCGGTCAGGTCGGCAAGGATGACGTAGACCGACTGAACCGTAATGGCGGGGATGCGCTCGCGGACTGCCTGCACGATGGTGTCGGCGGTGGAGTGCGGGTGTTCCTGCACTGCGTGGAGTACGGCGAGGCGCTGCTTGGTGACGCGGCGGCCCTTGGCGCGCAGACCGGTGGTCCATGCTTCTTCGAGCTGTTCGGGGCTCATTGCGGAGAGCAGGGGCAGGCCGGTGGTGTGGGCGCAGCCGGTATTGTGATGGTCTGGGTGCTGGGTCTTCTTCGTATCGGAGGTTGTCTTTGCGTCGGTCATAGGTTTAAGTCTACACATTATTATGAGAAATTCATCATTATTTTATGAAAAACTCATAATAAGCCGGTGGGGCGTCCCTTTCATCCACTCTGTGGCGCCCCTCCTCACCCCGGCCTCGGGCGTGAAGAGATGCCGTACAATCAAAGAACCTAGAGTAACCCGCACCGGCGATCACCATCAAGGAGGATAGGGTCATGGTGTACGACTTCACAAACCCCATCTACATTTTGCTGATGGTTCTGCTCTTTGGTGTACCCATTGTGACCCCCGTAATTTACGGGCAGTACCGCAGTACTACCACCGGTTTTGATCTGGAGGGGCAGTTGATGCTCGGTCTGCTCTTCACTCTTTTCCTGGGTGCTTACGGCACGATTCTGCTGCTCGGTATTTTTCCGACTGCTACGGCGCAGGTGCTGGAGCAGGTGCCCCTGGTGAATATCCCGGGCGCCATTCCCTAATACCTCCCGCATAGTTCGGTGCGTCGGTGACGCTCTGGGTGAATCCGCGCGCCATGAGGTGCGCCCGCGGGTGCTTGCACGTATTCTATGAGTCAAGTACATGCTGTACGCGCTGACCTATTTGCTTTAGGAGGATACCCATGCACAGCCATAACAATGGACTGAAAACTGCCCTGTTGATGGGCTCCATGGTGGGCATGATGCTGCTCATTGGTGGCCTGCTTTCGGCGAGCTTCCGCACCTCTTTTTTCATCTGGATTATGGGTCTGGTGAGCTTGGCTTCGGTCGCGTACACCTACTGGAACTCCGATAAGCTCGCTCTGCGCTCCATGAATGCGTACCCGGTCAGCCGTGAAGAGGTTCCGGTACTTTACGACATTGTGGAGGAGCTGTCCTCCCGTGCGGGTCAGCCCATGCCCGCCCTCTACGTGGCGCCGACCATGACCCCGAACGCGTTCGCAACCGGTCGTAACCCGCAGAATGCGGCGGTGTGCTGCACCGAGGGTATTCTGCAGCTGTTGGATGAGCGCGAGATGCGCGGCGTGCTCGGCCACGAGCTGATGCACGTGTACAACCGCGATATTCTGACCTCTTCGGTGGCGGCGGGTATCGCCTCCATTATCGGTACTGTTGCCCAGTTCCTTTCGTTTGGCGCGATGTTCGGTGGTTCCAACCGCGATGGTGAACGTTCGAACCCTCTCGCCATGTTTGTGGTTGCCATGCTGGCTCCCATTGCTACGCAGATTATTCAGATGGCTATTAGCCGCACCCGCGAATTTGATGCCGATGAGGACGGCGCACGTCTGACCGGCGACCCGCTGGCTTTGGCTTCGGCACTGCACAAGCTGGAGAGCGGCGTGTCCATGTACCCGATGGACCCGAACAACCGCAACGCTGAGGCGGCGAGCGCCATGATGATTGCGAATCCCTTCGGTTCGCTGAAGGATATGCTTTCTACTCACCCGCCGATGGATCAGCGTATTGCGCGTCTGCAGCAGCAGGCTCGTGAGATGGGTCAGTACTAGGCCTTTTCTCGCCCTCATCTCCGGGCGCGAATGTGGTGCTGCATGAATATGGCGTTGCATGAAATATGACTCAGGGTGACGATTATGACCGGCGATGACGGGGCGGCAGACAAAAAGTCCTCGGGGTGGCTACTGTGGAAGTAGCCACCCCGAGGACTTTTGCGTTTCGGCTTCTAGTCGCCTCCCCTCACCCAGCGCGGGGCGGGGGAGGAGGGGAACGCCTCGCCGGAGCTTAGCGGTAGTTGACGAACTGCAGGTCAACCTCAAGGTCGGCGGACTTGAGCATTGCAATGACTTCCTGCAGGTCATCGCGGGACTTAGAAGAGACGCGCAGCTCATCGCCCTGGATGTTCGCCTTCACGCCCTTGGGGCCCTCTTCGCGGATCATCTTGGAGATCTTCTTCGCCTGATCCTGCGCGATGCCTTCCTTGATGGAGCACTCGATGCGGGTTTCCTTACCGGATGCGTAGGGCTTGCCGGAGTCCAGGGACTTCAGGGAGATGCCGCGCTTGACCAGCTTGGACTGGAAAACGTCCAGCACTGCCAGGGCGCGCTCTTCGGCGTTTGCCTTGATGAGAATCTTATCGCCGGAGTAGTCGATTTCTGCACCAACGCCGCGGAAGTCGTAACGCTGGGAGATTTCCTTCTGCGCCTGGTGCAGCGCATTGGAAACTTCCTGCTTGTCCACCTTGGACACAATGTCGAATGACGATTCGCTAGCCATGGGCTTTCCTTTCGTGAATGAGGTGCTACTGGCACCGGTTAGTACTAGCCTACCGGGTCGGGGCTCTTGTTCACAGCTAACTATCAGAATAACGGGCCTGTTTTACAGGTGTTACTAACCTAAAAAGAGGACAATAGAAATATGACCACTCCTAACCTGTCCGCAACGGACCTGCGCACGAGCGAGGAAGCTCGCGACCTGCAGACCCTCCTTTTCATCGACCTGCATACCTCTTTGGGTGCTGAGCCCGAGGGTATTCCTGAGGCGGAGCGTCTCAACGAATCTGATCGTCACGATATTCAGCTTGACCTGCATGAGGAAGATGCTGAGCCTTCTCCCTTTGACGGTATCGGTATCACTCTGACGGAGCCTTCGCTGGTGGCGCGTTTCCGCGGTGTTCGCCGTGACCTGGAACGTGAGATTGCCGGTGACATGTGCACTGTGGAGCAGGCGCGCCGCTACCTGGAGCACCTGGAGATTGTGCTTCTGCTTGAGCAGGATGGCGATACTCCTTCCCGCTCCTTCTAAAGCTGCTGTAGGCGGTGGCTTTATTTACGGGCTTTATTCACGGCTTTACTTATAGGGTGAGAGCGCGGGTTGCGATAAATACAACCAGATATATAACCTTCGTCACAAAACCCTATGTGAAGTGTACAAGTCCCTAAAACTGCTGTAGAGTAGTCTCTGTTCGCTTGAGCGAGCAACTAGCACCTAGCTAGGCGGCAGGTTACCCGAGCGGCCAAAGGGGGCTGACTGTAAATCAGCTGGCACTGCCTACGGGGGTTCGAATCCCTCACCTGCCACAAATAGCCCGGTTACGAAAGTAACCGGGCTTTTGTGTATCTAAAACCAGTTTCGAGGTGGATCCCGCAGTGGTCTTCCACCGTAGCTACCTTCTACGGTTGCGCCCGTATTTTCCCGATGCCCGCGTCGGGATTTTCGTAAGGAGGCTGTAGGGGACGACCAAGGGGCTTTCGCCTGCCGGGTCGGGCGCCTCCACTATCAGCTTCAGGGATATTCGCCAGAGTGTCCGCGACACGCTTAAAACTAGGCGGAACTTGCCGCAGAAAGAACCAACTATGACGGCAAGCTGTCATATCTTTCACAATGTTTGAATCCCAGGGCGAACAATTCGCGATTGGGGTCTTGAGGGTGTAGCTTTATCTCATGGCTACTATTGAAATTACTCAGCAGAACCTGACTGCTACCGTCGAGAGCAACGACATCGTCTTCCTGGACTTCTGGGCAGATTGGTGCGGTCCCTGCAAGCAGTTCTCCCCCGTCTACGAGGCGGCTTCGGAGAAGCACAGCGACATTGTTTTCGGCAAGGTCGACACCGAGGACCAGGGCCAGCTCGCTCAGGCAGCAGGCATCACCTCCATCCCCACCATCATGGGCTTCCGTGGCGGTATCCTGGTTTACCAGCAGGCTGGCGCACTGCGTGAAGACCAGCTGGAGACCGTAATCGCTTCGATCCGCGAGCTCGACATGGACAAGGTCCGTGCAGAGATCGCAGCAGCAGAGGGCTCTGCAGAGAAGAAGTAAGCTCACCACCACAAAAGAGCTTGAACGGGGCGCACCCGCCGGCACAACCGGCAGGGGCGCCCCGTCGCCTTTTAAAAAAACAGGTGCGCCCCGTCCCCTTTTAACCTCGTGAGGGTGCAGGAGCGTTAGCGGTCGCGGTGATCCTCAATGCTCATGCGCGCCCCGTAGCGCTGCTTTGAGAAGCCCGAAGCGTGCATGAGCCGCACCAGACGCTGCCGATGCGGGCTGTAGGGCGCCAGTAGGGCGAGCATTCCCGCGTCATCGGTGCGCTGACCTGTGAACAGCTCACCGACCGCGTGCGCCAGATGGTAGTCGCCCACACTGATGGCGTCTGGGTGCCCGCACACGCGTTGCAGAGCCTCGGAAATACTCCACGGGCCCACGCCGCGCACAGTGTGTAGACTCCGTGCCAGTAGCACGATGTCGCCTTCTGCCGCAATGTTTTTCAGAGACTCGGCGGAGCGAGCGTAAGCGTACACGGCGTCGTAGCGGCTTTTATCAACGCCCGCCCGATGCCAATCCCAGGTCGGAATCGTCGCCAGGGTCCGGGCGCTCGGGTAGACGCGCATGCCCTCCGGCTGATGCCCTAACCCGGTCGAAGGGGCTGGGGAGCCGTACTTTCGCAGAACCCAATCTAAGGTCCTGAACGCTTCGGTCTGGGTGATGCGCTGCTCCACAATGGCGTTGAGCATCTGCCGGTCCAGCTGCCCCGAGGCGCTGAGGCGGAGCCCCGGATTCTGCCGCCATGCCTGCTGAACACGCGGCGGAAGAGATTCAAAAGAAGACAGAGTGCTGAACTGCTCGGCGGGGTCGTGCAACCCCAGCCAGTACGTCATTTCCTGCGCTAGCGCCTGAAGGTCGGCTCGCGCTTGCATCTGCTGATCAGCGGCACTATAAGAAACCCAGATGCGAATACGCACCGGGCGCATCAGCAGACGGTGAAGAGCGGCAAGACCCTCCGGAAGCTTAGCTGGCTGCGCCAACCGTTCGGCGTACAGCACCGCCGGGAACTCGTGAAACGGCGTGCGAGCCGTCAACCAGATTCTTTCGGCACCATCCGCGCGGCTCAGTGCACGATACGAAAGATCCTGAGCGCCGCGGCGTAGCGACCCCAACGTCTGCGCCAACTGCACCGGAACATGCGGCTCAATCACAACCTCGCACACCTCCGGGCTCAGAGTACCCGGAAGAGACGAAACAGTGGGGGAGAGAGTACGAATCTGAACGCGCGGTTCGTGAAAATCATCCGCAAGCGCCGGCGCATAGGGGACACCAGCTGCCGCCAAAGGATGCCGGATGCGCCGCGCATCCGTTGCCGGGCGGCTACCGGGGGTCGCGCCGTCGGGGGCCGTGTCGCCGGGGGTTGAGGAAGGAAACGTACTCACCACACCAGTCTATGCGCCCAAGCCGGGCGGCAACATTCGGGGCAGATATTTGAGGAACGAGATACAAAAAGTGCAGGAAGGGCAGGTACGCCACTAATGCGATACTCTAAAAGGTAGAGCGAGAACGAACGCCAATACCGGCACGATAGCGGCGACGCGTTCCACCCGCTCACCGTTCCACCCGCTCACAAGGGCGCCTGTAGCCCGGACACACCCCCGAGAGAAGGACGCCTATGGCAGCGGAAGCACACGAAGCATCCTCGAATACTGACGCACCTGAACAGAAGAACAGCACCGCCACCAGTGCGGGCCGTACTCAGCGCGCTAAGAAACAGCCGCGTCAGTCCCTCACCGAGCGCGTCAAGAGCATCCGCCCCCTCGAACTACTACCCGGCCTGCTGCTTGCCGCCGCCGTCATGGCGTTGTACACCTACTACTCGCTGCAGCAGGTGAAGCACTGGATTACGCCCTCCTGGGACCTGGCGATTTTCACCCAGATGGCGCAGGCATACTCGCACTTCTCCGTGCCCATCGTGCCCATTAAGGGGCCCGACTTTAACCTCTGGGGTGACCACTTCCACCCGATTCTGGTGCTCCTGGGGCCCATCTACGCGGTGTTCCCCTCGCCGACCACCCTGCTGGTGGTGCAGAACGCCCTGATTGCCTTCGCAAGCTTCGCCATTGTGCGCTTCACTCAGCGTGCCTTTGCGCTCGCCCAAAAAACTGAAGATGCACAGAAAACTGAAGACGTGCAGAACGTTCAAGCCGCAAAACTTCAGGGTGTTATCCCGACCATCACCGGTCTGCTCCTCGGCGCCGGATTCGCCCTCAGCTTCGGCGTTCAGCAAGCTATCGCCGCCCAATTCCACGAAGTAGCCTTCGCCGTGCCGCTGCTCGCTATGAGCCTCGGCTACCTGGTGCTCGCCTCACGAGTGAGCGGCACCGAACGCGCACGCTACCTCGCCTACGCCTGCTGGTGGGCTCTACCCATTGCCTTCGTTAAAGAAGATATGGGCATTACTGTCGCAGCCATCGGCCTCATCATCTTTATCCGCACCGGCTGGCTGAGCACTGCGGTAGACATTCTGATGCCGCGCCTCTCCGCGGGTACCCCCGCCCCCATGCGCACCCGCATGCAGCAGCTCTATTCCTCCTGGGCGCGCACCCCCGCCGTCGCCGAATCCACCATGGTCATGATTTGGGGTGTATTCTGGTCCGCCGTCGCCATCTACGTGATCCTGCCCTACTTCAATAGCGGCGGAAACTTCGACTACGCCGACAAGGTGAACTTCTCCGCAGCCCTGGGCGACCCCTTCGGCTCGGCACTGCAGATGCTCAGCAATAACACCAAGCTGGCAACCCTCGGCCTGCTGCTCATTACCGGAGCGGTCCTCTGGGTGATTTCTCCTCTTGCAGCAATTGCTCTGCCGACCCTTGCCTGGCGCCTGCTCTCCACCATGGAATCCTACTGGGCAAGCACCTGGCACTACTCGCTCGTGCTCATGCCCATCGTCTTCCTCGCCCTGCTCGACGCTGTCATGCGGATACGCTACGGCGTGGTTCCCGCAGCGATTCCCGTGCGTTTGGGCGCGCGAGTCGCCGATAGCGCCTCCGCCGAGGAACCTCAGAGCAACACTGAGCCCGGCCGTCTGACCGCCCTGGCACGCCGCATCCCCGTGTGGGCTCTACCCGCCGTGGCGCTCTTCCTTGCCGCATCCCCGATTTTCGTGCCCGGCTCTCAGCAACCCCTCGCATCCCTGGGTAATGCGCAGTTCACCGCCTCCGCGCTGACCGCGACCGACCAGATGAAGCAGGACGCTGTGCAGAAGGTACCCGAAGGGGTGTCGGTCGCATCTGACCTGTCGATTCTGACCCAGCTGATTCCCGGCCGTACCGTCTACTGGATCGGCCACGCCGGTGAACCCGCACCCGACTACGTGGTCATTGACCGTAAGAGTAACTCCTGGGGCGGCAACCCGCCGACCAACGCCGCACAGTACGCGGCCGACCGCTACGGCCACTCCTACGCGAAGTACGCGACCGTCGGCACGATTGATATTGTGCGCCGCGTGGATTAATCCCAGGACTGCATAGGCACGAGGTGTGCCTGAAAAGCGCCCGCCCTCCGACTGTGAGGGTGGGCGCTCGCCGTTAAGAGATGAGGTTTTAAGCACCTTTTGGGGTTAAATGGGCGCTGCTAAGGTAGACTAGGTAGAACACGGGAACCCCCGATGAAGGTCTTGTGCGCACCCGGCACCCAAGGTGGTGCTGGAATTGTAGGTGCGCCGTACTCACCATCACCGATTGATACGCCCCATAAATTTGCGGTTTACACCGTACACGCGGGCTTCTCTTAACGATCTCTGGTCCAGCGTCTTTGCTGCGTCTGCTGTAACAGACACACCACCGCCGTAGAGCGGGAAGGCGAACCACCAGGAATACGTGACATTGCATGTGAGCATTACCCACCCTGTACACCCTGATTCACAGGAACTACTGTGCGTTGAGCGTAGAGTACGAACAAGCGTGCGGATAATGTGCCGAGAAATTCAAGACCACCCCCAGCAAAGAGCCGCTACCCGTAGCATCCGCAGAACACCTCTGCAGAATGTGCCGGTAACGGAGGACCCCTGGACGTTCTACTCCCCAGGGGATGATGTGTGGCTGGGCCGTGAAGGGGACACCCGGTAAGCGCCGAAAAGCGTGCGCTTCCACCCCTACCGTATAGAGGAAAAATTGACTGAGAATACTGCTACCCCGGCCGAACTGACCGCCGAGGCAGAGACCGCTGTGACCACTGAGAACATTACCGAGAACACCGCAGAGAATATTGTTGAGAGCCCTGCTGTAGAAGCAGAAGAAACCACCGCAGAAGCTACTGCAGAAACCGCGGCAGAAGAAACCGCCGAAAAGGCTGAAGAAGAAGGCGTACGCTTCACCGACCTGGGCCTGGACGCCCGCGTCCTGGCAGCCCTGGAAGAAGTAGGCTACGAGAAGCCGTCTCCCATTCAGGAACAGACCATCCCCCTGCTGCTTGAGGGCCACGACGTGGTTGGTCTGGCGCAGACCGGTACCGGTAAGACCGCAGCATTTGCGCTGCCGGCACTGTCCCGCATGGCGGAACTCGCCGACATCAACGGCGTCTCCCGCGACACCCAGGTTCTGGTCCTGGCACCCACCCGCGAGCTGGCTCTGCAGGTTGCAGAAGCCTTCTCCTCCTACGCAACCCACATGGAGGACTTCACCGTCCTGCCCATCTACGGTGGCTCCCCCTACGGTCCGCAGCTTGCCGGTCTGCGCCGCGGTGCGCAGGTCGTCGTCGGTACCCCCGGCCGCGTGATTGACCACCTGGAAAAGGGATCCCTGGACCTGTCCAACCTGCAGTATCTGGTACTCGATGAGGCAGACGAAATGCTGCGCATGGGCTTCGCTGAAGACGTGGAAAAGATTCTCGAAGGTACCCCCGACAACAAGCAGGTTGCTCTCTTCTCCGCAACCATGCCCAACTCGATCCGCAAGATCGCTCAGCAGTACCTGAACGACCCCGTTGAGGTCCGTGTCAAGGCTAAGACCACCACCAGCGCAAACATCAGCCAGCGCTACATGCAGGTCATGCACTCCCACAAGCTGGACGCAATGACCCGCGTGCTCGAGGTTGAAAACTACGACGGCATCATTGTCTTCGTGCGCACCAAGAAGGAAACTGAGGAAGTTGCCGACAAGCTGAAGGCACGCGGTTTCGCGGCAGCAGCGATTAACGGTGACATCCCCCAGCAGCTGCGTGAGCGCACCGTTGACGCCCTGCGTGACGGCCGCATCGACATCCTCGTGGCAACCGACGTGGCGGCACGCGGTCTGGACGTTGAGCGCATCTCCCTGGTCGTCAACTACGACATCCCCCACGACACCGAGTCCTACGTTCACCGCATCGGTCGTACCGGCCGTGCAGGTCGCGAAGGTGCCGCAATCCTCTTCGTCACCCCGCGTGAGAAGTACATGCTGCGTCAGATCGAGAAGGCAACCCGCCAGAAGGTCGAGCCGATGCACATGCCCACTGCAGAGGCAGTGAACGAGACCCGTAAGCAGCGCTTCGCACAGCAGATTACCGAGACCATCGAATCTGAGGACCTGAGCTTCTTCCGCCAGATTATCGAGGACTACGAGAACGAGCACGACACCACCGCTGAGGACATTGCAGCTGCACTGGCTGTTATCGCCCAGCAGGGTCGTCCCTTCTTCCTCGATGAGAGCGAAGATATCGCCAACAAGTCCCGCCCCTTCTCTGATGAAGATTCGGATCGCGGCGGCCGCAAGGCAAAGCGCGCGCACAATGACGAGGGCATGGTCAACTACAAGCTGAACGTTGGCCGTTCCTCCCGCGTGACCGCAGGCGCTATTGTGGGTGCACTGGCTAACGAGGGCGGCATTAAGGGCTCCCAGATTGGCTCCATCGACATTCGCCAGCACTTCACCATTGTTGGCCTGCCCGAGGACCTGCCCCGCGACTTCTTCGATCGTCTGCGCGACACCAAGATTGCTGGCGAGTTCATCAACATCCGCAAGGACAACGGTCCCAAGGGCGGCGGCGGTGGCCGCAGCTTCGGTGGTGGCCGTCGTGAGGGCGGTTTCCGCGACTTCGATCGCCGCGAGGGTGGTCGTCGTGAAGGTGGTCGCCGCGAGGGTGGCTACCGCGGTAACCGTGACGGTGGCCGTGACTTCGGCGGTGACCGCGACTTCAAGCGTGGCGGCCGTGATTTCGGTGGCAAGCGCAATGACCGTGACTTCGGTGGTCGCGACTTCGGCGGCCGTGATAACCGCCGCGAGGGTGGCTACCGTGGCAACCGTGATGGTGGCCGCGATAACCGCCGCGATGGCGGCTACCGCGGTAACCGCGACGGTGGCCGTGACTTCGGCGGCCGCGGCAAGCGCTACTAAGATTTCGGCCAAGCCCGGATCAGCGGTATGAGGGGCTTGCTGAGGCTATCGGCTAGCAGCCTTGTCTAGTAGCCTTGTCATCCGCATATGATTCAAAGACCGGCAGGGGAGTGATGAGCTCTCCTGCCGGTCTTTATGTATTTGTGTGTTGATGCGTTTGCATTAGCTGTTGCGGTGGCGCCTGGTCAATGCGATGGTGCCGGGGCAATGTTGGGCTGTTAGGTGGCAGCGTGAAGAGCAATCAGGTATAAATATGGCGTATGCCATAGCTTTTCCGCTTGCGAGCATTCGTGAAGACCTGTATAGTTTTACCTGTTGCCCCGATAGCTCAGTGGTAGAGCGCCATCTTGGTAAGATGGAGGTCCCGGGATCGATTCCCGGTCGGGGCTCTCTCATTAATTCATGCGAGAGCACGTATTAATGATGTGGCGGTGTAGCTCAGCTGGTTAGAGCGCACGACTCATAATCGTGAGGTCGACGGATCGAGCCCGTCCACCGCTACGCCCCGATAGCTCAGTGGTAGAGCGCCATCTTGGTAAGATGGAGGTCCCGGGATCGATTCCCGGTCGGGGCTCAGATAAGCCTGTCTCTTCGGAGGCAGGCTTTTTTGTTTACCTATTGTTTGCCTAAAACCCGACCTGCAGGCGCTCAGCGCACGGCTCGACGCCGTGTAGAAGAGCATGCCGGGTAGAGCATACCGGGTAGAGCAAAGCCCCCGAGAAAAACTCGGGGGCTTTGTCTTTATGCGCGTGTATAAGCGTTAGGAGGCGCGACGCACCACCGGCAGCTGGGACAGCAGCTCGTAGGAGCGCAGACGGTCCTCGTGCTCCCACGCCTCGGTCATGACGATGAGCTCGTCAGCACCCGTGCGCGCCACCAGGTCCTCAATACGAGCCTGCGCGGTGGTGGGGGAGCCCACGATTGCCTCGGCGGTCATGCGTTCAATGTGCATCTTCTCCGCCTCGGTCCAGACAGCATCCATATCTTCCACGGGAGGTGCGAACGACAGATTGCCGCGCACCACGCCCAGGAAATGCTGCTGCTGGGTCGTGTACAGGTAGCGTGCCCGCTCGTCGGTATCGGCGAGCATCGCGGTTGCGCCCACCATGACGTAGGGCTGCTCCAGGTGCTCGGAGGGCTTGAAGTTCGCGCGGTAGGTGTCTACCGCCTCCTGCAGCATTGCGGGCGCAAAATGCGAAGCGAATGCGTAGGGCAGACCTAGCTGCGCGGCAAGCTGCGCACCGAACAGGGAAGAACCCA
>ERZ773233.1059-NODE-1059-length-16547-cov-6.644555_pt1 | contig 16547 bp, 13 predicted proteins | sample MGYA00580991_ERZ773233 | MGnify/ENA primary metagenome ERZ773233 (study PRJEB29015, sample SAMEA2738178) | human oral metagenome | biome: human oral; feature: human-associated habitat; material: saliva | place: China | collected 2161 ...
TTGCGGATTACATCATGAGAACCGCATTTCTGGCACTTTTTTTATGATGATTTTCTATTATAGCATTATAAACACCTGCAAAGGTATGAAAAAGAGAGCATTATGCTCCTTTTCAGGAGTACATTTGACCATTAAGCCTTTTCTTCAGCGGTTTGTTCCGCCTCTTCTCCGACGGAGACTCCGAGGAGGAAGCGTTACCAGAAATCGAGCATATAGAAGCTCCTGACGTAAGGCGGCTCTATCCCAAAGACAGTATCAACCTATTAAAGTATTACGATTATGTTCCCATTCAAAAGAAAGACAGCCTCCGATACGAGCACCTCGCCTGAGCTGACGGAGGAAGAGAGACAAAGGCGAAAGAAGTTTGTCATCTATCCCCTGATGTTCCTGCTTTTTGCAGGCTCTATGTGGCTCATCTTCGCTCCATCGGAGAAAGAAGAGGAGAAACAGGCGAAGGGATTCAACACGGAAGTACCCGACCCGACAGCAGCCGAACTGATCGGTGATAAGAAGAAAGCCTACGAGAAGGAGATGATGGAGGAGAAAGAGCAGGAGCGCAGCCGCGCGATGCAGAGTCTGAGTTCCATGTTCGGGGAGATGACAGGAGGACAACCGGAGCAGAGTTCCGAAGAGTTGGCATTAAAGACGGATTTGTCGGAAAGAGATAACGGCTTTGGCTCTCGCACTGCTGCTCCGCAAGACGGCTTTCACGCCTCTGCATCAGCCTACCAAGACATCAACCGCACGCTCGGCAGTTTCTATGAAGCACCGAGGGAAGACCCTGAAAAGGAAGAACTGCGTGCCCGATTGGCAGAGTTGGAAAACCGTATGAGCAGCGAACAGCAGTCGCCCGCCATAACCGTGAACGACCAGATGGCACTACTTGAAAAGTCCTATCAGTTGGCGGCAAAATATATGCCGTCGGGCGGTGGACAGTCCTCTTCCAATATGGCATTGGCATCGGACGGGGAGACGGCTTCCGAAGGGAAAGCGGTCGTAACTACCCGAAACGGGAAGGCGGTAGCCTTTCCCGTTTCCCCCGTGAGCGAACAAGTGGTGTCGGCTCTGGCACAGCCGATGAGCGACTCGACTTTCCGCTCCGAATATGTCAAGGAGAGGAACTACATATTCCATACCGCCATCGGAACAGCCCCGCTGACGGAGAAGAATACCATCTCCGCCTGTGTACATACCCGGCAGACGGTTACGGACGGGCAAACGGTACGTTTCCGTCTCTTGGAGCCGATGCTGGTATCCGGTAGGGAAATCCCTCGGAACACCTCGGTGGTCGGCGTGGCGAAGATACAGGGTGAACGCCTGAACGTACTCATCTCTTCGCTGGAATATCACGGGAACATCATCCCCGTGGAGTTGGCGGTGTACGATACGGACGGACAAGCTGGGATATTCATCCCCGGCTCGATGGAGCGCAGTGCCGCGAAGGAGATTGTCGCAGGAATGGGTACTTCCGCAGGCAGCAGTATGAACTTCTCCACTGATGCGGGCGCACAGCTTGCCGCTGATTTGGGGAAGGGACTGATACAAGGCACCTCGCAGTATTTCTCTAAGAAAATGCGTACCGTCAAGGTGCATCTGAAAGCTGGTTACAAGGTATTGCTCTACCAATCGGACAACAAGTAATTCACAGTTATTATTCACCACTTTAATCCAAAGTAAAAATGAAAAGAACAGTTTTAGCCATCGCCCTGATGCTGGGCGCAGTCTGTGCCAACGCACAGGAAACAACTTCAAGCGGAGATCTCTATCAGGGGCTGACTCGCAAAATTGCCTTTGAGCGGATGATGCCACCCCACGGTTTGGAAATTACCTACGATAAGACGGTGCACATCATCTTCCCCTCTGCCGTGCGCTATGTGGATCTGGGTTCGCCCAACCTCATTGCGGGGAAGGCGGACGGGGCGGAAAACGTCATCCGTGTGAAGGCGACGGTCAAGGACTTCCACGAAGAGACGAACATGAGCGTCATCACCGAAGACGGTGCATTTTACACCTTTAATGTCAAGTATGCCAACGAGCCGCTGTTACTCAATGTGGAAATGGCGGACTTCATCCACGATGGGGAGAGCGTAAACCGTCCGAACAACGCCATGGAGGTCTATCTCAAGGAACTCGGAAGCGAAAGCCCGATGCTGGTAAAGCTCATCATGAAATCCATTCACAAGGAGGACAGGCGGGCGGTGAAGCACATCGGCAGCAAGTCCTTCGGTATTCAGTACCTGCTCAAAGGGTTGTATTCGCACAACGGACTGCTGTACTTCCATACGGAACTGCGCAACAAGTCCAACGTGCCGTTCGACATCGACTTCATCACGTTCAAAATCGTGGACAAGAAGGTCGCCAAGCAGACTGCCATGCAGGAGCAGGTGCTGCTTCCGCTGCGTGCCTACAACTACATCACCTGCGTGGCGGGGCAGAAGAGTGAACGCACGGTATTCACCCTGCAAAAGTTCACCATCCCCGATGACAAGAGGGTGTGTCAAAACTCGTTTTCAGCTAAAGACAGCTATCATTTTGTAAAGAATAACCGTTACCAAAGAGTTAATAACTCAATGATAACGGTTACTTTAATATTTATGAGGGAGTGAAACTGTTAATATGAAAGGAAGCTTTTCTGAATTCTTAGTTTTGACACACCCCCACGAGAAGAACGGCGGAAGACACCAATCCTTTGTCGTGGAGAATGAAGACCTTGTGCGTGCAAGGGAAATCAACGAACTCAAAGTGAAGTGATATGAGAAAGCTCGCATTTTTCCTGTTTGTCGTGTCGCTTGCCCTCTTTGCAGGGCAGGCGCACGCCCAGCGTTGTCTGCCCAAGATGAAAGGTATACGCCTGACCGCAGGCATGGCGGACGGTTTTTATTCTTCCTCTTCCAAGAATGAGACGGGCTATACGTTTGGGGCTGCGCTCGCCACCTACACCAAAGGCGGACACCAATGGGTGTTCGGGGCGGAGTATCTCCGAAGGTACCATCCCTATCGGGAAAGGCGTATACCTGTGGAGCAGTTCACGGGCGAGGGAGGTTTCTTCTTTGGGGTGCTTTCGGACGGAAGTAAAACCTTTTTCCTATCAGCAGGTATTTCCGCCTTGGCGGGCTATGAGACGGTCAATGGCGGAAAGAAACTGCTGTTCGATGGCTCTACGATACGCAATAAAGACGGCTTTATCTATGGTGGGGCAATCACCCTACAGGCGGAGATCTATCTGAGTGACCGGCTTGTACTGCTGCTCTACGGCAGGGAACGTTGTCTGTGGGGAGGATCTACGGGGCGTTTTCATGCCCAGTACGGTGTCGGACTGAAAATCATGCTGGACTGATGGATGCACGACAGATGAGAGAGATACCCATTGCGGACTTCCTGAACGCAATGGGGATTCAGCCGAGCAAACAGAAAGGAAATGCCTTGTGGTATTCCGCTCCGTACCGCATGGAGCGGAGACCCTCCTTCAAGGTTGATATAAATAGAAACGTATGGTTCGACTTTGGCATTGGCAAAGGCGGCGACATCTTCGACTTGGCAGGAGAGTTTATCGGAAGTAAGGATTTCCTCCTGCGGGCGGCATTCATCGCCAAGAGCAGCATGTGTCCGCTTCCCATAATAGAACGTCCACAAAGGAATGAAGAGAAAGAACCCTTCTTTGAGGATATTTGGGTACGTCCATTACAGGATAGCAAATTGCTGGGGGTATCTGAGGGAACGGGGCATTTTCGCCGATACTGTCATAACTAATTGCGAGGAGGTTCGATACCGTGTGCATGGCAAACGGTACTATGCCATCGGCTTTCGTAACAATGCAGGAGGATTGGAACTGCGCAACCGCTTTTTCAAGGGTTGCATACCGCCGAAGGACATTTCCTTGAAGCGTAACGGCTCGGAGGTATGTGCCGTATTCGAGGGCTTTATGGATTACCTCTCGGCTATGCAATTAGGTATCATCGCTTCGGACTGGCTTGTTCTTAACTCCGTCTCCAACGTGGAGAAGACGGTGAAAGTGCTTGACTGCTATCGAAAGATAGAATGCTATCTCGACAATGACGATGCGGGACGGAGAACTTTGGAGAGGCTGAGGGCAGACTTCGGAGAAAAAGTCATTGACCGTTCCTCCCTGTATGCCGACCATAAGGATTTGAATGACTACCTGCTGTTTCAAAGGCAGGTGTGAGTGTATAATATTAAAATGTAACGAACAATGAAGAAGAAAATATCGAATACGATTTGGGTAATGGGAGTGCTTGCCCTCGCCGGGTTTTGTCTATCTGCTTGTAATCACGAGTTGGATATTCAGCAGGCGTACCCGTTCACGGTAGAGACGATGCCGGTGCAGAAGCACATCGTCAAGGGACAGACGGCGGAGATACGCTGCACGCTTAAACGACAGGGACAATTTGAAGATGCACGCTATACCATCCGATATTTCCAACCCGACGGGAAGGGGATATTGAAGATGGATAACGGTACGGTCTTCAAGCCTAATGACCGTTACCCGCTCACGAAAGAGGAGTTCAGGCTCTACTACTCATCCGCTTCCACCGACCAGCAGACGATAGATGTGTATGTGGAGGACAATTTCGGACAGACGGTAAAACTCTCATTTGAGTTCAACAGCCAAAAGGACGAGGAAAAGGAGAAACCGAATGGAGATAAGAAGTAAACTTGTCGTCTTTTGTCTTGCCTGTCTTTCCTGCTTACGGCTTTCCGCTCAGGATGGTAGAAATGTACTTCTCTCACTGCCACCATTCGAGCGTGCCATTGTCTGTATCAAGCATTTCGAGGGCTTACACGGGTTCAAGGACGTACCCTATGTCGGATACGGTCATAAGTTGCAAAAGGGAGAACGCCTTACGGCAGCGATGACGGAACGACAGGCGGACTCGCTGCTTCGGGCAGACCTGATGAAGCGTTTGATGATGTTTAAGGACTATGGCAAAGATGCCCTGCTGCTTGCCGTCTTGTCCTACAATGTCGGAGCGGGCAGATTACTGGGATATGGCAAGCATCCCAAAAGCCGACTAATACGAAAGATAGAGTCGGGCGACAGGAATTTCTATCGTGAATTTGTCTCTTTTTGCCGATACAAAGGCAAAGTTCTGCGAGGACTTGTCAAACGACGAAATGTGGAGTTTGCCCTGTTTTATATACCCTGATTATCAAATACGCTTCTTGCGACATTTTTATGCTCCGCAAGGGGCGTTTTTCTTGCTGTTTATTCGCCTTTCTCGCTATGAATGAGTAACTTTGCAAAAAAACAATAATTGTTATGTACAGAGGATTCAATTTATTATTAGAGGATAATTGTTTCATGGTGTCAATATTCAAGTGAGCAGTAAGTGTAGCGGAGATACATTTACTTAGAATATTAACATCAAATAGAATAAATTCAAGAAATGAATTGGAAAATTTTTGGAGTAAAATACGACAAACAAGAAACGTGGGCATTTGAACAAATGTCTTATTTGCTTTTTTGTGCAGAGTTCAACAATCGTGTTGGACTTTTCCGATATAAGAACCAAACAGGAATTGAGACAGAACCAATCGAAAAAGACGGAAAATTTTATGGTTTTCAATCTAAATACTACACTACATTAATCGCTGACAATAAAGAAGACATTATTGATTCAATTAAAAAAGCTAAATCCCAAAACAAGCAACTAGACGAATTATATCTTTACATCAACCAAGAACTTTCCGAAAGCACTACTAAAAGCAAAAAGAAACCGCAATATCAATTAGACATTGAGAAAGCCGCTAAGACAGCAGGAATAAGTATTCAATGGCGAGTCCCAAGTAATTTTGAATTACAATTATCTTTGCCTGAAAATAAATACATACATGACGTTTTTTTCAGTCTTGACCCAAACGAAGGAAATTTACTTGATGAGATTTATAAACACAACGAGAATATTTTACAAGCAATCCAGACAGAAATAACATTCGGAGACAAACAAATTAAAATTGACCGAAGTTCTGTTGTTGAATCAATAGCAAATGCTTCTCAAAAGAAAAAAAACATAATTATTTCGGGTGAAGGTGGCTGCGGTAAAACCGCAATTTTCAAAGAGTTTTATAACTCTTGCTTTAAGAAAATACCAATTTGTGTTTTTAAGGCAAATGAACTTAATGTAAATCACATTAACGACATATTTCACATAGACCACAAATTTACATTTGCACAGTTTCTCAATGCCTACAAGGACGAACCACTTAAAATATTTGTAATTGATTCCGCAGAAAAACTTGCAGAGATTTCTAGCAACGATATTCTTACTACGCTAATTCAAAAGTTAAAAGAGAATGCTTGGAATATCATCTTTACAACACGCTACGCTTATCTTAACGATTTAACTTTTTTGATAAAAGAGAATTATCAGTTGCCGTTTGACGTAAATGATGTTTCTCTGATTGGTACTGAGGAATTAAAATCAATAGCAGACGAATTCAAATTCCCACTTCCCGACAATCAAAAATTCGTAGAGCGACTTAGAAACTTGTTTTACCTAAGAGAATATGTTCAACAATATTCCAACATTGACAAACAAGGAAACTACAAAGAATTTATTGACTTGCTTTGGAAAAAGCGAATACAAAATACCGTTCAAAAAGACAACCTGCACCTTGAACGAGAAAAATGTATTATCAGCATTGCCAAACAAAGGTGTGAAACAGGACGGTTCTATATCAATGCTGATAGTTTACCACAATCAGCATTGTTTCAATTAAAGCAAGATGAAATACTTGGCTATGATGATACTCATTGCGGATATTTTATTACTCACGATATTTATGAAGAATGGACATTGAATAAAATTGTTTCCCGAAGTTTTTCAAACACATCAACCACAAAAGAGTTTCTTGACGACTTAGGGAATTCTTTACCCATTCGCAGAGCATTTAGGTTATGGCTATCAGACCATTTATCAGAAAACAGTAAGGAAATAGAAATTTTCATTCAAAGTGCTTTTACAAGCACTGATGTTGTTCAATTTTGGAAAGACGAAATTTTAGTTTCCGTTTTACTCTCAGATTATTCAGAAACATTCTTTAAATTTTTTGAGAAAGAAATCATTGCAGATGATTTTGAAATACTAAAACGAATTTTGTTCCTGCTAAGAATCGCCTGTACTGATATTTCTGCAATTCAAAATATTGAAATTATAAAACCTAAAGGTAAAGGTTGGGAAGAAGTAATTGCCCTTATTTACAAACATAAAACTGACTTTTTCGACAACAACCTAAAACTTGTTTTACCTGTTTTAACTGATTGGTGCGCATTCAATAAAAAAGGAGTAACAACAAGATATACAGGTTTATTAGCATTAAGCGTAATTCAAAAAACTGAAACCGAAGAAAATTTCTTCATACACGATGTTGCGGAAGAAAAATTTTTGAAAGTGGTTTTTAATTCAGCCAATGAACTAAAAACCGAACTAAAAGAAATATTTGACAAAGTAGTTTCTAATACATGGACAGAACACAGAGCCCCCTACGAAGGACTTTGCTCTAAAATTTTAGAGAAGCCCTACATAGCAATTGAATTAATTAAAACACTTCCATTATCTGTTATTCAATTATGTGATTTATTTTGGCAAAAACAGCCGAAAAAGCAAGACGGATTTGGATATGAAAGAGATACAATGGAAAGTCGTTATGGCTTAGCGGGCAAACACGAATTGAATTATTTCCCCTCAAGTGCTAATCAAACGCCAATAAAATGGTTATTGCAAATAGAATTCTGCAAAACACTTGATTTTATCATAGATTTTACAAATAGGGCTGTTGAATCTTATAGTAAATCCGACTATGGACAACAAGACGTTAAAAAAATCACATTACACGTAAGCGAAACGAAAGTAACACAGTATTTGAGTGACGCAATTTGGAGTATGTATCGTGGAGGAGGAAGTCCCTCTGTTCCCCACGTATTAGAGTCAATGCATATGGCATTAGAAAAAATTCTTTTAGAATTTTCTCTAATCTCAAAGTCCGAAATAATTCAGAATATACTTCTTAAAATTCTCATTCAATCAAAATCAGCTTCACTTACTTCTGTTGTTTGTAGTGTTGTGCTTGCGAATCCTGATAAGTTCTATGATGTTGCTTTGATTTTATTCAAAACAATTGAATTATTTCACATAGACACGATTAGGTGTTCAGGCGAATTTCATACTAAATCGCTGTATGGTATAGGATATGGAATGGATAAAATAAAAGACATTTTATACACAGATGAAAGATTGAAAACTTGTGAAGATAAACATAGAAACTCAAATTTAGAATCATTGTTTCTGAATTATCAACTTTTTGGTGTCAAAGGATTTAACGAAGAGCAGAATACTGAATACATCGGTAAATTATACGACATTATTGACCAATATAAATCAAATACTTCAACAAGTAAATCCTTTGGAATATTGTTGGCTAGAATGGATAGACGTAATTTAATACCAAAAGTATCACAGCATGACGACAACCATTTACGAATAGAATTTACGCCTAAAGAACTTTCTGACGAACATAAAAAGGAAAGCGAAGAAGCGTTAAATCAATATCAAGAACTTCTTAAATACTCTTCGCTAAGAATGTGGGCTGATTTTTTGATTGGTGCGAGAAATCAAACTAAAAGCGCAAAGCAAGAGGAATATGACAACAATCCTCTTTTAGCTTTATCAGAAACAAAGCAACTTGTTGAAGAACTGAAAGCAGGACGAAACGGAATAGGTATGCTTGATTATTCTATACCTGCGTTTTCGTGTTCTAAATTATTACTTGAACACAAAGACAAATTATCAAAAGAAGATAAGGTTTTTTGTAAAGAAATTATTCTTTCTTCCCTGTCGAATCTTTTCACCGATAATTATGATTATCAAATAAGTGATGGCGTTGAAGCCTCTATTCATGCAATTCCATCATTAATAAAAGAATACCCTGATGAAATAGAAAGCTATGTTTCTATAATGGTTTTAACTCTTTTCGATGAAACATCTCTTGGTGCTTACAAAAGAATATGTGATTACGTTATTGAATCTATTCATAATTCAAAATTATGGGAGCAAAATTCAAAAGTTGCACAGGCAATTCTGTTCGGATATGTAAAACTCAAACCCATATACAAAACCATTGTTGCTGAAAAAAGAAAAGAAATTGGTTGGGGACGAATTTCTAAAAAATCCATTTTCGAAGAATTAGAGAAAAGAAATTCTGATTTCACTTTTGAAAATTCATCATTAGACATAAACAACATTACTTCACTTGATATTCATTCTTTGGAAATAGTTCTTCAGTTAATACCATCTGACACGAAAGATATAATTCACTTAGAAATTTATGCAAAATCGTTGCCCTTATTAGCTTCACAGTTATTAAAAGACAGAAGAAGTTACAAAGATGATTCAGGAGACGATTCTAACATTTACTTATTACGCTTGCATATTTTCAAGAATTTTGCTTATTTCATTTTACATAGAGAGAAAAATGAAATTGATGCGTTTCTAAAACCATTTGTTGATTCATTTTCTTCAACCGAAGAAACAGCTTCATTTATTGGAGAATTAGTAAGTGCAGAGGATTATCTAAACAAGTATGAACAATTTTGGCATATTTGGGACAATCTATATCCAAAAATAAAAGAACTATGTGCAAATCCATGTGGCTATCATTTAAAAGAAATCATAATAAATTATTTTTTCGCATGGCGTTGGTGGCGTGAAGGAATTGAAGATTGGCATAGTTTAAAAGAGGGAGATTTATCCCTTTATGCAAATGCTTCAAAAGATATAGGAAACATTCCTGCTGTATTGTATTCTGTTGTCAAAGTTTTAAATTCAATCGGGACAAACTTTAAAGACGAAGGTATTGATTGGATTCATGCAATTGTGTCAAACAACAAATTGTTACATCATGACGACTTAGAATCAAACACTTTATATTATTTGGAAAAGTTTTTAAGAAAGTTCGTTTTCATCAACAGACAAAAAATAAAAGAAGAAATTAGATTGAAAAATAAAATTATTCCGATTCTTGATTTCATGATTGAACGAGGTTCTATGCATGGATATTTATTAAGAGAAAGTATTTTATGAAAACCATAACAACATGAAAACACCTGCTTCCAACAAGCATATAGGCATAAGTAGTGCTGTAGGCTCGCGGAAGTAGCAGTGAAAACTTGCAAGTATCTTGCTTGTACAAACTACAGTTAACTATCCCTTGCACTAATATGCCGATCGATATGAAAATAAGTTGAAAATGATTTGGATTTGTCTTAGAATTCTTTTGAGCCGTCTCAACTCACTGTCAAAAGTAACGAGGTGTTTTTCATTGGGGTTTCTTTGCTCCTTTCTTTGTCCGCCCGAAGATCACGAAAGAAAGGAGCGGTCGGCAAATCTGCCGACCGCTTTACTCCGTCAGTTTTTCTTGAACAGTTATCCGTCCCGTCCTTACATCGGGGTGAGTGGAGAAAGCCCAATTGATTTCCTCATCGGGAAGTGTGCTGTGAACCCCTCTGCCCATCACCATACCACAATCTTCAAGGATTTTGCGTTCGGCTTCCTCTCGGTCTGTGGCTGCTACCTCAAATACTCCTTCAAAAACGTATTGGGTGCGTACTCGTAAACTTTCCTTTCCTTATCTTCAAAATTCAACAATGAATAATCTGTGTTCCATTGGCTCGCCATTCGATAACCTGCGATGAGTGAGCCAAAAACGGTGTGCACCATAACCATAGGCAAAGAACTTATCAAGTTCTGTTTCTTCAGCTATTTTGTTGATAGCCGACCTTAACTCCTCTTTGTTGTCGGATAGGGTTATTGCGTTGATAACCCTAATGAGAATATGCGGTATCTCGTCTGCATAGTTATAGATGATGTTTTCAATCTCTGTTTTCATATCTCTGATAATTTAATGGTTCATACTTTATGCTGTTGCTTTCATTCTTCGGCTTATAAGACCTCGATTGGCATTGACAAGGTTTACAATTTGCTCGTGATATTCCGTATTCTTGTTGCATACCCCACGACTTTGTACCACTTCCAAAGCATCTGGGAAAAGAAGGACTGATTTAGTGGGTTGGGGGAGGACTGAAGAATTTGTCGTCATATTCTTGCAAATATGTCGTCATATTTAGTTGGAAATGACATCATATTTTCGTATATTTGCCGTTGAAAACCTAAGAACATGCCAGCCGATAAGGGAAAGTCCTCAACTTGACTGGTAATGAAGCATCAAAAAAGAGCAAAACTAAAATTAAACAACTATGGCAAACAGACCATTAGCCTACACGCTTACCGAGCGTAAAACAACTATTGAAACGATGGCAGAAAACAGTACTTTAGGCTCGTCCTGCCGGGCGCAAGTGTGTCTAGGGCATAAGTTATGAGTGTGGAAGCACCTGCAAAGAAAGAGGCGAAAGCCAAATCGTTAGGCAGTACTTTGGAAGAAAATTCGTAATAATTAGTTAGTGGCAATAGACGAAGTCTGTCGTCGCGATTGTTGAAAAGAAACAGAAGTTAAGCTATGAGCGTAGATAACGTATTAAGTAGAATCTTAGAAGTCGAACACGGATTTCAACATATCCTCGAAGGAGCTGATGAAATCCTTTCGATATACTCCAAGGAACAATGTTTTGAAGTTGCACTCACGTTGTTTGAGCATGAAGCCTATCAAGCCCGAATGTTGGCAACAACGATATTGGGCAGATTGGCAACAGAAGATAATAACGCACTTCGTTTTCTGAAAGAGCGAATAAGCACCGATGAGAATTGGCGTGTGCAAGAAATGCTTGCAAAGGCTTTCGATGAGGTCTGCAAACACAGAGGATATGAAGTTTCTTTACCTCTCATTGAAGAATGGCTGAATGATAACAATCCGAATGTTATTCGTGCGGTAACGGAGGGATTGAGAATTTGGACGAGTCGTCCATACTTCAAGGAAAATCCATCGATGGCTATTGCTCTAATTGCTAAGCACAAGGCACACGAAAGCGAATATCTTCGGAAATCCGTAGGAAACGCTTTAAGGGATATAAGCAAGAAGCACGCAGAATTGATACGGCAAGAGGTGGAGCAATGGGATTTATCCAATCCTCGAATTCTGTTCACTTACAAACTTGCAGTGAAGTTGCTGAAGTGAAGATATTCAATGAACAAAGCCATTTCTTTTTCGGGCAAAGTCCTCAACAACTCGTCCTTTTTGCAGCAAAATAGAGATAGTGGGGCGGGCTTGCACAAGGTTTTGGCGGAAAATACAACCCGTAGGTGTGGAGATTTTCCAGACAAACCAAGCGGCACAGACCTTGGGAAAGCCACAAGCCCCGTACTACCTTTGCGGATAAAAAGGGAACAGCATCCGTCTTCTTGTCATCGCATATCGTGGAGCATAGGAAAAGAAGCAAAAGTGCAACGCTCGTAGTGGAAAGTAGAAAAGGTGGCTATCTCGAAATGTGAGATAACCACCTAATGAACGATAGATGAAAGGTATTACAGAACCGTGCTTCTCAAAGCACGAAAAGCAAGATGGCACAGAGAATTGCCAGCCAGAAGAGAATGCTCAGCAGCGTAATTGTCACTTTTAGAATTACCCTGACAATAAAGCGTAGTATCAGAAAACCTGCAATGACCGACACGGCGGTAACGACCTGTGGCGTTACTATCTTTGAAATAAGCCAAACGACACCGATAACGATGGAAAGTAGGATAGCAAGTTTGACGAAGCGTGTCCAAGAGAAGCGGCGGACTTGCTTGGGAGAAGTCGGCTGCTGTTTGTTCTTATCGGTTTTGTTCGATGCGTCTGCCTTGATGAAGGCAGGTGTGTGAACGATTTCGTCAAGCCGTGAGGACAATGGAAGCTCGCTTCTATTGTCTCGGCGAGAAATCGCACTTTTAAGAACGTCTTGATTCATGATGATTGTATTCATATCGGAGCTTTTAATAGTTTCAAGAGCAATAACAAGATGCGCAGACTACACAAAAACAAGTGTTTGTACAAACTCTTGGCGTGTGGAGCGGAGCGTTTATCTTGACTCTTGACACTACAAAAGCTCCCGATGGTGCTACATCAAGTCATGTTCTCACTATCGACTATTGGCAGACCATTAACCTCGATGATCAGAACGATTGTCCCTGTCAGTTCGGTGTAGAGTTTCTCATACTCTGGACTTGCACCAAAATCGTCCGTCAGTTCATACTTATCGAAAACGCTTTGCACAGCCTTATTCTTCAGAAGCATTGGTGTTAGTCTTTCAGGAAGAGGAGAAGGAAGTTCTTTCTCGAACTCATTCTCTAAGACAGAAACAAGGGTGTCGTACTTGGAGAAATGCAGTCCTTGATACAGAACTTCGCTTGCCATTACCTCCGCCTCCGGGTGAGAAAAACCTTGTGCTATAGCATCGCAGTAAGTTGTCAATGCCTCGTCTGCGCGAGCAGTTATAAACGTATTTTCATTCACTCTCTCTGGAAAATGCTCTCCGAGATACGCTTCCAACTTCAAACGGAAGTAGGAAAGCTCTTTCTTTGTTGTTGTCATAATCTTCTTAGTTTAGGATTGTACATTATTTTGAGTTGATGCCCATGGCAACATTGAACTTGTCTAACTTGCCAGCCAACTGTTCCATATCGTGTTCTATTTTCTTATTGGTAATACGGGCATAAATTTGTGTCGTTTTAATGTTGGTATGTCCCAACATCTTCGACACACTTTCCATAGGAACGCCCTTGCTGAGCGACATGGTCGCAAATGTATGCCGGGCAAGATGGAAGGTCAGATTCTTCTTGACACCGCAAAGGTCGGCAATTTCTTTTAAATATGCGTTGGTTTTCTGATTCGTTAGGATGGGAAATAGTTTGCCGTCCCGATAGGTCTTATGACTGTACTTGGCAATGATACTCTTGGGAATGTCAAGCAATAAAACATTTGTCTCCACACTTGTTTTCTGTCTCTTGGTCATAATCCACTGCTTATCATCAAGTGTTACGATATTGTCCGGTGTGAGATTGGAAACATCAATATATGCCAGACCTGTGAAACATGAAAAGATGAAAACATCCCTTACTAACTCCAAGCGTTGAATAGCAAGATCCTTGTTGGCTATCTTCATAATTTCCTCATCCGTGAGAAAACCACGATTAACTGGCTCCAAGTGAAAACGATGATTGAGGAAGGGGTCGTGAAGAAGATAACCGCGTTTTTGTGCATAGATGGTTACGGTCTTGAGTGCCTTCATTTTCTTGACAGACGTGTTGTAAGCGCAGCCTGCCACCGTGTTCAGATACAACTCAAAATCCTGTACCACGGATGGCGTGAACTCTGTGAGTCCTATATCCTTCCTTCCATATTTATGGATAAGGAACTCTGAGAAATGTCTTCTCAAAACACTGTACTTTTGCAAACTGTCTTTGCTGATGGTGTGTCCGACACGCTGTCTGACATCTTCGTTGAACTTGTCAAATATCGGGAGAAAAGTCGTGTATTCCCTGTCTTTTCCTACAAAGAAAGAACGGATTTTTTCCAATGACAGAGACTCGTCATCCTCAAACTTGCGGTAAATTCCATTCAGTGTAGTGGAAATAGAGTCCAATGCGGCATTTACGGATAAGGCTTCTGCTGTCCGACCTTTGAGCCGACTTGTGGCATTATTCCATACTGTCTTGTCCACGAAGATTTTCGTAGATCCAAAATTTGACATCTCTCCGTTAAGGAATACACGGAGCATTACAGGCGACTTTCCTTCTTTGTTCTCATAGTTTGAGCGTAGGTAGAAGGATACCTTGAAATTTGTTCTCATAATGCATCATTCTTTTGTGTAGCACTCGGCTGCAAAGTTAATATATAACACTCTGAAAAAGAAAGAATTAATGCCGTCAATATGGTATTCAAAATCCCGTCACTGCTACATTTTTTGCTGCTACAATTTTTGTGTAGCAGTTTATGTAGCAGAATTTGACCGAATGATGATTGTCAAAACATAGGTTTATGCCGTCAGGCGATAGAGGTATATACAAAGAAAAATCGTTGTAAAACCTTTGATTTTACAACGATTATCTAAATTTTGAAGGCTAAAATGACAACTATTGTGAAGTCCTTTTGAAGCCTATTAGCGGAGAGAGAGGGATTCGAACCCCCGGTACCTCTCGGTACGACGGTTTTCAAGACCGTTGTAATCGACCACTCTACCATCTCTCCAGAAGGCAACTTTGTAGTCTACCTGCTTCCTTGTTGAAAGCGAGTGCAAAGGTATAGATAATTTCTGAAACTGCAAAATCTAAGACAAAAGAATTTAAGAATAAAACACTTTTTAACTAAAAGCAAAGTGGCAAGATGCTAACTACCTGCAGCACATTGCCCAGCTACAACACCTGTTGTCCATGCTGCTTGAAGATTAAAACCACCTGTAATAGCATCAATGTCTAACACCTCACCCGCAAAGAAAAGATTTGGACAAACCTTACTTTCAAGTGTTTTAGAGTTAACAGAGCTAAGACTCACACCACCACACGTCACAAACTCTTCACGAAAGGCACCTTTACCAGCAATGGTGTATTGATCGTTTACCAATGTTTCAATCATTCTGTTTAGTGTTTTACGTCCAATCTCAGCCCACGGTTTCACAGCATCTATGTCAAGTTTACTTAGTATATAGAGCCACAGACGACTCGGCAGACCAAATGGATGTAAGGTAGCAACCTGCTTACGTGGGTTAGCAGTTTGCAACTTCAGAAGATTCTCCTCCACTTCTTGCCGTGTTAGTTCGCCAGTCCAGCTGATGGCAAGCGGAGCTTTATAATCATTTTCAGCAAGCAAACGAGCCGCATATGAAGAAAGTTTCAAGACAGCAGGACCACTTACACCCCAATGTGTTACCAACAATGGACCCTTCGCACGCAGTTTTGTTCCAGGAATAGTCGTCACAACAGGTTCAACAACCGTTCCCATAAGGTCGCAAAAAGCACGATCTTTTATATTAAAGGTGAAAAGTGAAGGTACAGGAGGCTCTATATCATGTCCAAGTTGGGCAAGGTATTGTAATCCACGTCCATTGGGTGAGCCTCCAGTTGTTATAATAGTACGATGAAACACACGATGTGAACCATTCTCAAACTCCAGTTTTAATCTTCCACCTTCCATCCTATGGATGTTCACCAAACGATGTCGACAACATATAGTAACCCCCAATTCATTAGCCTGACGCACTAAACAATTAATAATAGCATGAGAATCTTGCGCCTTTGGGAAGACACATTCATCTTCTTGCGTTACCAATGGCACACCATGTTGCTCAAACCATCTATAAGTATCTTCATGGCTAAACGTCTTCATTAATCGTTTCATGAGTTTATGCCCACGTGGGTAAGCCTGCTTCATGTCCGTAATGGCTGCAAAGCTATTTGTAACATTACAACGTCCACCTCCGGTTATTTCAACCTTAGCCAACACCTTCTGTGCACGTTCAAAGATTGTCACCTTACTTGCAGGGTTTGTCCTGCGAGCCGTGATAGCTGCCATGAAACCAGCTGCTCCTCCGCCAATGATTGCTATAT
>ERZ773233.1060-NODE-1060-length-16543-cov-2.644044_pt1 | contig 16543 bp, 20 predicted proteins | sample MGYA00580991_ERZ773233 | MGnify/ENA primary metagenome ERZ773233 (study PRJEB29015, sample SAMEA2738178) | human oral metagenome | biome: human oral; feature: human-associated habitat; material: saliva | place: China | collected 2161 ...
GCATACATGATACTTGTAACAGCAGTAAAAAAGGCTTATATTCACTGTCACAAAGAGTGGTTGTAACAGTGAACAAAGCCCTTACAAATTATTTTTGTTGTAGATCCGCCTTCGGTGTAGCTACCATTGACCAGTTGGAATGGTAGATAACAAAGCCGGGAGCGGCACCTGCAACTTTTTTTATATTTTTCTTTTGGATGTAGTCAACTTCCACTTTCTCGGAATCTTTTGCTTTTGAATAGAAGGCAGCCAGTGCGGCAGCTTCTTCATATACTCTGTCAGGCAAATCTTCCTCATTGTTTGATTTTAAAATCACATGTGAACCCGGTATACCCTTGGCATGAAACCACCAGTCATTTCCGGTAGCGACTTTAAAGGTAAGCTCTTCATTTTGATAATTATTTTTACCGACATATATATCATAACCGTCAGTTGAAATATAGTGATATGGATGAGATGTACTCTTTTTTTGTTTACCGGAAGAATGCTTTTTTATATAACCGAAGTCTACAAGCTCCTGACGAATCTGTGAAAGACTCTCATCATCACTTGAAACGTCAAGTGCGGTCTGTATGGAGAGAAGGTGCTCAATATCATTTTTTGTATTTAAAATCTCTTCGCTGAGTGCCTTTGTAGTTCGACTGAGTTTTGCATATTTATCATAATATTTCTTTGCATTTTCCTTTGCGGATTTGTTCTTATCAAGGGGTATCGTGATTTCCTTATTATCATCATAGAAGTTTTCTGTGGTAAAGGAACTCTCTCCTCCTTTAAGGCTGTATCCGTAAGTATTTAAAAGGTCTCCGTATACTCTGTAAATATCCTTTTTATCAGCATCTTGAAGCTGCTTTTCCTGTAAATCATACTTTTTACTTGCTCTTTCAAGTGCGGTATTTACAATACGGCGCAGATCCGAACTCTTTTGCCTGTTAAGTACAAAGGCCTCTCTGGAAGAGTAGAAATCATATAACATTTTGCTGACAGAGTCATATGAATATTTTTTATATTCCTCACTGTTATACGAAAAAAGCTCAACAGAAGAAAACTCAAGAGCTTCTTCTTTTCTGTATACTATATTCGGCGAAAAGTTGTGAGCATTTATATCATCAAGTAAATTTTTTATTGTATGAAAGAGATGAGTATACTCAAGTTCACTAAGAGATGTGGAAGGAGCTTGTGAGGAAAGAGAAGCTCGTAAAACTATTTCCTCAGCTATAAGCGGGCTGATACCTGCAAAGTTCATATATATGGATTTTGACAGGGCATACTCCTTTGATTTTAAAATCTCTATAAACTCCTCAAGTTCCGTATTTAATAAATCTTTTTTCTTTAATTCATCAGGCAGAAAATATTTCCTTCCCGGAAGTACTTCTCTTAAAGAACTCATATTTGCGGAGATTCGCTTGATAGAATCAATTATTTTATTATTTTCATCTGTAAATATTATGTTTGAGTGCTTTCCCATTATCTCCACATACATTTTTTTGTGACTGAGATCGCCAAGTTCATTTAGATGTTCCAGCTTAAAGCAAAGTATTCTCTCAAGTCCCATCTGAAATATATCGGTTATTTTTGCCGTTCCGATATATTTTCTAAGCAACATCAAAAAGGCAGGAGCAACCTTTGGGGCAGGTTTATTTACATCTGTAAGGTAAACCAGTGGAAGTGAAGCACTTGCAGAAATCAAAAGTCTGTATGTCTTTGCATTGTTCTTTACTGTAAAAATAAGCTCATTTTCTTCAGGCATTGATATTTTCGATATTCTTCCGCCCACAAGATTTGTATTAAGCTCGTATGATAAATTTGATATGACTATACCGTCAAAAGCCATTGTATACCTCTATTCTTAACTGTATTTAAGTATTCCGTATTTGTACCGCCTATATATTTAGGGCAAATATGATATATTACAGTATATATATTTATGCTTTAAATTTCAACTTTGCTTTTAGAGTATGTTTAGACAGAGTGTATATAATAAGGACATTGAGTTTTAGGCATTATTGTGATATTATAAAAACAGTTTTGTCTATAAAAATAGAAGGCATTGCCTAAGAATAAGTGAGGTGTATTATGGCTGTTTTTTTATCATCATTTATAGGAAGTTTAATTAAGGCTATCATTTTTGGAATTTTAGCTTTTATAGGTATAAAGCTGGGCAAAAAAGCAAGAGATATGAGAAAAGGAAAATAACAGATATATGAGTAACAAAAATTTTAACAGTGAAAACGGGGTAAACAAAATAAGGAAGAAATTCCTTGATTTTTTCGAGAGCAAGGGACATTTGGTAATGAAGAGCTTCTCTTTGGTTCCTCACAATGATAATTCACTATTACTAATCAATTCAGGTATGGCACCGCTCAAGCCATACTTTACAGGTCAGGAGATACCGCCAAGAAGAAGAGTATGTACATGTCAGAAATGTATTCGTACAGGAGATATCGAGAATGTAGGAAAGACAGCAAGACATGGTACATTCTTTGAAATGCTCGGAAACTTCTCGTTTGGAGATTATTTTAAGCATGAGGCTATAGCCTGGACATGGGAGTTTTTAACAGAGGTCGCAGGTCTTGATGCTGATAGACTTTATCCTTCAGTATATTTAGAGGATGATGAGGCATTTGAGATCTGGAATAAAGAAATAGGAATTCCGGCCGATAGAATATTTAAGTTCGGAAAAGAGGATAACTTCTGGGAGCATGGAGAGGGACCTTGTGGACCTTGTTCGGAAGTATACTATGACAGAGGTGAGAAGTACGGCTGTAGTAAGGAAAGCTGCACGGTAGGCTGTGATTGTGACAGATATATGGAAGTATGGAACAATGTATTCTCACAGTTTAACTCGGACGGAAAGGGCAATTATACAGAGCTCATTCAAAAGAATATAGATACAGGTATGGGGCTTGAAAGACTTGCGGTAGCGCTTCAGGATGTAGAGTCCATATTTGAGGTTGATACTATAAAGAATCTTCTTGACAGAGTTGCAGATTTGGCAAAGACATCATATAAAGAGGATGCAAAAAAGGATATATCACTCCGTCTTATTACAGACCATATCAGATCATGTACATTTATGATTTCAGACGGTATTATGCCAAGTAATGAAGGTAGAGGATATGTACTCAGAAGACTTCTAAGAAGAGCCGCAAGACATGGAAGAATGCTTGGAATAAAGGATACTTTCTTAGCTTCTCTTGCAAATACAGCAATAGAGCTTTCAAAGGACGGTTATCCTGAGCTTGAAGAAAAGAAGGAGATGATCCTTAAGGTTCTTACTGAGGAAGAGAACAAGTTTGATAAGACCATAGATCAGGGACTTTCAATCCTGGCAGAAATAGAAGAGAACCTCACAAAGAGCGGTGAAAAGGTGATTTCAGGTGAGGATGCATTCAGACTGTATGATACATACGGTTTCCCTCTTGACCTTACAAAAGAGATAATTGAAGAAAAGGGATTTAGTGTAGATGAGGCAGGCTTTAATAAGGCTATGGAGGCTCAGAGAAATCAGGCAAGAGCTGCAAGAAAAGCTACAAACTATATGGGAGCCGATGTTACTATATATCAATCACTTGATCCAAAGCTTACTACAGTGTTTGAAGGTTATGACAGCCTTCTTGATACAGGTAAGATAACCGCACTTACTACAGAGGATGAAATAGTTGAGGCTATTGCAGAGGGTGATCATGGAACAATTATCCTTGATAAGACTTCATTCTATGCTACCATGGGTGGTCAGAATGCGGATATCGGTGTGATAAAGAAAGATGATGCCGTATTTAATGTAGTGGATGTTATCAAGCTTGCAGGTGATAAGATCGGTCATGTAGGATTTGTAAGTCAGGGAATGTTTAGGCTTGGAGATACAGTGGAAACTGTTGTAGATTCTGAGAACAGAAAGAAAACAGCGGCAAACCACTCTGCAACTCACCTTTTACATAAGGCACTTAGAGAGGTGCTTGGAAACCATGTCGAGCAGGCAGGAAGCTACGTGGCTGCAGACAGACTTAGATTTGACTTTACACATTTTAAGAGCCTTTCAAGAGAAGAGATTGCAGAGGTAGAGGCACTTGTAAATGTAGAGATAAATAAAGCTCTTCCGGTAGTTACAGATGTAATGAATGTGGAGGATGCTAAAAAGAGCGGTGCTATGGCACTCTTCGGTGAAAAATATCAGGGTGATGTAAGAGTTGTAAGCATGGGAGATTTCTCAAAGGAACTTTGCGGCGGTACTCATGTACATAATACATCGGATATTAAGCTTTTCAAGATTCTTTCAGAGAACGGTATTGCAGCAGGTGTAAGAAGAATAGAAGCTCTTACAGGTGACGGTGTTATCGAATTCTATCAGGATATAGAAAACAGAATGCAAAAAATTGCAGAGCTTTTAAAAACAGGTGAATCTGAACTTGTTGCAAAGGCTGAGAGCTTACTTGATGAGATGAAAGCCCTTAAGTCCGAGAATGAGAAGCTTAAAGCAAAACTTGCAAGTGAAGCACTGGGAGACAGCACCGAAAATATCGAAACAATAAACGGTATTAAGTTTATTGCAATGCAGGTAAGCGGTGTTGAAATGAATGAGCTTAGAAATCTAGGTGATAAGCTTAAGAATGATGTTGATGAGGGTATGGTTGTACTTGCATCAGATGTTGACGGTAAGGTAAATCTTTTATGTATGGCAGGTGATAATGCACTTAAGGCCGGGGCACATGCCGGAAATATCATCAAAGCAATTGCTACACTTGTAGGTGGAGGCGGCGGTGGTAGACCGAATATCGCTCAGGCAGGAGGAAAGAATCCTGCAGGTATCAAGGATGCACTTGATAAGGCAAAGGAAGAGTTTAAATCACAGTTGGCATAGGGGGACGGCAATATGCGTATTATATGTGCAAAAGATTATAAAGAAATGAGTGAAATGGCGGCAGACATAATAGGTGCACAGATACTTTTAAAACCTGACGCCGTACTTGGACTTGCCACAGGTTCAACACCTATAGGTACATATGAAGAATTGGTAAGAAGATATGAGGCAGGCAGACTTGATTTTGGTAAAATTAAAACTGTAAATCTTGATGAGTACAGAGGGCTGACAAGGGATAATGATCAAAGCTATTATTATTTTATGCATACACATCTTTTTGACCATATAAACATAAATAAAAATAATACAAATGTACCTGACGGTATGGAGCCTGATGCACTTAAGGCAGGTCAGGACTATGAAAATATCATAAAAAATTATGGTGGAATAGATTTACAGCTTCTTGGACTTGGTAATAACGGGCATATCGGTTTTAATGAGCCGGGTGATGAATTTATTGACAAGACTCATGTGGTAGATTTGACAGAGAGTACAATAGAGGCTAATAAGAGATTCTTTGCAAGTATAGATGATGTTCCTAAGCAGGCATATACTATGGGTATCGGAAGTATTATGAGAGCAAAACGTGTACTTATGGTGGTAAACGGTAAGGGAAAGGCTGAAATTGTAAAAGAAGCATTCTTTGGGCCTATTACACCTAAGGTACCTGCGTCTATATTGCAGTTACATAATGATTTTATTCTGATAGGAGATGCGGAGGCTTTGTCATGCTTATAAAAAATGCGATAGTGTTTGATCCGGACAGAGTGTTTAGAAACAGAGAGATACATATTTCAGGAGAGAAATTTTCAGAAAGCTCATTCATGAATCTTGGGTTTACATCTGAAGATGATAAGAAGCAGGTGGATGCTACAGGACTTTATGCAATACCGGGACTCATAGATATACATTTTCACGGATGCATGGGCGATGATTTTTGTGATGCAAAGGAAGATACAATAAAAAACATAGCAGAATATGAGGCTAAAGTAGGAGTGACAAGTATTTGTCCTGCCACCATGACTATTTCTAAAGATGAACTTAAAGAAATAATGAAAAAAGCTGCTGCGTATGACGGTGATACAGGTGCCAAGCTTGTGGGTATAAATATGGAAGGACCTTTTATAAGTGAGGCAAAAAAAGGTGCTCAGTCATCAAAGTATATATTAAATACGGATGTGGATTTCTTTAATGAATTGAATGAGCTGTCGGGAAATCTTATTAAGCTTGTAGATATCGCTCCCGAAGGAGATGGTGCTATGGATTTCATAGCAGGTGTAAAGGATAAAGTTGTAGTATCGATTGCACATACTATGGCAAATTACGATACAGCGGTAAAGGCATTTGAAGAGGGTGCATCTCATGTTACACATCTTTACAATGCTATGCCACCATTTACTCACAGAGAACCGGGAGTGATAGGTGCGGCTATTGACAATGACAGAGTATGCGTAGAGCTGATTTGTGACGGTATTCATATACATCCTGCTGTAGTAAGAGCTACATTTAAGATGTTCGGAGACGAGAGGGTTATACTTATAAGTGACAGTATGAGAGCATGCGGACTCAGTGACGGAGAGTATACTCTTGGCGGACAGAAGGTATTTGTTACCGGCAGAAAGGCCGTACTTGAGGACGGTACTATTGCAGGTTCGGTTACAAATCTTTTTGAATGTATGAAGAGGGCGGTACAGGATATGCATGTCAGACTTGAGGATGCTATAGCTGCCGCTACGATAAATCCTGCAAAACAAATCGGAATTTACGATAAAGTCGGAAGTATTGAAGAAGGAAAATATGCGGATCTGGTATTGATGGATAAGTCATTAAATATAAAAGCTGTGTATGTACATGGCAAGGAAATATATAGTGAATTATAAATTGTGTGAGGCGAGGTGAAAACTTCGCCTTTTTGAATATTATTATCAGATTATATATAAAATTGACAACTTTATTCAGTTATTTTAAATAAAGTGTTATATTGGAATAATATATTATTTGAATTACATAAGTTTAGATAAGTAAATAATATGAATTATAATATAAAAAAGTTGTACATTTATTCAAATTGTGCTAAAATTCAAGTGTGAGCTTTATTGAAAATACGTTGTTTTCTAAGGGGAGGTTTTCTTGAATGAGTGTACAATTATTGGATAAGACTAGAAAGATTAACAAGTTATTACACAATAATAATTCACAGAAAGTAGTATTTAATGATATATGTGATGTATTATCAGAAATACTCGAGGCAAATAGTCTTGTTATTAGTAAAAAGGGAAAGGTATTAGGAGTTGGAACACATAATGGTACATCTGAGATTACAGAGCTGATTGCTGATAAAGTAGGCGGCTTTATAGATGAAATGCTGAATGAAAGACTGCTCTCAATATTGTCCACAAAAGAAAATGTTAATCTTGCAACACTTGGATTTGACGAGGAAAATGTAAACAGATTTCAGGCTATTATCAGCCCGATTGATATTGCAGGTTCAAGACTTGGTACTGTATTCATTTACAAAGAGGAGAAGGGCTTTGATATAGATGACATAATACTTAGTGAATATGGTACAACAGTGGTAGGACTTGAAATGATGAGAAGTGTTAATGAGGAGAATGCGGAGGAAAATAGAAAAATTGCTATTGTAAAGTCTGCTATATCAACATTAAGCTTTTCAGAACTTGAAGCTATAATACATATCTTTGAAGAGCTTAGCGGCAATGAAGGTGTGCTTGTAGCAAGTAAGATAGCTGACAGAGTAGGAATCACAAGATCGGTGATAGTAAATGCACTAAGAAAATTTGAAAGTGCAGGAGTAATAGAAAGCAGGTCATCCGGCATGAAGGGTACTTACATCAAGGTAATAAACGATGTGGTATTTGCAGAGCTGGAAGAGGTAAAGAAGGATCAGGGTATCAAATAAAGTTAACATACTAAGGACCGGCACTGCCGGTCCTTTTTTGGAGGTATAAAATGCTTAAGATAGGTGAAAAGTACCGTTTTGAAGATGATTTAAGTGACAGACAGAGTTGCCTTTTGTTTGACAAAGAGGACGGCTCATGGTATGTAGATATAGGTTTTAAAGAGGGAGATTTCAGAGGTGAAATCATAGCACCGTCTATTTGTATAAACAGTATAGATTCCGATAAAAGTAGTGTAAAAGATCTTGTAGGAGAAACTTTTAGCGTAAATACATTGGAAGAATGTGATGAGAGAGAAGATACATTTTATATTTATGAATCGGAACCTATGGTCTCATATAGGCTTGAAATTATAGAGATAAAAGATGATAATGCTCATATAAGATGCAACGGAGTATTGATTGTTGACGGTTATGCCGACCCTATTGAAAAAGAGTATTTTGAAATTGACAGTCTGATACCGATAATAGAATCAGTAGATGATTGGAAAAAGTTCGAACTATAAAATATGAGGTAATACTATGGATAATATAAATTTTAATCTTCCCCAAATGTATGAAAAGTTTTTAAAGGAAATAAAGGGAAGTGACGGATTTTCAATAGAAAATACCGGTGTGATGCTTTATGAAGAAGAAGATTTGCCGGAAAGAAATCTGACATATGAAGTTTTTGAATATGAGCCTGAATTTTTTATGATAGGTCAAGATGGAGATTTGGCTTTCTTTATAAAAAAGGACTCGGACGATACCATATATAAAAATGATTTAGGAGCACTAGGATCATGTGAAATGGAAGAGGTATCTAAAGATATATATGAGTTTATAGAGTATGTAAAAAGACATTATAACATGCTCTGATTGTAGAAAGGTAGAAATTGTTAATGAATGAATTTCTAAAGGAATATATAAGCTTAAAAGAAAACTTTGTAAAGCATCATGAAAATGAGGCAAGTGTATTGGCACTATATGAATTTGCGGACAGACTGAAAGAAAGAACCGAAAAAGAAGCCATGGAAGTACTGGTTGATGTCTATCAACTGCTTTATAAAATGGAAAGTGCATATAAATTGTATGAAAATATATATGATAAAGCTGACAGAAAACAGATTAAAAAGTTTTTAAGTTTAAAAGATTTAAATGAGAGCCATGGTGACAGATTTGCAACACCAAGGCCGCTAAATAAAGAGGAAAGGCTAAAAAGGGAAGAACGTAAAAAATTATTGCCGAAATTCAGATATCATCCGGATCCTTTGGAGACAGGTTCATTTATAGAAGGTGAAGCAAAAATATGTCCTTGTTGCGGTAAAGAAAGTAATACCTACTATGTAAAAAGGCCATATGCTGTAGATGATGTGGATTATCTTTGCCCTGTATGTATTTCAAACGGAGAAGCCGCAAAGAAATATGATGCCGATTTTATTCAGGATGTTGATGATGACTTTGTACCGGATAAGGAAAAGAGAGATGAACTCTTTTATAGAACACCGGGGTATTTAAGTTGGCAGGGTGAATATTGGCTTTATTGTTGTAATGATTACTGCGCATATCTTGGCAGCGTAGGAACAAAAGAATTAAAAGAAATGGGAATTGCAGAAGAAGTATTTGAAGAGTACAATAAACGAAACGAGTTTAATGATATGGAGGCATATCTGGAAAAAGACGGATCAATTTGCGGATATTTATTTAGATGTTTACACTGTGGAAAATATCATTTGTGGGTGGATGTCGACTGATATTTTTGATCGTGAAATTAGAGCGGATTTAATATCATATAAGGAATAATCAAAATGGAAAATTTAGAGATTTTTGAAAATGCCTGTAATTACTTTTCGGATAATATCGTCAAATTTAAGGATATATTGACAGAAAAGGTAGATGCACTGAAGGATAAGGAATGGGTATTTGAAAAGGGAAATATAAAAGTATTTAAGGCTGATGAAACCGGAAGAAAGAAAAGGTGCAAGGTCAGTATCGGATATTGTCTAAAGGCGGAAATTACAGAAGCTGATGCACTAACCACTTGGGATGAATTTAATATGTTTTTCAAGGAAACATATGTAGCAGATATTGAAAGAATTTCAAATAATGAAGAACTGGGAAGATATGAGTTTATTGCAAAAAATACTTTAGGTGATGAAGTCAGATGCAGCATCTATCTTGCAAATGAATGGAATATAGCTCAGATTTGTATTTTAGGATATGTTTCCGGAAGATATAAAAAAGCGGATTTAAGATAGGAGTAAAAGAAAAATATGGATTGGGGTAATATGCGAACCGGACTTGAGGCATTATATTTTCTTGACAATGCCTTGACTGACCCGTCTGAGGAATATCTTCGAATAATCGATAAAGAAGAAAATGAAACTTATTTAAAGTATATTGTTGATAACGGCTCAGGCGATACTCTATATGTTATTTTTACAGAAGATATTGTCTTAATAAAGGGATTTTCACATGAAAGCAGTTTGAGTCAGTTTGCTAAGAAAGAATTTGACAGAAGTGTTATACAAAAGATATATGAAGGTGTTGATGAAAAATATATTTCTCTCTTTGATGACCGGGAAATAGATGAAACAACATTTTTCATTTGGTATGACGGGAAAATTCATCAAAATAAATTGTCTGATGATGACGGAAGTAAATGGATGATGGGATATATATGTGAAACATATGATGATTTCAAGGAATTTGTAACAGACTATTATGAAATGGATTTTGATGAAAATTTGCTTGAAAAGTTATATACTGACGGTAAGCTTGATGAGAATGAATTATCACAGCTTATAGGGGGTGAATCTTAATGGAACTCATAGATTATATGAGAAAAAGAAACCAAATGACTGAGAACGAATGGGAAAACTCTTTTGATAAAAAAGAACAGGAAATTCTTGTACTTAGGCATGAAGGTGATGTTACAAGTAAGAGAAACGGATTTTGGGAAGTGGCGGTTTGTTGCCTGGGCTATATAGATTGTGAAACCGGAGAGCTACATAAAGAAGAATGTAGATTTGTATTTGCAGCAAGCGAGGAAGAGTATGACAACCGCTTGATACCGGAATTTGATGAGGGAACAATTTATCATTTGAAGGTGCGTAAGAAATTGCCTGAGGAATTACCTAAGATTATGATAAAAAGACTTGATTTTCTTCTTGTGGATGTAACAGAAAAAAATGCAAGTTGCCCTGAGCTTGAAGAGATTCTTGCAGAATACAAAAAGCCAATAATCATAGAGGATGATATATTAGGTGAACTGATATATAATAAAACTATAAACAGCTTTGAAGGGAATTTTTTTTGGCTTGATAAAAATATTGATATTTCATTGGATGTTGATAAAGACAATAAATCGGGAATCACAAAGGCAAGGAAAGCTATGAAAGAAATGTACTTGAGTGTTGAAAAATGGGATTCGAATATGAGAACATTTGCAGCGAGAAAGCTTATAGACCTTGCAAGAGATTGGTGTGAATCTGAGGAAGAAGCTGCAAAAATCACAGAAGAAAGTTTTGCAAAGAGAATTACTATAGAGTCGATTTCTATGACATCGGGAGGTTCATTCACTGCGTATTTTAATGATGATGATATTTTTGCAGGACATTGCATAACAGTTGGCGGAAGCCTGAAAAAAGGCATTACATCTGCAAGTATGGGAGGCTGAGAGGATAGTTTAACATATATGATAAGAGAAATAAATATATCCGATTCAGAAGCTATACAAAAAATATGCAAAACAGCTTTGGGCTATGATGTTGATATAAGTACAGTAAGTAATCAGATAAAGAAACTGTCATGTGATAATAAAAATCATATTTTGGCAGTATATGAAGATGAGAATACAAAGAAGGTTATCGGATTTGTTCATGCACAGGTGTATGAAAGTGTGTATAGTGATACCGGACTTAATATATTGGGTTTAGCCGTGGATCCCAAATTTCAGGGCAGGGGAGTCGGCAAAAAACTAATTGGTTATATTGAAAAATATGCTATGGATAACGGTATTTCATTTATCAGACTGAATTCGGCAAATCATCGTGTAGAAGCACATAAATTTTATGAGAATATAGGATATACATCGGATAAACTACAAAAAAGATTTATAAAATATTTTAATATTTAAGGAGAAAATAAAATGGGACTTAGAGCAAATTATCAGTATTTAAGTGATAAGGATTTGATGGAACTTAAAAAATTTGACAATGAGGATGATATTTTTGAAGCAGTGGAAGATTGGAATGAGGAGGCTGAAATACTTCTTGATATAGATAAGAACTGGGATCTTCTTCACTATATGCTGACAGGTGTGAGCGCGTCAGATCCTATATGGGAAGACCCTCTTAGTGAAGCTGTGGTAGGTGTAACTTCGATAGAGGAAATAGATGATTTTATAGCCTATATAAAAAAAGACAGGGTTGCCGATATATTAAAAGTACTTGAAGATTTTGATATGGAAACCGCTTTGGAAAGCTTTGGTTTGGAAGAAGGTAAAGAAGCGGAGCTTTATCCGGATATCTGGGATTATGATGATGAGGAAGAAGAAATAAAAGAAGATCTTCTTGATTGTTTTGAAAGAATGAAAGATTTTTATAAGGAAGTTTTGGAGGCGGACGGAAATGTCTTGGTTACAATCTATTAAGGATTTGAGATATTTATTGTTTCTTCTTGTACCTGTGGGAATATATCTGGTGGTTATCGGCATAAAAAAAGTCAGATTATTTGCCAAGGCTAAGATGATATATGAAATGTCTGTCAGCTCCATAGACGGAAGCTTTAGACTTGAGGATGGCGGTAAATATGATATATGGCTTTGTGGGAAAAAGTATTCAGTATCTCCTATATATAATTTAGATATTAAACTAAAAAATAATGCTACAGGAGAGTTTGTACAATTATATCCGGACTTTTTTAGGACTACGACAAGCAGTATTAAGGATGCCAGAGTTAAACTGTATACATTTGATGCGGATAGAGGAAGCTATAATATCTCATTAACGGACAGTGTAGAAGAAAGAGAAAATATTATAAATAACAGGGTTATTGATTATAAGAAGTTCTCCATACAGATTCGTGAAAATGTTAAGGGGCTAACTATATTCGTGGGTTCTTTGTGTATTATATTTGGATTTATGGCTATTGATGTAGGATTGATATTCCCTCTTTTATATAAATTTTAAGGAGAAGAGTATGCAAATAAAAGTCTATATGGGCAGGAGCAGTATGTGCATGGGAGATGATGTAAACGCACCTAATCCCGATACATTTATTTTGCCTGACACATTGGAAAAGTTTGTAAGCATTGTGGATGATAAGTTGCCTTTTAGAAGGTGGGATTGTTATCTTGGAAAATATGAAAAAATAGATACACCGGATTCGTGGCTTGAGGACGGAATATTCGTTTGGAAAATAGAATCCGGACAGAGAACTCCGATAGTTGCAAGGTGTTATAATGACAAAGGAGAAGTTTTTATAAAACATGATCCAAATTGGCATGAAATCATTGCAAATTATCCATATGTTTATTTTTATAAGAGAAATGATTAAGATAGGTAATAAATATAAAGTAAAAAAAGATATATTCGGATTTAAGTCAGGTGATATTATAAAACTTAGAGATAAAGGGTATCAGGCTTACTATGGCGAATATAATTTTATGTTTACAGATATGGAAAATAGAAATATTTGTGTGGTTTTAAGAGGCGATGATGAAGAGGATATGAAAATATATCGTCATTTAGATGAATATTTTGAGGAGTCGGATGATAACACGAATTTATAGCTTGGAGGCAAAATGTTAACTTGGAGTGGCATAAGAAAAACTTTGGAAAGTGAATATCTGGCGGAGAGCTTAAAGGGACATATCAGCTATTTTGCGACATCTTATAGCAGATCCCCGGATCATGAGGGCAGGGCAGCTATAAGATATAACGGCAAAGAGATTATAAAGGGTTGTTATTATCATAATTGGACAAAAGCGGCGTCATTTCCAAAAGACGAAAAATATGAAAGACGTATGAGCGAAGAGTTTGCATTTATGGACGATACTGCTATAAAGCTTGGCGTATTCGATCAAAGATGCTTGATGGTATAGGCTTTGAAAGGAAATATATGGATTTTATAATAGCCGAAGAAGGTGTACCTGTAAGTGTAGGTTGTTACGGGGCAACAATTGCTTATTTTGGAAGTGAGATTGTATTAAACTATGAGACTGAGCCGCCGATGGGAGATTTTATTTTTTCAGCTAAGCTTCCACTGTTAGATAGAGAACTACCGTTTTGGATGTATGGAAGAAATCTTGTATTCTTAGACGCATATTATGTAATTGTAGAGAGTGTTAAAAAGAAAACTTGGGATCCTATAACGACTGTAATCATAGATATTCACAGAGGAAAATATGCAAGTCTTAATCATTGGTATAGTGATATATCTGTGGAAGATGAAGTTGTACTTAAAAACAGGTATGACAAAAGTGTACGTACATTAAAGAGCGTGGACGGATTGGAATGGATACAATTATAGTTATAAGGAGCGATTTTCGCTCCTTATTTTTAAAAATCTCTTGTAATATTTTTCAACCATTTATAGCTCTTATAATGCTTATATACAAATGGAATCTTTACAAACTCATCAGTGCAAATAAGGAAATATACCCACATTGGAGGAAGCTTAAGAACAAAAGCCGATATAAAGCCAAGTGGAACCGAATAGCACCACATGTCTATGATATCACAGAAAAATCCCCATTTGGAATCACCACCTGACCTGAATACACCACAAATCATTGCAGTATTGAATGCCTGACCAACTATATAATACATATTTATAAAAAGCATTATACTAAGATAACTCTTTGCAGTAGGAGTTAAATCAGCCATAGTGAAAAATACCGGTCGTAACAGAAAAATAACTATTCCGCCTAAAACTGCAGACATACTTGTTATTTTAACAAAGCGTGAAGAATCGGACTTTATAGTATCGGTATTTCCGGAACCTATTGATTTTCCAAGGATGATTGCTCCTGCATCAGCTATACCGAAACACGCCACAGTACCAAGGTTTCTTGCTACTATAACCACTGCATTTGCCGCCACTATATCACTGTCAAGATGTCCCATTATAACAGAGTACATGGAAAAAGCCACACCCCAAACTATCTCATTTCCAAAGGCAGGAAGAGAATATTTCATAAAATCAAAAAACAATATTTTGTTTACTTCCAAAACATTTTTTATATGGAAATGAATGGCTTTCGGTATAAAATTATCTATAACACATATTGTAAATTCAACAGCTCTTGCAATTACGGTTGCCAGTGCAACACCAAGTATTCCAAGCTTTGGTGCACCAAATAGTCCAAAAATAAAAACTGCATTCAAGATGATGTTTAAAATCAATGCAACAGCATTTGTTACAGTTGAAAAATGAACTCTTTCTATACTTCTCATAGCGCAAAGATAGATTTGAGAAAAACTCATAAAAAGATATGAGAAGCTTACCATTCTAAGATAAGGTATACCTGCTGTTATTAAGTTGATATCATTTGTAAAAATTCTCATCAAAACATGTGGAAAAAAGAATGCCATAATGAAAAACATACTTGATATAAATATGGACAGCTGCATACCGATACCCATAATATGTTCAATTGTCTTTGTATCTTTTTTTCCCCAGTACTGTGCGGCAAGCATTATGACACCGGATGAAATACCTGTATATACAAGGTTTAATATAAACATAACCTGATTTGCCAGTGAACCGGCTGAAAGTGCGTCTTGTCCTACAAAGCCGAGCATTATTACGTCAGCTGAATTTACAGCGGTTGTAACAATATTTTGTAAAACTATCGGGACGGCAAGCCTTAAAATATCTTTATTAAAAGATGAACTGCCTTTTGTAGCGGTGTACATAATAATCCTCCATTATTCTAAATATACGATAGTAAATAAAATTTAAACAATGTATATTTAGAGTGATTTTACTATTATATGTGCACAAGATGTACAAGTCAAATGCTTACAAAGAATAAGTTAAAATTTATTTTATAGAATATTCATTTTGCTATGATATAATATCTGTTAAATTGATGTAAAATTTAATTAAAGTATAAATATATAGGGAGATTATGGAAAAGATAAAGCAGTTTGAAGTAGAGAAATTAAAGAAAATTCAAGTATTTACAGGAGCACAGCTAAAATATATAGCATTCATTTCAATGCTTATTGATCATGTGAATAATGCTCTTATAACACCGATGCTTGACGGTAGCGGATTTTTATTGTACTTGTCAAATATATTTTCGATATTGGGAAGAATTGCTTTTCCTATATTTGTGTTTTTTATAGTGGAGGGATTTTTTAAAACAAAAAACCGAGGGAAATATCTGCTTACATTGATAGTATTCGGTATAATATCGGAAGTACCTTTTGATATGTTTACATCAAAAACATTCTTCAATCCGTATTGGAACAATATGATGTTTACTCTGGCGCTATGCCTTATAACTATATGGATAATTGATACTTTAAAAAAGAAGATTAAGAGTAAAGCCTTATGGTATACAGTTTCAATTATAATAGTTATATTTTCAGGACTGTCGGCAATGGGACTTAGTCTTGACTATGATTACCACGCAGTAGTAGCAGCTTACATCTTTTATATTTTTTACGATAAGCCTCTGACCCGAGCAGGATTAGGTTATCTTTCCATTATAAAGGAGATATACTCGGTTTTCGGGTTTGGCCTTACTCTAACTTATAATGGAAAAAGAGGTAAAC
>ERZ773233.1063-NODE-1063-length-16519-cov-3.732872_pt1 | contig 16519 bp, 10 predicted proteins | sample MGYA00580991_ERZ773233 | MGnify/ENA primary metagenome ERZ773233 (study PRJEB29015, sample SAMEA2738178) | human oral metagenome | biome: human oral; feature: human-associated habitat; material: saliva | place: China | collected 2161 ...
TGACCTCATCTTGCTCGTTGCCGAATATTTGGTTAAAGCCATTGATGAAGTGCATGAAGCGTACAACTTCCTCATCTCCAACGGCAATGTTGCCCGATGTCTCATAAGCTACATGTACATCATGACCTTGTTGTACTAAACGACGGAGTGTTCCTCCCATTGAGATAACATCATCATCAGGGTGTGGAGAGAATACAATTACTCTCTTCGGGAATGGTTTAGCACGCTCGGGACGATAGGTGTCGTCGGCATTAGGCTTACCACCTGGCCATCCTGTGATAGTATGCTGAAGGTCATTAAAGATCTTAATATTAGCATTGTAAGCTGAACCATAGAGTGCTAATAACTCACTAAGACCATTCTCATTGTAGTCTTTATTCGTTAACTTAAGGATTGGTTTACCAGTGATCTGGCACAACCATACCAATGCTGAGCGTACTAACTTATCGGTCCACTTGCATGAAGCAACAAGCCAAGGATGCTGGATGCGAGTAAGTTTTGCTGCAGCAGAGAGGTCGATTACTACATGAGCATCATTATGTGTTTGTAAGTAGGATGCAGGTACTGTCTCACTAATCTTACCCTCAACAGTTTTCTTGATGATATCTGCCTTTTCCTCGCCCCATGCTGTTAAGAAAATCTTGCGAGCGGCAAGTATAGTGCTAATACCCATAGTGATAGAGCATGGAGGAACGGTTTCTTGTGAACCAAAACTCATCTTCATCTCTTCGCGTGCAGTCTCATCAATGAGGATAAGGCGTGATGCAGAGGTGAGACTAGAACCTGGTTCGTTGGTCGCAATATTACCCATACGACCAATACCCAATAAGATTACATCAAGTCCTCCAAGCTCTTTAATGCGCTGTTCGTAGGCACGGCAATGTTCTTGTACCTTGTCTTGAGCAATCGTACCATCTAATGTATAGATGTTTTTCTCTTCAATATCTATATGATTAAGGAAGCGCTGCTTCAATTGATTGATACTACGATTTACATTTTCCGCATTCAGTGGGAAGTACTCGTAAGCATTAAACATAACAACGTTTTTGAAGCTCAATTTGCCAGCCTTATGACGCTTGATAAGCTCCTCAAATATTGGTGTGAGAGATGAGCCGGAACCGATACCCATGATAAATAGTCGACCTTCCTGCTCCCTCTTCTTAATATCAATCTCGAGTTGATTCGCTATGTCAGCAGCACCCTCTTCGATGGTTGGGAAGATATCAGTAGGCACCTTTTCAAAGCGTGTAATCTCTGATCTCTCGATAGCAGATGATGGGTGATAAAACTCCTTAGAAACTTGGTTGAGTACGATTTGCGAACTTAGATTTAGTTTCATTATAGATTCTCCTTTTCTATATCTTTAAAGTATTTATATGTTTCAACAGTCAACTTGTCTGTCGCAGACTCATCACATACAATTGTTCCGTGCTCGTGCATCTGAAGGGCGCTGATAGTCCATTTCTGAGTGATACCTCCCTCAACAGCAGCACGAAGAGCCTCAGCCTTGTTATGACCATTTACAAGGATTAGAACCTCTTTTGCGTCCATGACTGTACCAACACCTACTGTTAAAGCATGTGCTGGAACCTTCTCTGGGTCATTATCGAAGAATCGAGAGTTTGCTATACGAGTGTCAGATGTCAGTGTCTTGATACGAGTACGTGAACGAAGAGATGAACCTGGTTCGTTGAAAGCAATGTGACCATCAGGACCAATACCTCCGAGAAAGAGATCGATACCACCTGCTTCACGAATTATGTCCTCATAGTGCTGACATTCAGCTTGTAGATCCTCTGCATTACCATTAAGTATATGGATGTTCTCTTTGGGGCAATCAATGTGATTGAAAAGATGCTCTGCCATAAATGAATGATAGCTCTGTGGATGACTTTCAGGTAGTCCCACATACTCATCCATATTGAATGTTATAACGTTCTTAAAGCTCACTCTACCTTCTTTGTAAGCTTTCACTAGCTCTGCATACATACCCTCTGGTGATGAACCAGTAGGTAGACCGAGTACAAAAGGTTTAGCTTGATTCTTTGCAGCATTGATACGTTCGATAACATAATTAGCTGCCCATTTAGATAACTGATTGTAATCGGGTTCTATGATTAATCTCATAAGTTTTGGTTTTAATTATTTTGTTTGAATGTTCTATTTGTTATTTAAGGGCTTGTTAAGCCTTTTCTTTCTTTGTTGTATCTGGATAAGTGAAAGGTACGAACCATGTAATTAGTAATGCTGGGATGGTACATATCAAAACAAAGATAAAGAATCTGCGATAACCAAGAATGTCACTACAGAGTCCACTTAGCATACCTGGCAACATTACTCCTAGGTTCATAATACCACTGGCGAAGGCATAATGCGCCATTTGATGCTTACCAGGCGCAACCTGTTGCATCATGAATAGTGACAGACCTACAAATCCGAAGCCATACCCGAAGTACTCCATTACGATACCCCCACCTATCCATATCAAGTTTTCTGGTTGATAAATAGCCAAGAGCGTGTAAGCTACAAAGGGGATGTTAAATACTAATGCGAGAGAAAATAAGCTCTTCTGCAATCCTCTATGAGCAATGTAATAGCCAGCAAGGATAGAACCGATGACGAAAGCAGCAGCTCCGAATGTTCCATAGCAAAGCCCAATCTCTTGCTCGGTAAGCCCTAGCCCTTGTTGAGCTCGGGGTGCTTTAAGGAAGAGGGGAACAATCTTCATCACGAAACCTTCAGCAAAGCGATACAGAATGATGAAGAAGATATAGTATAGAATATGTGGCTTCTTGAAGAAATCAATGAATACTTTGAGTAGTTCATTTAATGAGTCACTAAGTGATTGAGGTGTTTCTTGTGCCTCTTTCTTTGGATTCGGAAGGATAAAATAATGGTAGATACCAATAGAAACCATTATGATTGCGATAATCAGCATGATGATTGTCCATGCCTTCGTAACGCCGAAGACGTTGATGAGACTACCAGCAAGATAGACTAATCCGCCTGTCGCTGCAATCTTTGCAATATTATAGAATGCGCCTTGCCAGCCTATCCAACGCGCTTGTTCTTCATTAGAAAGTACTGACATATAGGTTCCGTCAGCAGCAATATCATGTGTGGCACCACTCATCGCAATTACTGCAAGAATGGCAATGGTGATTGCGAAGAACGAAGGAAGGTGTAACGCAAAAGCTACTAATGCGAACAACAATCCCGTAAGTATCTGTGTGAGTACAACAAAGAACTTCTTTGTCTTGTATATTTCAAGGAATGGGCTCCATAAAGGTTTGAATGTCCATGGAAGCATGATGAGCGATGTCCAAAAGGTAATTTGAGCATCAGATACTCCCATACCTTTATACATTAACGTGCAAACCATATTGAGAACGACGAAAGGCATACCCATTGCGAAGTAAAGTGTTGGTACCCATGTCGCTGGACTATGCTGCTTACTTTGGTTTTGGTCTACCGTCATTTGGTTCTTAGTCTTTAGATTCATTTCGTTTATTTGGATGTCTTTTAAAGTGGATTCAAAGTTACAAATTTACTTAAACTTATGGAAATATTTAACTATAATTTATCAATTAAATGTATTATTTCTAGGCTATATGTCGTTTATTATTGCTTGTTCCGCTTTTAAGAGCCTTTATATGCTTTTTGTGATAGCATAGTTTGATTATCTAAGGATAATGTCGTAAATTTGCGGGGAAGTAATACATAAATTAATTTACAATCAATTACCTATTCGTATGCAGAATAAAGCCTACTCGAAAATTCTGAGGGCTACGATAGCAAGTTCTTGCTTGTTTTGTATGCCTGCCTTGCTCCCTGTAGCGCATGCTCAGGAGCATAATTTTGTTGTTATTAATCCATCTGATTCGCCCGCAGACATTATTAAGAAAGCTGCAAATGTTGTTCCTTCTGCTCGTCAGTTCAACTGGCAACGACAGGAGTTGACAGCTTTCTTGCATTATGGTGTGAATACTTATACTGGCAGGGAGTGGGGCGATGGAACGGAGTCTCCAGCAATCTTCAATCCAACTAACCTGGATGCTGACCAATGGATACGTGAGTTGAAGGAGGCGGGATTCAAGTGTGCCATACTTACATGTAAGCATCATGATGGTTTCTGTTTATGGCCTTCAGCTTATACTGACCATAGTGTGAAACAGTCGCCATGGAAGAATGGAATGGGCGATGTGGTTCGTGAGGTCAGTGATGCCTGTCATAAGTATGGTATGTCATTTGGAGTTTACCTCTCGCCATGGGATCGTAACTCTAAGCTCTATGGTACAGAGGAATATAACGATTACTTTGTTAAGCAACTGACAGAGTTACTCACGCAATATGGAAAGGTGAGTGAAGTATGGTTTGATGGTGCATGCGGTGAAGGACCTAACGGTAAGAAGCAGCACTATGACTTTGTGCGTTGGTATGAAGTCATTCGCAAATTACAACCCGATGCGGTGATAGCTGTGATGGGACCAGATGTTCGTTGGGTTGGAACTGAGACTGGCAAAGGTCGTGAAATGGAGTGGAGCGTTGTTCCAAAGGACAATCTCAACCAGGATGCCATAGCCAAGAACTCTCAACAGGAAATGCTGACCCAGCCTGTTGGCGATATGCGTGGAGAGGATTTGGGAAGTAGGAAAGTCATTGAGAAAGCAAAGTCTCTCGTATGGTATCCTGCAGAGATTGACGTGTCCATACGCCCAGGTTGGTTCTATCATAAGGAGCAGGACAATCAGGTAAAGACCCCCAAAGAGTTGATGAATATCTACTTCTCATCAGTTGGAATGAATGGAGTTTTACTCTTGAATCTCCCTCCGAATAAGGAAGGTCTGCTTGCAGAAGCAGATGTAAAGAGCCTTCGTGGTTTCCGTCAGTTATATGATGCTACTTTTAAGCATAACCTTTTAGCGAATGCGAAAGTTACTTGTCAGTTACTAGAGGGTAAAGGTCAGAATCTGCTAGATGATAATTACGATACATCCGTCCGTCCGAATATGAAAAAGGGTACGGCTGTGTTCCTTTTTAAACTCAAGCAACCAGTTTCATTCAATGTGCTTTCTGTGCAAGAAGACATCCGAAAGGGACAGCGTGTAGAGCAGTTCTCATTGGAGGTAAAAGATGCCAAAGGACAATGGAAGAAGGTGACGGAGGGTACAACGATAGGACATAAGCGCCTGTTGAAATTCGTTCCTCAAACAGCGAAAGAAGTACGTTTGGTAATTCATCAAGTACGTGATATCCCCACCATTAGTGAGGTTGGTCTCTATCGTTTGGTAGAGTAGGAGAGCGGCAGACAGCGTCTGTCTTAAATAGAGCAAACGCCCTTCTTGATGCGAGATAACGCTTATCTCAACTCAAGAAGGGCGTTTCTTTGTTTGCGGGAGAACCTATCTTTTATCCTATTCGGTTGACGTCTTCTCCTTGTTATGTCGTACTGATGATACTCTAGTATCATACCGATGATATTCCAGTATCATGCTGGTGATATTCCAGTATCATACTGATGATACTTCTGGTTCTCTTATGTGTAACAAGGAATAGCACATACGTGTCACAAGTAGTAGCACATACGTGTCACGTGTGGTAACACATATGTGTAATGAGTGGTAACACATATGTGCTGTATGGAGATGATGCAAAAGAGGCTGTACCTCATCTCATTATCCACCTATTGTAGTGGTAAGAGAAGCGATACAGCCTCTTGTTCTTGCTTGTTGTAAACACCCGTGAGGATGTTTACTTATTATCGGAATTACTTAAAGATTTCAATCTCTGACAATGAGCCAAATGCCTCAGGTGTATGGTACTCTATCTTTATGTAGCGTACGTTTGTAGTCTTCGTAGCAACGATGTCATTCCATGTTGTTTGGTTCATCGTAATCTTGTCAGACATGAGTTTCCAGTTAGAACCATCGGTACTACCATAAACCTTTACGTAATCAGGATAGTAAGCATAATCTTCGTTGACAAATATTCCTAGGCTTATACCCTTTACACTTGTTGTTTGCTTCAAATCGATAGTGAGATCAGTTGTACCTTGTGGGAGGTAAGTGTACTGCTCAGTATCTTCATCTGACATATCTTCTATTGATCCATAAGAGAAGTCTCTAGAAGTAGTGATAGTGTAATCTGAACTAGAGATTTTGCTACCTGATGGAGTTGAAGATGATGCCTCGAAGTGGATATCAGCTACATTAATAGGAATGAGCACCTCTCCGCCTTGGATGTAATGCTTGTTGCCAGCCTTGTCATAATATACTGCACGCATTGGAAGGATGTATAATCCCTCTGCTGTGAACTTCTCTGGATGCTGCAATGTTACGGTCGTTTGCACATCTGATAAGTTCTTTGCACTTGCTTGCGAAGCGACAGCAATACCCTCTGGAGCAAGTTTCGCCTCACCCTCACTCTTGAAGAGAGAGTTGTCACGCTCTAGTCCTACCTTGCAATCTTCAGTGAGCTGCTTGGTTGTAGCAAATTGGATATTCAATGTTGTGCCACTTGTATATGTCGTAGAAGAAGCACCAATCTTTGCTATTCCACCTTCACCAACAAGCTTAGCTGTCCATACATCCTTAGGTTGAATAACGATGTAAGCATAGTCCTGCTTGGTTGTTGATGGATTCTTCAAGTCAGCACTTGAAGGCGTAATACGTACTGGTACGACTGTTGGTTTTGTAATCTTCTGGAGATTATTTACAGTGACTGGTATGTTTACTTGAGTAGTGCCAGTAGCAAAGTCAAATACTCCGTTGTTAGGAAGAGATATCTGATCAGCAGTAGCAACCTGATAATCCTTGTAAGTAGTAGCCAATAATGGAGCGTCAGCTGCTAATGCCACCTGAATCTTAGTAGCGTTAGTAAGATTACGGCTAATGTTTGCTGTGAAGTTGAATGTGTGACTATTCTCACCCACAGGGATGTCACCAACGAAGTCGTTGGTATATTCCTGAACATTAGTTGGGAAGTAAACCAAGTTATTTCGTGGGTCAGAGCCATGGAAATAACCTGGGATGTCGTATTCGCCATCATAGTTGTAATCGTGGCTACAACCCGTAAAGGTTGTAGCTGCGAGTGCAACTGCTATAATATATATGTTCTTTTTCATATTGCTTAGTTACTTATTGAATGTTTATTCTGGGAACTTCTCATTCGACCATGTTATAAGGCTTTGGTCATACTCTGTACCATCGCCAGAACCTGGAACATAAACCTTGATAGTATTCTGCTTCTTTGATACATCCTTGATACCAGTCTTCTTGTCTAATGGAGCATAGAAGAGTAAGTCTGGGTTGTCAGGAGTTTCAATGTACAAGTTATCAGCTACCTGGAATGCTGTGAGTGCCTTGTCATAGAGACGAATCTCACGAACATAGCCCTCGAATGCGCCCCAACTCATGTTCAACTTAGTGAAAGTCTCAACCTTTGGTACGTCGAACTCGTTATCAAGTACGCCATTGATGTAGCATCTTACATGCTGGTTCTTGTAAACCCAAGCAATGTAATACCACTTACCTGGCTGTAGCTTTGTCTTAGCAAATGCCTTAGGGTCGTCAGTCTCGCCCACCTTCATCTGCAAAGCACCATCAGCAGTGACACGAGAATAGAAATCTGGAGAGAGAACTGCCTGGTTATCTTTGTTGCGATCAAGCTTGATAGCGTAAGACATTGTCCACTCGTGTAAACCAGTGTAAGGTGTTGGGAAGATGGTCTTCAAGTAGAAGTTCTTCTGACGTAGAGCGGTTGTATAGAGTACGCGGTCGATAGCGAAGATCTTTACAGAGCTTGAGCCTAAGAGCTTAGCGCCATCAACTGAAGCAATCTTCACAGGTATTGCATACTTTGTTGAAGCGTCTAAATCGTCACCAAGTGGCTTAACATTTACATCGATAGTACCATTAGAGATATTTGCCTTATCAATGGTGAGATTCTCTGTTGATAGGCTGTAATACTTTGCAGGCAATAGCTTATAGTGTGTGCCATTTGCCTCATTGTATTTTGTAAGCTCTTGCTCATCAACAGCAAACTTCAGAGTAGCATTAGATGATAGTCTGTTTGCTGCACGAGCTGTGAAGCTAGCTTTACCACCGGCTGCATCTACTGTGAGCTTAGAGATAGGAGCAACATCTGCGCCATCAATATATATTGCGTTGGGTAACTTGTCTTCATTGCCCACCTCATCATAGTCTACATTTGCACATGACCATGTGAGACATGCAATAGAAGCGATACCTAAGAATTGAAATATATGTTTCATCTTGTCTATTTATGTTTTAGTTATTTTACAGCAGGGTTCATTATCTGGATGCCTTGACGTAGGTATTTATAAGGAGGATTAGCTGCATAATCTTTCTCCATGTGGTAACTACCGATACCACCCTTACGTCCCTTTAGTGGTTGCCATTGAGCCATACCAAGGTAAGATGTGACAGTCTTTCCATCACGAGTCGTGAAGTTTACACCACCCTTAGCAGAGTAAGCCTCGAAGTTCTCTGTTACGATGAGCTTGCGAGCTACCTCCTCAGCTGATTGCTTTGATGCAAATTTGTTAGCAACCTGCTGGAAGCGTGTGTCAAGATCAGTGTAAGAATAGCAGTTGTAAGCCTGAAGAATGTAGTAGTTGAAGTAGAGAGCCATATCTGCAGAGAACCAGTAAGGCTCACCATCTACGACTAACAATTTCTTTCTACCTTCTTCTGTCTCAGCCTTTGGCCCGATGCGCTTACCCATAGTGCGGATGAATAGATTCATACGATCGCCTTGCCACATCTCCTTACTGGTCTGGAATGGTTGTGGGATATAAGGCTCTGCGTCGAGATCGAAACCATCGAGGTTGTACTTATAGATTGTGTCGCAAATCGCATTAGCATATTTTACAATAGCTGCATTAATCTTCTCTTCATCACCATCTACCCAACCCCAGTAGTTGTGGTTGTATTGTTCCCATGTTTCACCTTTATCCTTTGATGCTTTAGGCTGTGCAGGGGTTACACCTTTACCAATGTCGAAAAGAAGAGCACATGCCAATGCACGGATACCTTTCTCTTCTTGGGCACGCTTCAAGTCAGCCTGTTGTGCCTTGGTTAGATTAGAGAAACCATCCCAAAGAGAAACAAAGTCTGTACTATCAGGGAGATTATAGAGGCAGCGTGAAGCTGGGTTCTCTCCCGTCCAGCCACCAAACCACCCGAAGGTGACTTGGTGATCAGTTTGTTTGTACGCACGGAGGTTAGCAAGATAGGCCTCATGTGCTTTTGCCTGTGCAGCATCAGCATCTGCTAAGAGTCCGTCGATATTCTTTGTTGCAGGCTCTGTCCAATCACTACAACTAACAGTAGCGAAGAGCAATGCTAAGAGACCGAAAATATAATATTTCTTCATTTGAATAATCTTTATAAGGGTTATTTAATCTTCTTATCCCACCATACACGTGTTGCACCATTGTCAGGTCCATTCAATAATGAAACAGCCTTCTGAACATTTGCAAGGTTCTTGGTGTACTCATCATTTGAGTATGGAATACGTGTAGGACGGAGGTCACCATCAACATCACAATCTGTTGCGTTGAGAACAGAAGGGAATATGCGAGGATATCCTGTACGGCGGAACTCTGACCAAGCCTCCTGGCCATCAGGATAGATAGCGAGGTACTTCTGTGTGATGATACGCTCTAAGTTCTTTTCAAAGGTATCGCTGCTTTCCCATTTGATAGTGATCGTAGAGGCTGCAGTTGCATTATATTCAGAGTGTTGTGCATCAATAAAGTTAGCTGGTTTTGCTGTACTATTTGCTGCATACGCTGTTGCTTGTGCTGAGCTTAAACCATTCTCTTCAAATGAGGTCGCAATACCCTTGTCATAGTATGACTGTGCTGAGCCACCGCCCATGTTCCAACCACGAAGTGCACCTTCAGCACGTAGGAAGTAAACTTCAGAAGCCTTCATGATGTAAATAGGTGTTGCATCTTGCACATTGAGAGAAGATGACTTTGTCTTATCCAAGTAGTCTGTTGTATTTGGAATACTTGAACGAACGCCATAGTAACCTTCGATACCATTGTTCTTTGACTTTACAAAGTAAGACGCAATACGTGGATCATCATAACCCTTGAGGTATGATTCAATCTCTGCACCCATACGAACGTCATTGTAGCTACCATTGATAATTACTAATGGATTTCGTAGAGAAACACCTGCACCCTTAGATAGCTGTGCAGCGTCTTTAGCAGACTCAATTACACCATAAGGATTATTGATTGCTTTCTCTGCATATTGCTGTGCAAGCGTTGGATTAGCGTATACAATGCGCATAGCCAAGCGAAGCATTAAGGAGTTAGCAAACTTACACCACTTAGTGTAATTTCCTTCGTAAATGATATCATACTTAGGGAATACATCATGTCCACCATTGCTAAGAGCCTGAACAGCTTCGTCCAAATCTTTTAGCATAGCCTTATAAACATCTTCTTGTGAGTCGTATTCAGCTGTTGTAGCACCAGCGATACCAGCCTTGGTATAAGGAATAGGACCAAAGGTATCTGTTGCTTTGTGAACTGCTGCAACCTTGATAATCTGTGCTATTGCTAATCCTTCAGGATCATTAGCAGTGCGCTTCTTAACGTCAAGGAAGTTACGGAAGGCATTACCAGCCATAACATTGTAGGTATACTGGCTCCATGGCTTCAGAGCGTAGCTTGGGAAACCACGTCCAACCCACTTATTTTGAGCTGGTGCCATATAACCAATCCAGCATGCACCTGCTAGTGTGTAAGGAATCTGATAATCGTTAACATAACCTGTGCCAGAAGATCCTACAGGGAAGATACTCTCTTCGAAAGAAGTAACAAAACCACCGACATTGAGGTTATCTTGCTCTAATTGTTCTTCTGTAGGCTGACGATGATCACGGTTTATATCCTCAAAGTCAGCTTGGCATGATGCTAATAGTGATGCGGCAATAGCCGAAACACATATAATAGAATTAATATTTCGTTTCATGAGAAATTCGTTTTAGAAGTTAAGTTTCAAGCTAAATCCAATGTTTCTTAGGCTAGGAGCACTGAAATAGTCACTACCTTGACCATAAGTACCAGTAGAAGCAGCAACTTCAGGATCGAATGGAGCCTTGTTGTAAATCATCCATAGGTTGTTAGCGATGAGTCCAACAGTAACGCCAGGCCAGCCTTGTCCTAATAGAGTCTTAGGCAATGTGTAGCTTAGACTTATGTTCTGTAGGCGAACGTTAGTTGCACTGTAGTAGTAGTAACCCATCAACTGCTGGTTTGCAACAACCTCGTAGTATTTCTGTGGGTCAACTCTCTGTCCACCAGCAACCTCTACGTAGCCACGATCTCTTGCATCTGCTGTTGCCTTAGATACACCGAACTGATCGAGAACAGCTTGTGTTGCAGAAGTTACGATACCACCAACACGTGCATTGATTAGGAATGAAAGGTTAAGACCTTTCCATGAGATATTGTTTCTCCAACCCAAAGTGAAGTCAGGGTTAGTGTTTCCAATCTTTAGACGTTGACCGTTTGGTAAGTCCATAGAAGAAAGGCTACCATCTGCACCAACAGCAATATTACCAGAAGCATCACGCTTCAACACCTTTGTGATATATACATCACCCATGCTATCACCCTCGCGAATGAAACCACCACCAGCTGATGTCTCTGTGAAGTTAATTACCTGGTTGTCAATACCTGTGTGATAATCACGAACCAACTTCTTTACCTTATTGACGTTGCGGCTATATACAAGACGTGACTCAAAGTCTACAGCACCAACATGGTCGTTATATGCTAAAGACATTTCTACACCAGTGTTGGCAATGTCACCAGCCTGAATATACAAACCAGAATAAGGAGATGTTGCAGAGAGTTCTGCTAAGAAGGTCTGGTTGTAGGTGTTAGAGTGATACCAAGTAAGATCGAGGTTCAATTTGTTGTTGAACATACGTAGGTCTAAACCTAACTCGTATGATCTCGTTCTTTCTGCCTTGAAGTCATAGAAAGGCATGATGGTACGAGTAGAAGGAATACCATTAGAGATAGGGTAGGTCACTGTTCCGCGTGTAACGCCACGATAGCGATCAGGGATAGGAGAACCTACTTCTGTATATGAACCTCTCACCTTCATGAATGAAATGAACTCTGGAAGTTTAGCCATCTTAGTTATAATGGCTGATAAACCTACAGAAGGATAGAAGAAAGAAGGTTCCTTTGCATTTACCAAGAGTGAACTCCAGTCGTTACGTCCTGTCATTGAGAGGAACAACATATCCTTCCAAGAGAGCTCTGCACTAGCAAAGACAGCTGTATTGCGCTTACGGAACTCGGAGTCATTAGGTATTGCGTTTACTGGATCAAGTGCTGCTGAAGAGAACAAGTTAGGAACCTTGAGGATAGGACCACCAAAACCAACGCCACTTGAGCGATAGTCTTCGAGGCTAGCACCAAGGTTAGCTGTTAAGCGATAATCTGTACCAAAGCTCTTATCAAGGTTGAACATCATATCCAAGTATGTCTGCTGATCGATGCTCTGAGAGTGGTTATAGATACCATTACCATATGTACCTGCATACAAGATGCCCTGACCACTTGCGTGGAAACGACTCTCTGATTCAGTGTTAGTGTTATCAACACGTACACGACCAGTAACATTTAACCAAGGAAGAATGTCATACTTCAAGCTACTCATGAACATGTAACGCTTACGCTCAGTAGGAGTCATCATGTCGTTAACAATAAAGTAAGGGTTCTGCAGCTGCATACCCTGGTCACCGTATGGCCAATACTGTGTAGCAAACTTGCGTGAAGCGTCGTAACGTTTGTACAACTGTACTGCTGACCAGTCCTCTCCACGTGGGAAAAGGTAAACGGCTGTCAATGGGTTGTAGTACTCACCAGGACGATACATGTTCTGTGTGTTCTGGATGATGTAACTAGCACTTACATCAAGATGTAATTTGTCATTGAGGAAGTCGCTTGTGTTACGAGCTGTAAAGTTGTAACGATTGTATTTGTTGTTAGGTAATATACCCGTTGCATTGGTTGTTGCAACAGAGATATATGTCTTATTTGTCTTTGTACCTGTTGTCAATGTTACAGAGTTGATGTAACTATGACCAGTGTTAAAGAAGTTCTTAGGATTGTAAGAAGATGGAGTTGCTAAACGATCGCCCCAGCTTTCAAAAGAACCTGCTTTGTTGCCATAAGTGTTTTGGAACTCTGGCATAACAAAAGGATTAGAGAACTCCATACTGCTTGAAACAGCAACCTTCACTTTTCCTTCTGCACCACGTTTCGTGTTAATCATGATAACACCATTAGCTGCAGCGGAACCATAGAGGGCAGCAGAAGAAGGACCTGTAAGAACGTTGATGCTCTCAATATCGTCTGGGTTAATATCTGCAATACCTTCACCACTTGGTTGGCTTGAGTAACGACCACCGCCAACATCACCACCACTCTTATTGAGCATTGGCACACCATCGATTACATAAAGAACGTTGTTACCACCGGTAATAGATTTTGTACCGCGCATGACAACACGAGTAGCACCACCAACACCTGACGTTGAAGCGTTGATGTTCACACCAGCGACAGCACCATTCAGACTGTTAACAAAGTTTACGTTCTTAACAGCACTAAGTTGTTCGCCACCAATCTTCTGTACGTTATAACTCAAAGCCTTCTCTGAGCGTTTGATACCTAAGGCGGTTACAACAACTTCGTCTATCTTGTGGGCTTCGTCTTTCAGGGTAATCTTTAGGTCAGAAGAACCTGTTACTTGAACCTCTTGCGTAAGCATTCCGACGTAACTGATGATAAGAGTTGAACCCTTAGGGACGCTTAACTCAAATTTACCATCAAGGTCAGTTGCTGTACCATTTTGAGAGTTCTTTACTCTTACCGTTGCACCAATAATTGGCTCACCGGCATTGTCAACGACAGTACCATTGACCTTTACATCACCATTCGATTGTTGTGTTCCTAAGATACCTGTGCTTGTAGCTTTGGTAACAGCTGTCACCATATTTTTGCCGAGATTGTCAGATGAACTGACATGACCACTGGCAAATGCGTTAAGGCAGCAGCAAGATAGGAAAACACTTACTGGTAGAATCTTTCCTTTTCTCATTGATTATAGTTGAGTTTGTTAATAAATTATCTGACTTAGGGGTCCTTTAGGGGTGTATTTAGGACTTCGTTGTCTAATACTAGGTTGTTGTTTTTGTACCTTTAGGTTTTGCAGATGCAAATATAATGTATCCTGTTGTAATATTGTGTAGCTCACACATATCTTTTAACAAATATAAACACAAAAGAGACTAAATAGAACCTTTCTTCTTCCTTTTGGGAAGATATTCATCGTTTTCAACGCTATTGTTTTGTATTATTTGTTGTTCTAAAAATATTTGATACTACTAGTATGACATCACTGTTGTGTGGTGCTAATATGTATAAAGGATGTGTTTTTATTGGAAAAAAATATGATTCAAAAATATTTTTCAAAAAAGAAAAAACAAAAATATTCTAGAAATAAGTTTTTTTCTTATTCAGGTATGAATAGAGACGATAAAAACTTTAATTATAAGGATTTTAGGGATTCAAACTCAATACATTCTTCATTTAAAAGGTGCAAATTTTTTGGAACTTTATTTGAAAAATCAAAATTGAAGTTTTGTTCTTTTAGTGGAGCTGTATTCACAGGAATAACATTTAAAAATTGCAATTTTAAAGGTAGTCGATTCCAAGGAGCAATCTTCGATAATTGTATATTTGAAAATTGTATTTTCCAAAAGTGTAAGTTTAAAGATGCTCAATTCATAAATACTTTAATTAAAAATTCAAGCTTTAAAGGAACATCTGGCTTATGTCTAGATTTAGAAAAGTTTGATATTAGTAAGTTGAATATAGTTGATGATACACTTATAAATAATCTAAAAAGTAAATACATTAATACAAATGTGCATGGTTTAGTTAATAAAGTTGATATTAGCAGACTATTAGTATTTCTTGAAATAGATAGAGTAGAAAAAATATTAGACGAGTTAAAAGAAAATGAAAAGATAAGAATAGTAACTTTTAGTCATGTGTTGGCTAAAATTAGATAGAAATTTTATGTCGTTTTAACTAACTCGATTGGTAAGTAAAAATAAGGTGAAAGTTATTCTATGAGGTTGTATACTAAATCTGGGGTATGAAAATTTCAGCCCCGGATTTAGTATACAACCTTTTAAAATAGATATTAAAAAGATAATTTTTTTATTGAAATTAAATAGTTAAACATTGTAAATTAAATTTTAGTTCTTGAATTTTATCTTGTCAAGATATAATATATTCTAAATGACGAAGTTAACTATGAGAATCATATAGTTTAGTTTTAAGCAGCTAAATTATTATAATCAATTAGTACTTTAACATTTTTATTAGTATTAGAATATCCTAGGTTAAATACGATCAAAACTCTAGCTTTAAGACTGAAGAAATTTCTATAACCATAACCTGTACGCTTTATATTTTTAATCTTATTAATGATACCTTCTATTGGTCCATTAGATAGATTGTATCTTAATGAGTTTTCAATATATGATTTATTATTAATAAATGTTTTAAAAGTAGCTGAGAATTCTTCAGCGATAGTATCTCTATTTGATCTAATAATATCAAAGAATCCCTTATAATTACGTGCGTCAAATGCATCAAAAAGCATTTGAGTCGTATAGTATGCATCCCTTAATACTTCATCTTGATTAATAAGATGTTTCACTATTTCTCTACTTGTAATCCATTGTTTAAAATGATCTTTTTTTCCGTAATCATCAATAGAAACCTCATCTTCACGCTTTAATAGTAATTTCCAATACGTTTTGAATTGTCTATAAATTTGTTCTTTTTCTTTGATTTTATCTTTAGTATCATCTTTTAAAATAGTATTAAATCTTTTCATAATACGTATTCTAAGGGTGTTCAATGAATTATTTAGAGCTTGTATTATGTGGAATCTATCAATAACTACAGTGGCATTAGGAAAGATATCTTTAATTATAGCTATATATCCTGCATTCATATCTGTGCAGACCTTAGGATGGCTAACTCTATTATATTAGGTATTTATTTTTAACTTTTTTTATCATTGTTTTTTTTTGTTGGTTCAAAAAACCTTTGTATCTTTGCACTCGAAATAAAGAGGTATTATATACTGCAATTTTTCATAAGTATTGAAATAAATTGAAATAATATAATAAAGTGAGTTATCAAGGATATAGCTTACTTATAGAAGATAATCTTATAATTGTTTAGTTTTTTCACGAAAGTCCGAGCTACGCAAGTACTCGGATTTTTTGTTTACAAATGAGAGTGCAAAGGTAAGGAAAAAATGTAGAAGGAAAAAACAAATTTTCTTATGTAGGGGGTGAAAAAATTCCTATTTTTTCGATGGATTTAAGGTTGTTTCTCGGATAATAAAGCAATTATATTATTTCAATTTATTTCAAT